>Ga0208685_1000214_pt1 | contig 21394 bp, 25 predicted proteins | sample EasRivMeERMLT890_FD_187533 | JGI IMG/M metagenome (GOLD analysis project Ga0208685, IMG submission 187533) | Soil microbial communities from meander-bound floodplain in the East River, Colorado, USA - East River MetaG ERMLT890 (SPAdes) (version 2) | ecosystem: Environmental > Terrestrial > Soil...
AAGGAAATGGATTTCCAGGTCGCGGGAAAATTTCTCGGCCTCGCCGAGCAGCTCCGCGGCGCCCGGCCGCTCGAAGGAAAGCAGCACGCTCGCCGCCTTGATCTTCGAGCGCCTGCCGTGCGGGCTCTCGACGTGGAAAGACGCCGGCGAGCGCTCGAGCACCGTGCCGGCTTTCAGCTCCCCATCTTCTTCATACAGAAGGTGCACGCGAGAACTCGAGTATGCGCGCGAGGTGCTGCGGAAAGCTCTGCAGGCTGTGATCCCCGCCGGGGATGACGAGCTGCTCCGCGCCCGCGTAGCGCGCCACGGCCCTGCGGTAGTCGAGCACCTCGTCTCCGGTCTCGACGATGAGCAAGTAGCGCCGCGGGGTAATCCGGGGCACGTAAAGCGCTTCCCAGTCCCGCAGATGCGCCTCGGTGAGCTCGTAGGGCTCGCCGGAGTGCAGGTTTTTCTGCGGCCCGAGGTAGGCGCGCAGGCCGATATGCGGATCGATCGCCGGGTTGATCAGGACTGCCTTGAGCCCGTGCTTCTCGGCGAGATGGGTCGCGTAGAACCCGCCAAGGGAAGAACCGACAAGGCACGAGCCCTTTGAAACCAGCGGGACGATCGCCTTCATTGCATCCCCCGCCAGCGGCGGCAAGGCGGGACAGGCGAACTCGTGCGCGAGACCGCGCTCGGCCATGAAGCGCTGCATCACCTGCGCCTTGTGAGACTGGGGCGAAGAATTAAACCCGTGCAGATAGACGATCAAGCAATTTGCCGTGAATGCCGCCGAAGCCGCTGTTGGACATGACGAGAACGTGGTCCCCTGCCCTCGCCTCGCCGACGACCGCCGCGATCAGGGCCTCGAGGTCTTCCTCGCAGCGCGCCCGGGGGCCGAGCAGCGCGAACAGCGAGCGCGCGTCCCAGCCGATGCCGGAGGTATAGATATAGACGCGGTCCGCCTGGGCGAAGCTCGGCGGCAGCGCGTCCTTCATCACCCCGCGTTTCATGGTGTTCGAGCGCGGATCGAGCACCGCGAGAATGCGCGCCTTCCCCACCCGCTGCCGCAGGCCTTCCAGCGTGGTTCGGATTGCGGTGGGATGGTGGGCGAAATCGTCGTAGACGGTCACCCCTTTCGCCTCGCCTCTTACCTGCATCCGGCGCCGAACGCCGCCGAAGGAGCCGAGCGCCTTGATCCCCGCAGCGGGCTCCACTCCGACATGCCGCGCGGCAGCCAAGGCGGCGAGCGCGTTGAACCGGTTGTGGGTGCCGAGCAACGACCATTGCACGCGGCCCAGTCCTTGGCCGGCAAAGGACACCTCGAAAGCGCCCTGCCCGTCGGCCTCCCCGGCCTGCCAGCCGTCGGCCACCCCAAAGGCTTCAACCGGGGTCCAGCAGCCTAACGTGAGCACTCGCTTCACAGTCTCTTCGGTCCCGTTTGCGATCACCTTTCCGGAACGGGGGACAGTTCGAACGAAGTGGTGAAATTGCCGCTCGATCGACGCCAGATCGTCGAAGATGTCTGCATGATCGAATTCGATATTATTGAGAATTGCGGTCCGCGGCCGGTAGTGGACGAACTTCGAGCGCTTGTCGAAAAAGGCCGTGTCGTACTCGTCCGCCTCGATGACGAAGAGGGGCGAGGCGGTCAGCCGGGCGGACACCGGGAAATCGTTCGGAACGCCGCCGATGAGGAACCCGGGCGAGCGACCGGCCTTTTCCAGGATCCAGGCAAGCATGGCGGAGACGGTGGTCTTGCCGTGGGTCCCGGCCACCGCGAGCACGTGCTTGCCGGCCAGCACCTCCTCGGCGAACCACTGCGGCCCCGACACGTAGCGCTCGCCGGCGTCGAGGATCGCTTCCATCAGCGGGTTGCCCCGGGTCACGACGTTACCGACCACCCACACGTCCGGGCGAAGCGCGAGCTGCTCGGCGCCGAAGCCCGGCGTGAGCTCGATGCCGAGCGCGCGCAGCTGCTCGCTCATCGGCGGATAGACATTGGCATCGCAACCGGTGACGCGATAGCCGGCGCTCTTGGCGATCGCCGCGATTCCGCCCATGAACGTGCCGCAAATGCCCAGGATGTGGAGGTGCGCCGGCATGGAGGGTCGAGATTCTATGATTGAATCGCAGCCGTGAGCCGCAAGGGCACTCGCCAGACCGGAATGCGCGCACGAAGCCAGGAAATGCGCGCGCGCATTGCAGCTACCGCCGCGCGGATCATGGCCGAGGACGGCATCGACGACTTTGCGCTCGCCAAGCGCAAGGCCGCGCGCCAGCTCGGCGCATCGCAGACCGAGGCGTTGCCCGGCAACGACGAAATCGAAGCCGAGCTGGAGGCGTACCGTGCGCTCTATCAGCCGGAGGAACATCCGGAGCGTATCGCGGAGCTGCGCCGCATCGCGCTCGACGCGATGCAGGCGCTCGAGCGCTTCAGTCCCTACCTCACCGGGCCGGTGCTCAAGGGCACGGCCGGTCCTTACGCCGAGATCGAGCTGCAGCTCTTTCCGGAAAGCGCGAAGGAGGTCGAGCTCTTCCTGCTCGAGCAGCGCATCGCCTTTGACACGCACGAGGGACGGCGTTTCTCGGGCGATCGCGTGCATGCCATGAGCGTGTTTACGCTCTCCTGGCAGGACGCGCCGCTCAAGCTCTCGGTGTTCGACCCGCGCGACGAGCGGCTTGCGCTGAAGACTTCGCAGGCCGGCCGGGTCATGGAGCGCGCGGGCATCGCCGAAGTGGGTGCGCTGCTGCGCAATGGCGAGCAGGCGGCGTGACGCGCTGATCCTCGGCACTGCCGGGGTTGCCGCCGCGGCCGCCGGCGCCCTGGCAGGCGTGTTCGCTCTTCAAGCGCGTAGCGGGGCCGCACAGCTTCTCGGTGCCCGGTTTACGGATCTGGACGGACGCTCGCGTCGCCTGCTCGATGCAGCAAGGGGCAGGGCGCTTCTGTGCAACTTCTGGGCGACTTGGTGCGCCCCTTGCCGGGAAGAGATCCCGTTGCTCGTTGCTGCAAAGCAAGAACTGACCTCGACTCGGGTCGAAATAGTGGGCATCGGCATCGATTCGGTAGACAAAATACGGCAATTTGCGGCAACGTATAAAATCAACTACCCGTTGCTGGTGGCCGACGCTACAGCCGTGAGCCTGTTGCATGCCTTGGGCAACAAGAGCGGCGGTCTGCCCTACACCGTGGCCTTGGACGGCAATGGAGCATTGGCGGAACGCCACCTCGGGGCTCTTAAGGAGGCCGATTTGCGACAGGTGTTGGCAAGGTTGGTTGGCTAAGATGCTGCGTTCTGCGTCGAATTGCGGCTAAAAGTCGGGGTTCTGCATGGACCTGCGCAAGCTGAAGAAGCTGATCGACCTCGTGGAGGAGTCCGGCATCGCCGAGCTCGAGATCACCGAGGGCGAGGAAAAGGTGAAGATCGTAAAGGGAGGCGTGGTCACGGTGGCCGCCGCCCAGCCGGTCGCTCTCGCCGCAGCCCCGGCGGCTGCCGTCGCGCCTGCCTCAGGCCCGGCCACCGAGCCCGAACCCGGCCAGGAAGGGCACGTGGTCAAGGCACCCATGGTCGGGACCTTCTACCGATCGCCTTCGCCCGACGCGAAGGTGTTCGTCGAGGTGGGGCAGGCGGTCAAGGAGGGCGACACGATCTGCATCATTGAGGCGATGAAGCTCATGAACGAGATCGAGGCCGACGCCTCGGGCGTGGTCAAGGCCATCCTGGTGGAAAACGGCCAGCCGGTGGAATACGGCCAGCCCCTTTTCATCCTCGGCTAGATGTTCGGGAAAATCCTGATCGCCAACCGTGGCGAGATCGCGCTTCGCATCCAGCGCGCCTGCCGCGAGCTCGGCATCCGGACCGTGGTGGTGCATTCCGAGGCCGATACCGAGGCAAAGTACGTCAAGCTCGCCGACGAGTCGGTATGCATCGGTCCGCCGCCGGCGGCGGCGAGCTACCTGAACATCCCGGCGATCATCAGCGCCGCCGAGGTCACGGACGCCGAGGCGATCCATCCCGGCTACGGCTTCCTTTCCGAGAACGCGGACTTCGCAGAGAAGGTCGAGCGCTCGGGGTTCGTATTCATCGGCCCGCGGCCGGAAAACATCCGCCTGATGGGCGACAAGGTGAGCGCGAAGGCGGCGATGACCAAAGCCGGCGTGCCCACCGTGCCGGGCTCGGAGGGCGCGCTGCCCGAGGATCCGAAGGAGATCGTGCGCATCGCGCGCAAGGTCGGCTATCCGGTGATCATCAAGGCCGCGGGCGGCGGAGGCGGGCGCGGCATGCGCGTGGTACACACCGAAGCCGCGCTGCTCAACGCCGTGAACATGACGCGCGCCGAGGCGCAAGCCGCGTTTGCCAACCCGGTGGTCTACCTCGAGCGCTATCTCGAGCAGCCGCGCCATATCGAGATCCAGATCCTCGCCGACGCCCACAAGAACGCGGTGCATCTCTTCGAGCGCGATTGCTCGCTGCAGCGCCGCCACCAGAAGGTGCTCGAGGAGGCGCCGGCGCCCGAGCTGCCCACCAAGGTGCGCGACAAGATCGGCGAGCGCTGCGTAGACGCATGCCGCCGCATCGGCTACCGCGGCGCCGGCACCTTCGAATTCCTGTACGAGGGGGGCGAGTTCTACTTCATCGAGATGAACACCCGCATCCAGGTCGAGCACCCGGTCACCGAGATGATCACCGGGGTGGATCTGGTGCAGGAGCAGATCCACGTCGCCGCAGGCGAGAAGCTGCGCCTGCGGCAGAAGGACCTGGCGGTGCGCGGCCACGCCATCGAGTGCCGCATCAACGCCGAGGATCCGTACCGCTTCACGCCGTCGCCCGGCAAGATCACCTCCTACCACCCCCCCGGCGGGCCCGGCATCCGCGTCGATTCCCACGTCTATCAGGGCTACACCGTGCCGCCCAACTACGATTCCATGGTGGGCAAGGTGATCGCCTTCGGCGCGACCCGCGACCAGGCGCTCGGACGCATGCGCATTGCGCTCTCCGAGATGGTGGTGGAAGGCATCCAGACCAATATCCCGCTGCACCGCGAGCTGCTCAACGATACGCGCTTCATGCGCGGCGGCGTGTCGATCCATTACCTGGAGCAGAAGCTCGCGCAGGAAGAAAAAAAGAAGAAATGAAATTGAAGAAGCAATGATGCCGTGGCTCGCGTTGACGCTGCAGGTCGAGCGCGCGGCGGCCGAGGCGTTCAGCGACGCGCTGCTCGAGGCCGGCGCTCAGTCGGTATCGCTGGAACCGTCCGGGGCGGTGGTGGTTCTCCTCGCGATGAAAGACGACTCGAGCGCGCTGGTGGCTCGAGCGTCGCGCGCCGCCGGCATCGCGCCGCCGGGCTTCACGGTCGAAACGCTGCACGATCAGGACTGGGTGCGCGCGAGCCAGGCGCAGTTCGCGCCGGTAGCGATCGGCGAGCGGCTGTGGATCGGGCCGAGCTGGCACGCGGCGCCGCCGGGGCGCATCGCGGTCCGGATCGATCCGGGCCTCGCCTTCGGCACGGGCAGCCATCCGACGACGCGGCTGGTGTTGAGGTTTCTCGAGAAAAACATCAAAGGAGGCGAGCGGGTGCTCGATTACGGCTGCGGCTCCGGCATATTGGCCATCGCCGCCGCCAGGCTCGGCGCGGCGCACGTCGACGCGGTCGACCTCGACCCCCAGGCGGTCGAGACGGCGCGGGCCAATGCGGCTGCCAATGGCGTCGTGCTGAAGTCCGCCCTGCCCGACGCGTTGCCTGCCGCGGGCTACGATATCGTGGTGTCGAACATCCTCGCCCAGCCGCTGATCGCCCTCGCGCCGATGCTTGCGCCGCGCGGCGCCCGCATCGCGCTTTCGGGGATTCTCGACGCGCAGGCCGGCGAGGTCGCCGGCGCCTACGAGCCTTGGTTCGACATGGGGATCGACGCCCGCGAGGACGGCTGGGCCCTCCTGGTGGGAAACAAGAAATGAACCTGGTCACCCGCTGCCCCGCCTGCGGCACGGCGTTTCGCGTGCAGCGCGACCAGCTCGCCGCGCACTTCGGAACGGTGCGCTGCGGCAAGTGCGGCGGCGTGTTCAACGGCGTCGCGGCGCTGGTGGAAGAGGGCGCGGAGAAGCTCTCGCTCGACCCCTCGCCGCAGCTCGGGCTGTTCGACCCAACGCGGCGGCCGGCGCAGGAGTCCGGCACGCGGGACGACGCGCCGCTGCCCGAATTCCTCGCCAGGGAACGCGCCTCCCGGCCGCGGATCTGGCTGTGGCTGCCGCTCAGCCTGGCGGCGGCTGCGATGCTCGGCGCGCAGCTCTACCGTTCCCGCAACGAGGCGACGAACTGGCTCCCGGAATTGCGCCCCGCCTACACGCTGGTCTGCCGTCTGGCCGGTTGCTCGGTCGCGCTTCCACGGCGCCCGGAGCTGTTGAAGATCGTTGCTTCGGACATGCATGACGACTCCGCGCGCCAGGTCTTTGTGCTCAATGCGACGCTGCGCAACCTCGCCCGGTTTCCCCAGCAGTATCCCGATCTGGAGCTCACGCTCACGAACGCAGGCAAGCCGGTCACCCGGCGAGTGCTCGGGCCCGAGGAATACCTCGACCCCCGCGTCGCTTCGCGCGTGATCGCCAGCGGGCTGGAGGCCGGAGCCGAGGAGCCGCTGCGGGTGCACGTCGATGCCAAGATCGTGCGCGCGACCGGATACGAGCTTTGCATCTACCCGCAGGACTGCCTGAAGCACGCGACAAAATGAAGAAGATCCTCGTCACCGGCTCGATCGCCTACGACACCATCATGGTGTTCCCGGATCGCTTCCGAAACCATCTGCTCGCCGACCAGCTGCATATCCTGAACGTCTGCTTCCTCACGCCCGAGATGCGCCGCGAGTACGGCGGCACCGCCGGCAACATCGCCTACAACCTGAAGCTGCTCGGCGAGGATGCGCTGGTGATGGCGACCGTGGGGGAGGACATCCAGCCTTATTTGCAGCGCTTCGAAGCGCTCGGCATCGGCACACGCCCCCTGCGCCGGATTCCCGGCCAGTTCACCGCGCAGGCATTCATCACTACCGATCTCGACGACAACCAGATCACCGCCTTCCATCCCGGCGCGATGAATCACTCGCACCAGAACCACGTGACCCGCGAGCTCGGCGCGGGCCTCGCGATCATCGCTCCCGACGGCAAGGACGGCATGCTGCAGCATGCGCGCGAATGCGCATCCGCCGGGGTTTCGTTCATGTTCGACCCCGGCCAGGGCCTGCCCATGTTCTCCGGCGACGAGCTCGGCGAGTTCGTGCGGCTCGCCGACTACGTGGCGGTGAACGACTACGAGGGCAAGATGCTGGAGGAAAAGACCGGCCGCAAGCTAGAAGCGCTGGCGCGCGAGGTGGAGGCGCTGGTCTGCACGCTGGGAGCCAAGGGCTCGGTGATCATCGCCCAGGGCCGACGCCACGAGGTGCCGAGCGCGCCCGCGGACGCGGTGGTGGATCCGACGGGCTGCGGCGATGCCTACCGCGCCGGCCTGCTCTACGGCATCGCGCACGGCTGGGACTGGCCGAGCACGGGCAAGCTCGGCGCAGTCATGGGCGCGCTCAAGATCGCCCACCGCGGCGCGCAGAACCACGTTGCCACGCGAGCCGAAATCGAGGGCAGGTTCCGCAAGGCGTTCGGCTATTCACCGTGGCAAGGCTGACCTGATTTTTGCGGCGTAGTCCTCGAGCTTCTCGCGCGGCGGGTTTTTCACCGGCCAGGTGAGCGCCATGCCGTCGCCTTCGTGGCGCGGCACCAGGTGCACGTGGTAGTGGAACACCGTTTGGCCGGCCGCCTTGCCGTTCGCCTGGTAGACCGAAAGCCCGTGCGGGGCAAAGGCGTCACGGATCGCACGGCCTATTTTTGCCGCTACCCGCAATACCGCCCCCGCCTGTGCGTCGTTCAGCGCATAAAGGTTCTCCGCATGCGCCTTCACCGTGACCAGGACATGCCCCGGATTCACCTGGCCCAGGTCCATGAAGGCGAGGGTGTGCTCGTCCTCGTGCACCACGGTGGCCGGGATCTGCCGCGCCACGATCCTGCAGAACACGCAATCGCTCATGCTTCGCCTCCTGGAGACTGATAGCCGGGGCAAGCGACCTGATAGAGGGTGCGGTCCTCGAGCCGCAGCGCGCTGAGCGCGCCGCCCCAGATGCAGCCGCTGTCGAGCCCGATCGTACCCGGCTCGAGCACCAGCCCGAGCTGCGACCAATGGCCGAAGATCAGCGTCTTGCCGCGCTCGCGCTTGCGCGTCTCATACCAGCGCCGATAGCCCCGGGCCGGCTCGATGCCGGCGCGGCTGAGGTCCATCCGCCCCGCGCGGTCGCAGTAGCGCATGCGAGTCATCGCGTTGACAATCACGCGCAGCCGGTCCCAGCCCGAAAGCGAATCCCGCCAGCGCGACGGCGTGTTGCCGTACATATGCTCGAGAAACTTACGGTAGTCGCGCGCCGCGAGCGCGGCGCTGACTTCTCTGCCGAGGCGCTTCGCCTTCGCGATGCTCCACTGCGGCAGGAGGCCGGCGTGCACCATGGCGTAGCCGCCTTCGGCGTGCACCATCGGCTGCCGGCGCAGCCACGCAAGGAGCTCGGCCGCGTCGGGCGCGTCGAGCACGTCCTGGAAAGTGTCGGCGCGGCGGATCTTCTCGATACCCTCGTATTGCGCGACCAGATGCAGGTCGTGGTTGCCGAGCACGACTACCGCGCGCTCGCCGAGGTCTCTGACGAAGCGCAGCACTTCGAGCGACTTCGGCCCCCGATTGACGAGATCGCCCACGAACCAGAGGCGATCCTGCCGCTTGCGGTAGGAGACTTTCTGGAGAAGCTGCTGCAACTCGTCGAAGCATCCCTGCACGTCGCCGATCGCGTAGGTCGCCATCGGCGCCGACTATAGCTCAGCCGGCTAAAAGCTTGCGTCGAGCCGGCGGTACTGGATCGCCTCCGCGATGTGCTCGCCGCTGATTGAAGTTTTCTGCGCCAGATCTGCAATCGTGCGCGCGACGCGCAGGACCCGGTGATAAGCGCGCGCCGAGAGGAGCAAGCGGGCGAGCGCATGGCGCAATAGCTGGTCGCCCTCGCGGTCGGTGGCGCAATGCCGGTCGATCTCGCGCGTGCCGAGCAACGCATTCGGCTTGCCTTGTCTCGACGCCTGGAGCTTGCGCGCGCGCTCGACGCGGCCGCGAATCGCCTCCGAGGCCTCGCCCGACACCGGCGCCACCAGCTCGCTCTCGCGCGGCGGAGGCACCTCGAGCTTGAGGTCGATGCGGTCGGCGAGCGGCCCGGAGATGCGGCCGCGGTAGCGCGCGATGCGCTCCGGAGTGCAGCGGCAGCGCCCGCTGCGATCGCCGCAATGACCGCACGGGCAGGGGTTCATCGCGCCGATGAGCTGGAAGCGCGCCGGGAACTGCGCCTGGCGCGCCGCGCGCGCGATCGAGACGCGTCCGGACTCGAGCGGCTCGCGCAGCGCCTCGAGCACGTCGCGGTCGAATTCCGGCAGCTCGTCGAGGAACAGCACGCCGTGATGCGCGAGCGAGATCTCGCCCGGCCGCGGCAGCACGCCGCCGCCGACCAGCGCCGCGGCCGAGGCACTGTGGTGCGGCGCGCGATAAGGGCGCTCGCCCCAGCGCGCCGCTTCGAAGCCGCTCGCGGAAACCGAGTGGATCGCGGCGACTTCCAGCGCTTCGGCTTCGGAAAGCGCGGGCAGGATCCCGGGGAAGCGCGCGGCCAGCATCGACTTGCCGGTGCCCGGCGGGCCGACCATCAAGACGCTGTGAGCGCCCGCCGCGGCGACTTCCAGCGCGCGTTTTGCCTGCTGCTGCCCCTTGACGTCGCTGAAGTCCGCATACGCCACGCTCGCGCAGCGCGCCTCGGCGCCGTACTGCTCGAGGGGCTTCTCGCCGGCGAGATGCGACACCACTTCGAGCAGCGTACGCGCCGGCAGGATGCGCGCACCCTCGGCGAGGGCGGCCTGCGGCGCGTTGCCTTCCGGAAGAACGAACGCGCGGCCGGCGGCGCGCGCCGAAAGCGCCATGGCGAGCGCGCCGCGCACCCCGCGCAGCTCTCCCGTAAGCGATAGCTCGCCCGCGAATTCCTGCCCGGCGAGCGCCTGCGGCGCGAGCTGGCCGCTCGCCGCGAGAATTCCGAGCGCGATCGGCAGGTCGAAGCGGCTGGAGTCCTTCGGCAGCTCGGCCGGCGCGAGATTGACGGTGATGCGCCGCGCGGGAAATTCGAAGTGAACGTGGTTGAGCGCCGCGCGTACGCGGTCGCGGGCTTCGCGCACTTCGGCGTCGGGCAAACCGACAATATGGAACGCCGGTAGCCCGGGGCCCAGGTGCACTTCGACCGTGACCTCGGGCGCGTCGATGCCTGCAAGCGCGCGGCTCGCGACCGTAGCGACCGTCATGGTTCCCCTTTCTCTGTGGGGAATGAACGCTCGAGACGGGCCTGCCGTTTACCGCGGCTTGCGAGTCTCCAACTCGGCGATTCGCGCTTCCAGCTCGGCCAGCTTCGCCTGCGCGCGCTCGAGGAGCTTCTTCTGCACCTCGAAGTCCTCGCGCAGCACCAGGTCGAGGCGGTCGAACCACGCGGCCAGCAGCGCGCGCAGGTTTTTCTCGATGTCCTGCGCCGGAGAGCCGCGCAGCGCTTCGTCGATGCGGGCGCGCAGATCGTCGAAGAGCTTGGGATCGATCATGGCGCAAAGGTACCGCACCAAGGCCGGGCGCGATCCTTCGAAGCGCGCACCAAAACAGGGCTCGGCTTGGCCGAATCAAAAGCAAATCATTGAATACGAAAACATTTTTTCGATGGCACAGGAGATGCTAATAGGCGACGGCACTACCTATTTCAACTCAAGGGAGCTTCCCCCAATGCGCAAGTCCATCCTCACCTTGTCCGTCGCCGCGGCACTCGCCCTACCGGCGCTCGCTGCCGCCCAGTCGGCGCCGGCTTCACCGGTGGCCGGCAACATGACGATCGCCAGCGATTACCGGTTCCGCGGCATCTCGCAGACCTACCTCGGACCGACGATCCAGGGCGGCGTCGACTATGCGCATCCGAGCGGCATCTACCTCGGCAACTGGAACTCGAACGTGGCGAGCCAGGTGTTCACCGGCGGCTCCGGAATCGAGATGGACTTTTATGGCGGCTGGAAGAAGTCCTTCGGCGACATCGGCCTCGACTTCGGCGCGATCTACTACTACTACCCCAACGCGGAGTTCGACGGCGGAGCCGGCAGCGCGAAGTTCGACAACTTCGAGGTCTACGTCGGCGCGAGCTGGAAATGGCTCTCGGCCAAGTTCTCTTATGCGCTCAGCGACTACTTCGGCCTTGCCAGCGAGCAGGCGGCCGGCGGCTACTGGGTCAACCGGGACACGGGCGCTCTGCTGAGCTCGAGGTCGGGATCGGACGGTACCTGGTACCTCGATCTGACGGCGACGGTGCCCCTCAGCAAGGAGCTCTCCGTGGTCGGGCACTTCGGAATGCTCGAGGTCAACAGCTACAGCGAGCTCGACTACAAGGACTGGAAGCTCGGCGTCACCTACGACTTCCACGGCTGGATCCTGGGGGCGGCCTACGTGGATACCGACGCGGACAAGGGCTGGTACTACACCGGCGGCAGCAACGGCAACAAAGCCATCGGCGACAGCACGGTCGTGTTCTCGGTGATGAAGACGTTCTGAAAAGGAGCGGACGCATGAAACTCGTTACCGCAATCATCAAGCCGTTCAAGCTCGACGAGGTGCGAGAAGCGCTCTCGGCGATCGGCGTGCAGGGGATCACCGTCACCGAGGTCAAGGGCTTCGGCCGCCAGAAAGGCCACACCGAGCTCTACCGCGGCGCCGAGTACGTGGTCGATTTCCTGCCCAAGGTGAAGGTCGAGGCCGCGGTCAAGTCCGACCTGCTCGAGCAGGCGATCGAGGCGATCGAGCGATCGGCGAACACCGGCAAGATCGGCGACGGCAAGATCTTCGTGTTCGATCTGGAAAAAGTCATCCGCATCCGCACCGGCGAGACCGATGCGGCGGCGCTCTGAGGAGAACGTGATGAAGAAATTCTGCGCATTCCTGGCGCTGTGGCTGTCGCTCGCCTTCGCGGGCGCGACGCTGGCGCAAGACAAGCCCGCGGCCACGCCGGACAAGCCGGCCGCGGCGGAGGTGAAGAAGGAGGAGGCGAAGCCCGCGCCGCCGACGCCGAACAAGGGCGACGTCACCTGGATGCTGATGTGCACGGCGCTCGTCATCATGATGAGCGTGCCCGCGCTGGCGCTGTTCTACGGCGGCATGGTGCGCTCGAAGAACGCGCTCTCGGTGCTGATGCAGGTGTTCGTGGTGTTCTCGCTGGTGACGGTGCTGTGGTGCATCTACGGCTACAGCCTCGCCTTCACGGAGGGCAACGCGTTCTTCGGCAGCTGGAAGGATCGCCTGTTCCTGAGCGGCGCGCTCGATGCCGGAAAGGGCGAGTTCGCCAACGCGGCCACCTTCTCCAAGGGCGTGGTGATCCCGGAGATCGTGTTCGTCGCGTTCCAGGCCACGTTCGCCGCCATCACCTGCTGCCTGATCCTCGGCGCCTTTGCCGAGCGCGCCAAGTTCGCCGGGGTGCTTGCGTTCATCGTCCTGTGGTTCACCTTCGCCTACACGCCGGTCGCGCACATGGTGTGGTTCTGGATGGGACCCGACGCGTACACCAGCGCCAAGGTGGTGGACGAGATGAACGCCAAGGCGGGCTGGCTGTGGCAGATGGGCGCGCTCGACTTCGCCGGCGGCACGGTGGTGCACATCAATGCCGGCGTAGCGGGGCTGGTGGGCGCCTACCTCGTCGGTCGGCGCATCGGCTACGGCAAGGAAGCGATGCCGGCGCACAACCTGCCGCTCACGATGATCGGCGCATCGCTCCTGTGGGTGGGCTGGTTCGGCTTCAACGCCGGCTCGGCCCTCGAGGCCGGAAACTCGGCGGCGCTCGCCTTCCTCAACACCTACCTCGCCACCGCCTGCGCCGTGCTCTCGTGGAGCCTCGGTGAAGCGCTGTTCAAGGGCAAGCCGACGATGCTCGGCGCCGCCTCCGGCGCGGTAGCAGGCCTCGTGGCGATCACCCCGGCCGCCGGCAACGTCGGCATCGCGGGCGCGTTCGTCATCGGCCTCACCGCGGGCATCGTCTGCCTCTGGGGCGTGAGCGGGCTGAAGAAGCTGCTCGGTGCCGACGACTCGCTCGACGTGTTCGGCGTGCACGCGGTCGGCGGCATTCTGGGCGCCCTTCTCACCGGGGTGTTCAACTCGCCCGGCCTCGGCGGGCCGGGGTTCGTGAACAACTGGTTCGAAATGAAGCAAGGCTTCGAGAGCATCGGTGGCCAGCTCTGGATCCAGGCGAAAGCCGTCGGCGTGACAATCCTCTGGTCGGGCATCGTCGCCCTGGTCGCCTACAAGCTGGTCGACTGGACCATCGGGCTGCGCGTCGCCGAGGAAGAAGAGCGCGAAGGCCTGGACACCGCCTCGCATGGGGAGGCCGCCTACCGCATGTAGGAGGGCTGCTGCTGCAACCGGAAAAGGGCGCTCCGCGCCCTTTTTCTTTTGTTCCTATCCGGCGAGCTTCTCGAGAAGGGCGAGCAATTGCGCCCGTTCCGCCGCGCTGAGCCGCGAAGCGACCCGGCGCTCGTGCACGCGGATGCGGCGCTTGAGGCTCGCCACCAGGGCGCGCCCGGCGCGGGTGAGCCACAGGCCGTTCGTGCGCCGGTCTTCGCCGCGGCGGCGCTCAACCAGCTCGCGCGCTTCGAGCGCATGCAGGACCCCAACCATGGTTGAGCGGTCGAGCCCCACCGCCTGCGCGAGGCGGCTCTGCGTCACGCCCGGATTAGCCTCGATCAGGAACAGGATCCCGGCACGGCCGGGCGACGCCTCGGGCACGGCGGCGGCGTAGTCGCGGAACACCGCCTGCTGCGCGAGGCGCAGGCGGTAGCCGAGGAGGCCGGGAAGAGGGCCGGGCTTCAGCATGACAGATGAGTTTGTTTGGGTTCCAAACAATTGGTACCATCGTATGTTCTACCGGCGGCGCATGCAAATCACACTCGTTGGCCACGACCAGCCCGTACCGGTGCAGGCGGGCGACACGGTGCTCGCGTCCCTGCTGCGCGCCGGTCTCGCGTTCCCGTTCTCCTGCCAGGCGGGCAACTGCGGCACCTGCAAGTGCGAGCTCGTGTCCGGCGACGTGCACGAGCTCGAGTACTCCGAGCACGCGCTCTCCGCCGCCGAGCGCGGTCGCGGCATCGTGCTCGCCTGCCGCACCCAGGTCTGGGACGACACCGTCGTGCGCCGCATCGACGCCGAGGAGCTGGTGGTCCACCCCTCGCGCGTCATGCGCTGCCGCGTGCTCGAGGTGGAAAGCCTGACGCACGACATCAAGGGGCTGCGGCTCGCGATCGAGGCGGGCGGCCCGTTTACTTTCTCTGCCGGGCAATACGCGCAGGTCGAGTTCGCGCCCGGGCTGTCGCGCCACTACTCGATGGCGAACACCCCCGACGAGCCGGAGCTCCTGTTCCACGTGCGCCACATGCCGGGCGGGCGCACCAGCAGCTACGTCGCGACGCAGCTCAAGGTGGGCGACCGGGTCAAGGTGTCGGGCCCGCTCGGCATCGCCTATTTGCGCGATGCGCACTGCGGGCCGGTGCTGCTCGTCGCCGGCGGCAGCGGCCTCGCGCCGATCCAGTCGATCCTCTGCACGCTGCTGGAGCGCGGGCACGAGTCGCCCGTGACGCTCTACTTCGGCGTGCGCAGCGAGCGCGACCTGTATCACGAAGCCCTCCTCAAAGACCTCGCCGCGCGGCATGCGAATTTCAGCTACCACGTCGTTCTGTCGGAGCAGAAAGACGTGAGCGGCCGACGGTATGGCCTAGTGCATGAAATCCTCAATCTCGAGGAGGTCGAGAACCTCATGGTTTATCTTGCCGGCCCGCCGGTGATGGTCGAAGCCGCCACCGCGTGGCTTGCCGCGCGCGGCCTGGCGCAGCGGCAGATTCACGCCGACGCGTTCTACAACCAGAATTAGGCGATGGACCTCCAAGGCAAGGGTGCGATCGTGACCGGCGGGGCGCGCGGCATCGGCCTCGCGATCGTGGAAGAGCTCGCCGCGCAAGGCGCCTCGGTGGTTATCGTCGATTCCGGCGTCTCGATCTCCGGAGAGCCTCTGGAGCCTGAGATTGCCAAGCAGGTCGCGCAGCGCATTGCCGGTTCTGTTGCCGTCTGTGGCGACATCGCCGACCCGGACGTCGCCCGGGAAGCAGTGGACCTGGCCTGCCGCAAGTTCAAGTCCGTGGACATCGTGGTCAACAACGCCGCGATCATCCGCGACGCGTTCATCTTCAAGCCCGAGCCCGATGACTGGGACGCGGTGATCCGCACCAACCTGAGCGGCGCCCAGCGCCTGCTCGGCGCGGCGACGCCGGTGATGCGCGAGCAGGTGAAGAACGGCCGCGCCCCGGGAGCGATCGTGAATATCGTCTCGACGGCGGGCATCTACGGGAACTTCGGTCAGGGCGCGTACGGCGCGGCCAAGGCAGGCCTCATCGGCCTGACCCGCGTGGTGGCGCACGACCTGGCACGCTCGAAGATCCGGTGCAACGCGATCGCGCCGTTCGCGGCGACGCGCGTGACCGAGAGCATCAAGCCCGCGAACGAGGCTCAGGCCGCTTACAAGGCAAAGGCGCTGCGCGTGCCGGCGCGCCACGTCGCGCGGCTGGTGAGCCTGCTCGCGAGCGACCGCGCAGCACACGTGACCGGCCAGCTCTTCGGCGTGCGCGGGCGCGAGGTCTTCGTGTTCTCCCAGCCGCGGCCGGCGCAGCGCATGCTGCAGACCGACCAGGGCTTCGACCTGAAAGCGCTCGAACCCCACTTCACCGCGCTCGTCACCGACCTCGAAGCCTTCTCCGGCGACCCCATTCTCTGAGGCAGCGAACATGTCCGCGTATCCCAGCATCAAGACCGTCGAAGAGTTCCGGCAGCAGCCCGAGGAGTATCAGACGGCGGTGCGCAAGATCGTGCGCAGCCACGCGCTGAACGAGCTCTACGGCGCGCAGGTCTTTGACGAGCCCGCCATCGGCCTCGCGCCGACGCCGTACGCCAAATGGCTGACCTGCCGCGTGGCGATGGAGGAGTATCACCACCATGTGCGATTTCGCGAGCTCGCCGACCAGATCGGCGTTCGCGCGGAGGAAATGGACGCGCGCAACAAACGCCCGCTCAACATCTTCGAGGTGCCCCTCGAGAGCTGGGAGCAGTTCTGCGTCATCAAGATGCTCGGCGACCTCGCCGAGATCCTCCAGGTCGAGGACCTGCTGCACTGCTCCTTCGTGCCGCTGCGCAACATTGCGCGCACCACGATGCCGGAGGAGAAGTTCCACGCCCAGTTCGGCCTCGATTTCTGCGTCGATCTGGTCGAAACCGAGCAGGGCCGCGCGCGGGTGCAGAAAGCGGTCAACGGCTTTTACCCGGAAGTGCCGAAGTTCTTCGGCGCGAGCGGCTCGCGCAACAACCAGCTCTACCGCCAGTTCGGCATCAAGCTGCGCTCCAATGAAGAAATGCGCGCCGACTACATGGCGCGCGCGCGCAGCACGGTCGAGCCCCTCGGCATTACGCTTCCCGCATGAAGGAGGCCTGGTTCAGCGCCCTGGGCGAGCCGCTCGGAGAGCATGAGCGCAGCGAGATCGCGGCCTATCTCGCCGGATTGGGCATGGATGCCGCCATGCCGGTTCGCGAGGCGCTGAGCTGGAAGGAAGCCGACGAGCTGTGCCGCATGCAGTCGGACGACTGGTGGCGCGCCGAGGAAGAAGAGCGCGCTCGCCTGGAGCGTGGCGCGCGGCTCGATCCGGCAGACCCGGAATGGCTTGCGCTGAACGACGAATTGCACGGCGCGGCGGCGGTGGCCGCCGCCCGGGCCGGGTGCGCCGACGCAGCGCTGATCCGCGTCGCCGCCGGTGCGGCGAGCCATGCCGCCTACCAGGCGCGGCTTGCCCGCGCTGCGGGCGCCGCGAGCGGCCATCCGTTCCTGCGCAAGTACGGCCTCTATTGCGGCGGGCGCTGGCCGCTTGGCATCTATGACCAATCCTTCGCGATTTTTTGAACGATGAGAATCTGCCGCTTCGACAATGACCGCCTCGGGATCGTCGAGGGCGGCGCGGTGCTCGACGTGAGCGAGGCCCTGGCGGCGATCCCGCCGCAGTCATGGCCATACCGCCACGGCGACGCGCTGATCGCGAATCTTCCGGCGGTTCTCGAAAGGGCGAAGAGCCTTGCGCCGCAGGCCCCGCGCCGCAAGCTGGGCGAGATCCGGCTGCGGCCGCCGGTGGCGAACCCGTCCAAGATCGTCAATGCACCGATCAACTACCAGGCGCACATCGACGAGGCGAAGCGCGACCAGGGCATCGCGCACGGGCGCGACATCAAGACCATCGCCGACTGGGGACTGTTTCTCAAGTCGCCGAGCTCGCTCGTCGGCGCGGGCGACGCCATCGCCTTGCGCTTCCCCGAGCGGCGCAACGACCACGAGGTCGAGCTCGCGGTGGTGATCGGACGCGAGGCGAACCGCGTGCCGCGCGCTAGCGCGCTCGACTACGTCTGCGGCTATTCGATCGGCCTCGACATGACCTTGCGCGGGCCCGAGTTCCCGAGCTTTCGCAAGTCGATCGACACGTACAGCGTGCTCGCGCCCTGGCTGGTCACCCGCGACGAAGTTCCCGATCCGAACGCGCTCGAGCTCTGGCTCACGGTCAACGGCGAGGCGCGGCAGCGCTCCAATACGCGCCAGATGGTCTACGACGTGGCGCGGCTGATCGAGTACGCGACGAGCTTCTACACGCTCCATCCCGGCGATCTCATCTTCAGCGGCACGCCCGAGGGCGTCGGCCCGGTCAAGCCCGGCGACGAGATCCGCGCCGGCATCGAGCGCATCGGCGAATTCACCATCCGAGTGGCGCCCGACTATGTGGGCTGAAACGCACGGATGAATCTCGCCGAACACGTCCTGCGCAACCGCTTCCCCGGTCGCATCGCCCTCATCGGCGGCGACGAGCAGGTGAGCTGGGACGCGCTCGCGGACCGGGTGGCGCGTACCGCGGGAGCGCTGCGCTCTCACGGCGTGCAGCCGGGCGAGCAGGTGCTGTTCGTCAAGCGCGATACGCCCGATTTCGCCGCGGCGTGGCTCGGAGCGGTGCACGCCGGTGCGGTGGCCGTCGCGCTCAACAGCAAGCTCACCGAAGCGGATTATCGGCACATCCTCGCCGACAGCCGCGCCAGGCTCGCGATGGTGGACGAACAGTTCACCGCCGCGCGTAACGTGTTCGGGAAGATCTGCGTCGAGCTGGAGCCCGGCAGCCCGGTGCCGCCGTTCGACGCCGAGCCCGATGCGCCAGCGCTGTGCCTTTACTCCTCCGGCACGACGGGACGACCGAAAGGAATCCTGCATGCGCACCGGGCGACGCTCAGCATCGGAGAGGCGTTCCGGGCGTTGGGCATCGGCGAGGGCGACCGCGTGTTCACCACGTCGAAGTTCTTCTTCGCCTATGGGCTCGAGCACGCGCTGCTCGCGCCGCTTGCGATGGGCGTGACTTCGATCCTGAGCGCCGACTGGCCCGACGCCGACGCCGTGCTCGGCATCGTCGAGCGTCACCGCCCGAAGGCGATCTTCAGCGTCCCCACGATCTACCGGCGCCTGCTGGTCGAGCCCGCGCGGCGCCTCGAGCCCCTGCGCGAGGTGCGCCACTTCGTGGCCGGCGGCGAGCGCCTTTCGCCGCAGCTCGTCCAGCAGTGGCGTTCGGCCACCGGCGGCGAGCTGCTCAACCTCTACGGCATGTCGGAAGGATTCTGCGCCTGCATGATGACGCCGCCGGGCACCTCCGACGGGCTGCGCACCGGCAAGCCCTTTCCGATCGCGGAGGTGCGCCTGGCCGACGGCGACGGCGCCGAGCCGGCGCCGGGCGAGCCGGGCGTCCTCTGGCTGCGCCATCCCGCCCAGGCGCGCGGCTACGCCAACCTTCCGGAGCAGACGCGCAGCCAGTTTCGCGACGGATGGTTCTGCTCGCGCGATCTTTTCATGCGCGATGCGCAAGGCTTCTACATCCACCAGGGACGCACCGACGAGCTGGTAAAGGTCGCCGGCCAGTGGGTGTGGCCTTCGGAGCTGGAGGAAGCGGCGCTCGCGGCCGCGGCGGTGGCCGATGCGGCTTGCGTCCCGGTGCCCGACGGCGAAGGGCTGCAACGTCTCGCGCTTTTCGTCACCGCCCGCAACGATGAAGATCCCACCCGCGCGGCCGCGGATGCCTGCGAGCGCTTGCCGCGGCACAAACGGCCAAAATGGATCCGCGCAGTGCCCGAGCTGCCGCGCACTGCGAGCGGCAAGGTGCAGCGTTACAAGCTGCGCGAAATCCTGGAGCGCGAGCTGGGGCGCAGCGGCTAAAATCCTGTCTTTTCGAGGAACCCATGGGCCACGCAATTTCGCTATGGATCGCGCCGGCGCTGCCGGTCGCGGGTACCGCGGACAGCTTTCCGGTCCGACGCATTTTCTGCGTCGGGCGCAACTACGCCGAGCACCAGAAGGAGATGGGCGGTGACGGGCGCGAGCAGCCGTTCTTCTTCATCAAGAGCGCGCACACGCTGGTCGCCGGCGGCGGTGAGGTGCACTACCCCGCCAAGACTTCCAACTACCACTACGAGACCGAGCTGGTCGTGGCGCTCGCCAAGGGCGGACGGCGCATCGACGCCAAGCGCGCCAACGACCATGTGTTCGGCTACGCCGTCGGCCTCGACATGACGCGCCGCGACCTGCAGCAGTGGGGCAAGGATCACGGCCGGCCCTGGGACTTCGGCAAGGATTTCGACGAGGCCGCACCCTGCAGCGCGCTCGTGTCGGCGGCGAAGATCGGCCATCCGGCGCGCGGCGCGATCTGGCTCACGGTCAACGGCAAGCAGCGCCAGCGCGCAGACCTCGGCGACATGATCTGGTCGGTGCCCGAGCAGATCGCCTACCTCTCCGAGTACTACACGCTCGAGCCCGGCGACCTCATCTACTCCGGCACGCCCGCGGGCGTCGGGCCGGTGAAGCCCGGCGACGAGCTGCACGCCGGCGTAGACGGCGTGGGTGAGCTGAAGGTGAAGATCCTGCCTGCCTTGTGAAGCTGTACACGTACTTCCGCAGCTCGGCTGCGTTTCGCGTCCGCATCGCGCTCAATCTGAAGGGGCTGCCCTACGAACCGGTATTCGTGCACCTTGCCAAGGGTGAGCACCGCAAGCCGGAGTATTCGAGCATCAATGCGCAAGCGCTCGTTCCCACGCTCGAATTCGATGACGGCACACGCCTCAACCAGTCGCTCGCCATCATCGAGTATCTCGAGGAGAAGCGTCCGCACCCCGCGCTCCTTCCGGCAGATTCCCTGGGCAAGGCTCGGGTGCGCGCGCTCTCGGACCTGATCGCGTGCGAAATCCACCCGCTCAACAACCTGCGCGTGCTGCAGCACCTGAAGCGCGTTCTCGGACAGAGCGACGATCAGGTCAACGCCTGGTACCGCCACTGGATCGCAGACGGTCTGGCGAAATTCGAAGCCGAGCTGGCCAGCGACAAAAAAGGAAAGTTCTGCTACGGCGACTCGCCGACCATGGCCGACTGCTGCCTGGTGCCGCAGATTTTCAACGCCAAGCGCTACGACTGCGATCTCAATCCCTATCCGAGCACCGTGCGCGCCTTTGAGCACTGCATGAAGCTCGACGCCTTCGACCGTGCGCAGCCGGCGAAACAACCCGACGCAGAGTGAACCGATGAAGCCGAACGAATACGACGACATCCCGGGTACCACGGTGTTCGACGCACAGCGCTCGCGGCAGGGCTACCACCTGAACATGTTTTGCATGTCGCTCATGAAGGCCGAGAACCGCGCGGCCTTCAAGGAGAACGAGCGGGCCTATCTCGATCGTTACCCCATGACCGGGGAGCAGAAGCAGGCGGTGCTCGACCGCGACTGGAACCGCATGATCAGCCTCGGCGGCAACATCTACTTCCTGGCGAAGCTCTTCTTCACCGACGGCAAATCGTTTCAATACGTAGCCGCCGTCATGACCGGGAGCACCCAGGAGGAGTACGCGCAGATGATGCTGAACGGCGGCCGCCCGCCGGAGGGCAACCGCTACGCCGCGGAGTGGGAAAAGAAGCCGGGCCGCAAGCGTGGCTAGGATCGTCGCCGGGGTCGCGACTTCGCACGTGCCTGCGATCGCCGCGGCGCTCGACCTGGGCAAGAGCGGCGAGCCCTACTGGAAACGCGTGTTCGACGGCTACCAGCGCTCGAAGGAGTGGCTCCGCAAGGTGGACCCGGACGTCATCATCCTGGTCTACAACGACCACGCCTCGGCGTTTTCGCTGGAGATCATTCCCACCTTTGCGCTC
>Ga0208685_1000215_pt1 | contig 21316 bp, 20 predicted proteins | sample EasRivMeERMLT890_FD_187533 | JGI IMG/M metagenome (GOLD analysis project Ga0208685, IMG submission 187533) | Soil microbial communities from meander-bound floodplain in the East River, Colorado, USA - East River MetaG ERMLT890 (SPAdes) (version 2) | ecosystem: Environmental > Terrestrial > Soil...
TCTCGGCGCAGTACCGCAATTTCGCCGCCGCCTGGGCGCGCGGCGAGTACGTGCCGATGCTCACCGAGCGCCGCCGGCTCGAGGCCGACGGCGTTCAGCGCCTGGTGCTCACCCCGCGCAAGTAGAGGTTGTTCGCCACCAGCGCGCCGATCACGACCGCCGCGCCGGCGATCTCGATCGCGGCGAAGCTGCGGCCGAGCGCGGCCTCGATGCCGAACACGCCAATCGGGATGAGATTGAGCATCAGCATGGTGTTGAGCGGACCGAGGCGCCGCGCCGCCGCGTTGAAGCCAAGCACGCCGAGCACTACGGTGCCCACCGAGAAGTAGAGAATCTGCCAGGCGACGCCCGCGATCGATTCCGGCGTCGGTATCGCGGCCGCCCCGACGAGAACCGCAACCACGTTCGCGAGGACCAGGCCGACCGCGCCGGGGATGCAAGTCAGCACCGTCATGCGCAGCGGCGACCAGCCGGGAAACCTCCACGCTCCGGCGAGCGTGTAGATCACCCAGGCGAGCGCGCCACAGAAGACGAGCAGATCGCCGAGCAACTCGCCGCCGGCGAGCGCGACGTGCGGATCGCCCTTGGTCACAACGAGCACCACGCCGGCGAAAGCGGCGAGCACGCAGCCGAGCGTGAACGCCGCCGGCCGATGGCCAAGCGCGAGCCAGACCGCGAGCGCCGTGAGCGGCGTTTGCAGCGCCATGATGATCGAGGCATGCTCGGGCCGCGTGTGGCCTAGGCCGATCCAGACGAACAGGTTGAAGCCGGTTATGCCGATCAGGCCGTACAGCGTCGCTGCCCAGAAGCGGCCCTCGAAACGCAGCGCCTGGCGGCCCTCGACCGCGATCAGCAGCAGCACGAACAGCGCGATGCCGACGAGATAGCGCGCCGAGCCGAGCGCGTAGGCATCCAGATACGGCAGCGTGCGCTTCGCCACCGAGAACAGCGGCGTCCAGCAGAGGATCGCCAGGCCGATCCACGCCAGCCCGGCGACGAGGTTTGAACGGATCAATGCCTAGGCGGCTTTGCTTTTGGGCCGGCTTCTAGGCCGCCTTTTTTTCCTCGCGCAGCGCGCGGCGCAGGATCTTGCCCACGTTGGTCTTCGGCAGCTCGGAGCGGAACTCGACGTATTTCGGGCGCTTGTAGCCCGTCAGGCCCTTCTTGCAGTGCTCGAGCACGTCCGCCTCGGTGAGCTGCGGGTCCTTCTTCACCACGAACACCTTCGGCACCTCGCCCGAATGCTCGTCGGGCACGCCGATCGCGGCGCATTCGAGCACCCCGGGATGCATCGCCAGCACCTGCTCGATCTCGTTCGGGTACACGTTGAAGCCCGACACCAGGATCATGTCCTTCTTGCGGTCCACGATCCGGATGAAACCCTTGTCGTCCATGACGCCGATGTCGCCGGTGTGCAGGAAGCCGTCCTTTCCGAGCACCTTCGCGGTCTCGTCGGGGCGCTGCCAATAGCCCGCCATCACCTGGGGTCCGCGGATGCAGATCTCGCCCGGCTGGCCGTTGGGCACGTCGCGGTCGTTGTCGTCGCGCAGCACGATCTCGGTCGAGGGCATGGGCACGCCGATCGCGCCGGTGAAATCGGTGATGCCGGGCGGGTTCGCGGTCGCCGAAGGCGAGGTTTCGGTCAGGCCGTAGCCCTCGATGAGCGGCGTGCCGGTCACCTGCTTCCAGCGCTCGGCGACCGCCTTTTGCACCGCCATGCCGCCGCCCACGGCCAGCTTCAGGCTCGAAAAGTCGAGCTTGGCGAAGTCGGGGTGATTGAGCAGCGCGTTGAACAGCGTGTTGACGCCGGTGATGATCGTGTACTTGTGCTTGCCGAGCTCCTTGACGAAGCCCGGAATGTCGCGCGGGTTGGTGATCAGCACGTTCTCGCCGCCGACCACCATCATCACCAGGCAGTTCACCGTCAGCGAGAAGATGTGATAGAGCGGCAGCGCGGTGATGATCACCGCCCGCTCCGAGCCGATCGCCGGTCCCAGCCAGGCCTCGTACTGCATCAGCGCGGCGATGATGTTGCGGTGGACGAGCATCGCGCCCTTCGACACGCCGGTGGTGCCCCCGGTGTACTGCAGGAAGGCGATGTCATCGTGGCCGAGAGGCGGAGTAGTCAGCGGTTTGCCGCTTCCTTCACTTAATGCTTCTTTGAAAGACAGTGCCCCCGGCAGGTCGTAGGGCGGCACCATCTTCTTCACCTTGCGCACCACGAGATTCACGATTACGCCCTTGACCCCGAGCAGCTCGCCGAGCGAGGTCACCACGACGTGCTTGATGGGCGTGCGCAGCCGCACCTCCTGCAGCACGTGGCCGAAGTTTTCGAGAACCACGATGGCCTCGGCGCCGGCGTCCTTGAGCTGGTGCTCGAGCTCGCGCGGCGTGTAGAGCGGGTTCACGTTCACCACCGTGCAGCCGGCGCGCAGGGTGCCGAACATCGCGATCGGGTACTGCAGGCAGTTGGGCATCATGATCGCGACGCGCGCGCCCTTGCCCAGGCCGCGCGCCTGGAGCCAGGCGCCGAAGTCCCGCGAGCGCTTGTCGAGCTCGTCAAACGAGATCGTCTTGCCCATGCTGTGGAACGCGGGGCGATCGCGGTATTTCGCGATGCTCTTGTCGAACAGCTCGATCAGCGAGCGGTACTTCTTGGGATCGATGTCAGCGGGGACGCCGGCAGGGTAGCTCTTCAGCCAGATGCGTTCCATGTCTCCTCCTCCAGCCGGATTCTACTTGTGCTTGAAGGTGGGCTTGCGCTTTTCGACGAAAGCCGCCATCCCCTCCTTCTGGTCCTCGAGCGAGAACTGCGACTGGAACACGCGCCGCTCGAACAGCGCCCCTTCGGCGAGGCTGGTCTCGTAGGCGCGGTTGATCGATTCCTTGATCATCATCACCACCGGAAGGGAGTAGTTCGCGATCTTCTCGGCCACCGCGAGCGCCTCGTCCATCAGCTTGTCGAGCGGCACCACGCGCGACACCAGCCCGGCGCGCTCGGCTTCCTGCGCGTCCATCATGCGCGCGGTGAGGCACAGGTCCATCGCCTTCGCCTTGCTGGTATAGCGCGGCAGGCGCTGCGTGCCGCCGTAGCCGGGCATGATGCCGAGGTTGATCTCTGGCTGGCCGAACTTGGCGTTCTCGGCGGCGATCAGGATGTCGCATTGCATGGCGAGCTCGTTGCCGCCGCCGAGCGCGTAGCCCGCCACCGCCGCGATCACGGGCTTGCGCACGCTGCGGAAATGCTCCCAGCCGGTGATGTAGTCGGTCATGTAGGCGTGCATGTAGCTGAAGTCCTTCATCGCCGTGATGTCCGCGCCGGCGGCGAAGGCCTTCTCGTTGCCGGTGATGAGGATCGCCCCGATACCGGCGTCGGCATCGAGGGCGGCGAGCGCGCTTCCGAGCTCGGCCATCAGGCCCGGGCTGAGCGCGTTCAGCTGCTTCGGCCGGCTGAGGGTGATGACCCCCACCCGCCCCTTCTGCTCTACCGCGATGAATTCATAGCTCATGGGTATTCACGACCTTGGCGTAGAAGCCGTTGAGCGCCGCAAGGAACGCGGCGTGAACCTGCCGCGCCGGCACTGTTTCGCCGCCATAGCTCTGCGCGCGCGTCGCGCACGCATCGGCGAGCAGCGTCACCTTGTAGCCGAGGTCGGCGGCGTGGCGCACGCTCGCATCGACGCACATGTGGGTCATCATCCCGGCAATGACCAGGTTCTTCACGCTTTGCATTTCGAGAAGATCCTTCAGGCCCGTGTTGCGAAAACTGTTCGGGAAATTCTTCTCGACTACGGTCTCGCCGGCGGCAGGCCGAACCGAAGCATGAATCTCGGCGCCGCGCGTACCGGGAAGAAAGAAGGTCGCGCCGGGCCGCACCGAAAGATGGCGCACATGGATCACGGGCAGCTTCTTCTCGCGGAAATGACGAATCGCGGCGCTGGCCTTCGTCCCGGCGGCTTCGGCGCCTTCAAGCTCCATTGCGCCGCCGGGGAAATAGTCGTTCTGGATGTCGATGACGACCAGGGCGGTATCAGGCATGGTTTTTCTTCAGCTCCGAGAGCGGCACCGCGCCCGGGATGTCGATGCGCTTCCTGCCTGGTTCAACGTCGGTTAGAGCGTCCACCAGCTTCATCGTCTTCGCGCTGCGCTCGGCAAGCTGCTGGTAGAGATGCATGTTGTCTTTCTTCCAGCGCAGCTCCTGCGCCGAGAGCGTTCTCACGACCTTGGCAGGTATTCCGACGGCCAGCGAGCGCGCGGGAATTGCGTCCTCGGCCTTGACGAAAGCGAGCGCGGCGACCACCGCGTCCTCGCCCACCTCGGCGTTGTCGTTGACCACGCAGTTCATGCCGACGAGCGCGCCGCGGCCGACCACGCAGCCGTGTAGCACCGCGCCGTGCCCGATCGTGCTCTCCGCGCCGACCACGGTGTCCTTGCCGGGAAAGCCGTGCAGCATGCACGTGTCCTGGATGTTCGCGCCTTCCTCGACCACGATGCGGCCGAAGTCGCCGCGCAGGCATGCGCACGGCCCGATGTAGGCGCGGGCGGCGACGATCACATCGCCGATCAGCACAGCGCTCGGATGCACGAAGGCGCTCGGGTGCACGACGGGCGTAATGCCATCGATTGCATAGACTTTGGGCATGGCGCTAAGTTGTTGACAATTCTAAGTTAGAAAGTTGGCGGCATGTAGATTGCTTCTCTCCCTACCGGTGTCACTTCATAGTCACTTCATAAGGAGAGCAGCATGATGAGCTTGTCCAGGTTCCTTGGAGTTGTGATGGCTGCGGCGGTGCTCGCGCTCACGGCGTGCGCAGGCAGCGAATCGAAGCGCTCGACCGGCGAATTCAGCAGCGACGCGGCGCTGACTGCGAAGGTGAAGACGGCCATCGCCTCGGATGCGGGCATCGGCAGCGCAAGCGTGATCAACGTGAACAGCTACCGCGGCGTGGTTCAGCTCAGCGGCTTCGTCGACTCGACCGAGAAGATCGAGCGTGCGGCTACGGCGGCGCGCAACGTGCAGGGTGTGCGCTCGGTAGAGAACAACATCCAGGTGAAACCGGCATCCTGAAGCCGACGTCCGGATGCTCCCGAAAGCCCCGCAGGTGCGGGGCTTTTTTTGTGTGCCTAGAATGGCGTTCATGAGCCGCTTCCCGCTCGAGCCGATCGAGAAGGCATCACCGGCGGAGCTCGCCGCGCTCCAGCTCGAGCGCCTGCGCTGGTCGCTCGGCCACGCCTACGATCACGTGGCACGCTACCGCCAGAAGTTCGAGGCTGCCGGCGTGCAGCCGGCGCAGTGCCGCTCGCTCGAGGACCTGGCGAAGTTCCCGTTCACCACCAAGGCGGATCTGCGCGAAACCTATCCCTTCGGCATGTTCGCGGTGCCGATGGAGCGCGTCGTGCGAATCCATGCCTCATCCGGGACCACCGGCAAGCCGACCGTGGTCGGCTACACCGCGAAGGACGTGGATACCTGGACCCAGCTCATGGCGCGCTCGATCCGCGCCGCGGGCGCCCGCCCGGGCGACAAGGTGCACGTCGCCTACGGCTACGGCCTCTTCACCGGAGGGCTCGGTGCGCATTACGGCGCGGAGCGGCTCGGGCTCGCCGTAATCCCGCTTGGCGGCGGCATGACCGAGCGCCAGGTGCAGCTCATCGCCGACTTCAAGCCCGAGATCATCATGGTGACGCCGAGCTACATGCTGGCGATCGCCGACGAGATGGAGCGCCAGGGGCTCGATCCGCGCAACAGCTCCTTGCGGCTGGGAATCTTCGGGGCGGAGCCCTGGACCAACGAGCTCAGAGGGCAAATCGAGCAGAGGCTTTCCCTCGAAGCGCTCGACCTGTACGGCCTGTCGGAGGTCATCGGGCCGGGCGTGGCGCAGGAGTGCGCCGAGACCAAGGACGGGCTCACGGTATGGGAGGACCACTTCTATCCGGAGATCATCGACCCGGAAAGCGGCGAGCCATTGCCCGAGGGGCAGAAGGGCGAGCTCGTCCTAACCTCGCTCACCAAGGAAGCGCTGCCCGTCATCCGCTATCGCACGCGCGACCTGACGCGCCTGCTGCCCGGCACCGCGCGCGCCATGCGCCGCATCGAGAAAATCACCGGCCGCTCGGACGACATGCTGATCATCCGCGGCGTCAACGTGTTTCCCTCGCAGATCGAAGAGCTGGTGCTCAAGCAGCCGGGGCTTGCGCCGTACTATGTTCTCGAGGTCTCGAAGGACGGCCCGCTCGACCATCTGACCGTGGTCGTCGAAGGCGACGCCGGAGCGACGAGAGCGCTGCAACACCACATCAAGTCCACCATCGGGATCAGCGCAGACGTCAGAATCGGCACGGTCGAGCGCTCGATCGGCAAGGCGAAGCGCGTCATTGACAAGCGCCCGAAGTGAAAACGGCAGGCTGAAAACGGAGGTTGCGGGGATTGAAGCGAGCCGCGAAGACGTTGTCGATCGAAGGCAGGTTCGACGTGCCGTGCAGCCGGGGCAAGGTCGAGAGGGACCGCAGGACGTAGTTAGGCGTAATTCCCGGCCCTGCGTCGAGCTCCCTGCGCTCGATGCTGACGGTTCCAAAATGGTGTTTCTTCATGTGCAGCATAATCCTCACCGCCAGGCGAGTGACCGGCTCGAGCCGCTGGGTCCACGCCGAGTGCCATGAGCCCATGGGATGGAAATAGTTGGGGATGCCCCCGACCATGAGCCCCTTGTAGAAATTGATCCGCTCCAAGGCGACTTTTTCGTCGCCGACGTACAGGTCGAAGCTGAAGAACCTAAGGTTAAGTCCGGTGGCGAGGATGCAGGCATCGCATTCAATGCGCTCGCCGCTCGCTAGAACGATGGCGGATTCGGTAAAGCGCTCGATTTCGCCGGTCTTGACTGTGACGCTCCCGCTGCGCAGCGCTTCCTTGAGTCCGATCGCGACCGCGATGCGCTGCTCCCAGGGGTTGTAGCGCGGGTTGAAGTGCTCCCGGAACGCGGCTTCGCCCACGGCATCGACCCAGTGCCGGCGGAAAAACCAGCGCGCGAGGCGCGGGAATTTGCGGAAGCCGACGAAAATCAGGTCGTCGCGCAGCTGCAGGTAATGGCGCAGCCATTTCACCGGCGCGCGCCATCCCAACCGATAGAAATTCTGGCACAGCGCCATGAGGAAATCCACACGATTGCTGATCTCGTAGATATAAGTCGGCGAGCGCTGCAGCAGGACGAGGGATTTGGACACGCGCGCGAGCTCCGGTGCGCTGCAGATCGCGGTCGATCCGCTGCCGACGACAACGACCCTCTTGTCCGCGAAGCTTCGCCTGCCGTCCAGGTGCGACGTATGGACGATCTCGCCCCTGAACTTGCCCGAGTCCTTGAACGCCGGCACGTGGGGCTCGTCGGAGAAATAGCCGTTGCCGTTGAGAATGAACTGCGCGCGCAGCGTTCCCTGGCGGGTATGAACCGTCCAGCGCCCCTCGGCTGCGTCGAACACCGCCTTGGAAACGCGGCAGTTGAAGCGGATGTGCTCGAGGATCGAGAACTCCTCCGCGACTGCGCGCAGGTAAGTCTGGATGGTCTCGCGCCGCTGCAGGCATTGCTCCGACAGGAACGGCCTGAAGCTGAAGGAATACTTGATGAAGTCGGAATCGCAGCGCGCGCCGTGCCAACGGTGCGTATTCCAGACCCCGCCGAGGTCTGCCTTCGCCTCTAGGATGACGTACGGAATGCCGTTCGCGCGCAGGTAGTACGCGGCGCCGATTCCGGTCATTCCCGCGCCGATGATGATGACGGTCGAATCACGATTCATGGCTGGCTCCCGAGTAGCTGCATCTGCACCGCGCGCATCACGGCGGCTGCGGCCGAGTGCACACCGAGCTTGCGGTAGAGGTTCTTCACGTGCGTTGTCACCGTGTGCAGCGACACGCCGAGGCGGTCGGCGGCCACTTTGTACGTGCAGCCGAAGGCGAGGAGCCGCAGGACCTCGCATTCGCGCGGCGTGAGGAGCGGCTTCATCGGGCGAGCTCCGGCAGGCCGGTCGCCAGCCATGGCAGGAGGGTGACGAGCGCGACCCCGATCGCCAGCACGCATGCCGCGGGGAAGGCGGCGCGAAACACTTCCGGCAGCGGTCGTCCGAAACGGTATGCGGTAAAGAAGAGATTCATCCCGACGGGCGGGGTGAGGTAGCCGAGCTCCATGTTCACGAGAAAAATGATCCCGAGATGCAGCGGGTCGATGCCGAAGGCGAGGCCGAGCGGCACGAGGAGCGGCACCAGCACCACCGTGGCGGAAAAGATGTCCAGCAGGCAACCCGCGGCAAGCAGGAACACGTTCAGGGCGACCAGGAAAAGCCAGCGCGAGCTGATCGCGCCCGTCACCCAATCGACGATCCGCTCCGGCATGCGCGCGTCGACCATGTAGTTGGTCAAGCCGAGCGCCACGCCGAGGATCAGCAGGATGCCGCCGACCAGCAGCCCGCATTCCGCCATGACGCGCGGCACTTCGCGCCGAAGGTCGAGATCGCGATACACCGCGGTTTCGACGATAAACGCATAGACCGCGGTGAGCGCGGCCGCTTCCACCGGCGTGGCGAAGCCGCCGAACAGGGCGAGGAACGCGACCAGCGGCAGCGCGAGCTCCCACTTCGCGTCGAGCAGCGCCGCGCGCGCCTCGGGCCAGTCGAATCTCCGCGGCGCACGCGCCGCCGCGGGCGCGAGACGCAAGCCCCAGAGCGAGATCAGCGCGACCATCAGCAATCCGGGGAGGATTCCCGCCAGGAACATGTCCTCGATCGAGATCCTGGCCACGATCGCGTACAGCACCAGCGGCAGGCCGGGCGGCAGCAGGCCGCCGAGGGAGCCCGCGCCGGTCAACAGGCCGAGCGCACCTTTCTGCGAATAGCCGGCGCTCAGAAGCAGCGGCATCAGCATGCCGCCGAGCGCAATGATGGTGACGCCGGAGGCGCCGGAGAACGAAGTGAAGAACGCGCAGGCGAGCACCGTCACGACCGCCGCGCCGCCGCGCAAGCCGCCGAACAGCGCGTTGAACACCCGGATCAGGCGGCGAGGCGCGCCGCCCTCGGCAAGGAAATACCCGGCCAGGGTGAACAGCGGAATCATCGGGAGCGACGGGTTCACGACCATGCGGTAGTGGTCGAGCGCCACGGAGGCCATCGGCAACCCATCGCTCCAGAAGAGGACGAGCGCCATTCCGCCCAGCGTGGTGAAAACCGGCGAGCCAAGGATTGCCGCAGCCAGCACCACGCTCATCGCTGCAATCGCCGTGGCGCCGTGAAGCGGCAGCCGATTTGCCGCCGCGAGGGCGGCAGCGGCGGCGAGCGCCAGGACGGCAATCCGCGCCGGCCAGCTCTCCGCGGCAGTGCAGGCAAGCCGCAGCATGATGAGGGCAAAGCCGGCCGGTAGCGCTGCCTGCCCCACCCACACGGGGATCCCGTAAGCGATGACATTGCTGGCGGCGCGCTCGGCGAGGACGAACTCGGTGCTTGCGAGGCAGAGCAGCGCGGCGATGATCACTGCCACGGTGCGCGTGAAGAAGCGAGCCAGCAGCGCGCTCGATCCGTGCAGCAGCAAGTCCAGCGTGGACAGCGACAGCAGCCGTCCCTCGCGCGCGGCGACCACCGCGCCCAGCATCCCGGCGATCAGCGCGCAGTGCTGGGTGAGCGATGCGGCGCCGGAGATGCCCACCCCAAACAATGCCCGCAGCAGGATCTCGCCAAGAGGCAGCAGCGCCATGGCGGCGAGCGCGGCCACGAGCATCAGGTTTTCGGTGGCGGAGATGGCGTTCCCCGCACGAATCGGAGCCGCGAGAAGAACAGTCTGGGCGGCGCTCATTGCTGCCCCTTGGCGCGGTATTCGCGCAGCAGGCGCTGGACCTCGTCGAAGAAGTCGGCCGGAACCATGTTGCCGCGGACCAGCGGGTACATCTGCTCGGCGACGCGGCGCCACTCGGCCTCGAGCTCGGGGGTGAGTTGCTGCACCTTGAGGCCGCGCTTCGCCATGGCCGCCACCGATTCCTGGTGCTCGCGGCGGCTGAGGGCACGCAACTCGGCGCCGGCCTCGGCGCCGGCCTGGCGCAGGGCCTCCCGGCCGGCGGGCGACATGGCGTCCCAGGCCTTGCGCGTGACGATCATGGCCCCGACCATCGGCGCCCAGTCGAGCTCGAGCATGTAGGGCGCGTGGTTGTAGAACTGCAAGGTGAGTGCCCAGAACGGCGTGCTCGGCACCATGCTGATCATGCCGGTCTGCAGCCCCGGCAGGATGTCGGAGACCTCGAGCACCACCGGCTGATAGCCGAGCGACTTCATGATGTCGGTCTGCGGGGTATCTCCCGCCCAGGCGAATGTCTTCAGTTTTTTGAAGTCGTCGGGACGCAGCGCCGGGGTCTTGGAGAAAAATCGCACCCAGCCCGCATCGCCCCAGCACAGCACGACGAAGCCTTTGTCGAAGAACCGCTTGTCGAGCTCCGGGCGCAGCTTGTCGCGCACGTAGTCGAGCTCGTCCCACGAGCGGAACACCAGCGGCATCTTCTGCAGCGCGCTGACCGAAGCGTCGATCTCGGTGAGGCCGATCACCGACAGCATCGCCGCGTTGAGCTGGCCGACGCGCATGCGGCGCACCATGTCCGCCTCGCCGCCCTGCGAGCCGCCGCCGTAGACGATGAACTCCGCGCCGGCGCCTTCGGCCGCGCGCCACTTCTCCCCCACTTCGAGCAGGCTGCGGTGCCAGGCGGTGCCGCGGGGCGCGAGCGCGCCGAGCCGGATCTTCACCGCCTCGTCGGCATCCGCCGCTTGAATGGAACCTGCCAGGACCAGGGCGGTCGTGGCGATGACTCGAATGGAACGCATGCGATCCCCCTTTCAGTTCGTGAACAAGCGCTCGGTGCGCGAAAGCAGCCATCGCGCGCGCCGCTGCGCAACCCGGTTGGCCATGTCAGCCGGCTCGATGCGCAGGGCCCGCTGCAGCAATTCCTCGAATTCGGTGCGCGCCTGCTGCGGCACGCAGACCGCCTCGGCCAAGGCGACGAGCGGCGCGGCGGCACTCCCGCCGGAGAGCTCCATCGCACGCCGGAAATGCTCGCGCGCGCGCTGCGCCGGATCGCCCGGCGCACCCTGGCGCACCGGCTCGTAGCTGATGAGGAAGGTATGGATCGCGCCGCGGCCGAACGACTCGTCGAGCTCGAGCGCGCGGTCGATCAGTGCCTCGAGCACCGGCAGCTCGGCGAGGCGCTCGGGGCTGTCCTTGGAGAGCGCGATCAGCCCTGCCCACGATGCGGCGGTCCAGTAGAGCAGCGGCACCTCGGAGGCCGGCAGCACGGCCACGGCCTGGCGCGGCTCGGCGTGCAACGCGCGCTCGAAGTCCGGTCTGCCGAGCGCCAGGCCGCGCAAGCCGTAGTCGCGCGCCTGGGCGTAGAGGCGCCGTGCGCGCTCCTCGAGGCGTCGCGACTCGGCGAGGTCGCGCTCCTCGGCTTCCTCAGCCTCCTGCTGCACAAACGCGTACGCGTATTGGGTGAGGCCGCGCGCGCCGGCGAGCTGGACCGTCGAGCATCCGCCAAGGCCGAGAAGCGCTGCGGCGAGGAGGACGGCTTTCATGACGGCACGAACGCCGACATCGCCTTGAAGTGGCGCGTCACTTCGCGCGCCGCCTCGACCCACGACATCTCGCGATACGCGATGCCGTGCCGGCGGCAGAACTCGCGCGTAATGCGACGCGCGCGGCGCAGCCGCGCCGTCGGCATCGACGGAAACAGGTGATGCTCGATGTGATTGTTCACACCGCCGAACACGAAGTCGTCCAAGCGCGACGCCCCGAGGTTGCGCGTGACGGTGAGCTCCTGCTCGAACATCGAGAGCCGCTCGTCGGGCTCGACTACGCGTGTGCCGACGTGGTTCACGACGAAGATCGAGCCGATGTAGAAGCCGATCAGCACCGTGATCAGCGCATAGTTGAGAGCCGCAGCGCCGAGTCCGAGCACCAGCGCCGGCGGCACGAGCCATAGCCCGAAGTGCAGGACGAGGCAAAGCTGGTCGGCGCTCGTCCGGGCGAGGTTGCGCCGAACGAAGGCGAGCCCATCGAGCTTCAGCGTGAATCCCTGCAAACCGATGAGGACCCAGATGAGCACCGCCTGGTGGCGGCTGACGAACCTGCCGAACCCGGTCTTCGACAGCGCCGAGTGCCGGTGCATCGAGACGAACTCCGACTGCATGTCCGGATCGCGTCCGCGGTCGTTGCAATGCGGATGGTGCAGACCGTGGATGTGCCGGAAGTAGGAAGACGACAGCCCGGTCAGGAAGGTGTGGAACACGTGCCCGACGAGCGTGGCGAGGCGGCGATTGCGCGTGAGCGCGCCATGGCCGGCCTCGTGCGCCACGAAACCGGCCTGCACGCTGAAGAACGCGAGCAATGCGATCGCGGCCGCGCGCGCGCCGATTCCAGGATCGGCTAGAAGAATCGCGTAGCCGGTCGCGTAGCACGCCAGGATGAGCGCGCCGAAGGCCGTGCTGCGAAGCGGCGCCGCTCGGAAGCAGCCGGCGCTGGACAGCTCGCCGATCAAGCGGCGATGCAGTTCGTTTGCTTCCATGGTCCCCTCCCGTAGTTCTGGCAGGCCTCCTTCAGCACCGACCGTGCCAACCGGTAACTATTTGATTTATATTGAGGAGAGGTCATCATTGCCCGATCAGAGAAGCAATCAATGCTGTGATCGACTACATTTCATGCATGTCAAGACCTTCCGTGTCAGATCGCGAGTTCTTCGCTGCGCTCGCCGACGTTTGCTTCGGAAACCCGTTCAATCCCCAGCGGGCCGCGCTGATCGTGCGGCTTGCTCCGGGGGCGAAACCCGGGGACCTGACGCAGGACCGGGAAGCGCTCGCTCGGCTGGTCGCGCCGCGCATCGCGCCCTGGCTCAGCCGTTCCGATCTCGGCGCGGAAGAGCGGCGCATGGTCGAGCCCGCACTCCTATATGTCGGCTACCACCGCTGCGTGCCCGAGCTCGATGCGTACATCGAACGCCAGGCGCGCCAGGGCGGCGCGCCGCTGCCGGTGCCCTTCGCCGAGGATGCGATCGGAGATCTGGCGCGCAGCGGCATTCCCGAGCAGGCTGCGCCTCGCTATTTCGCGCTCTACTTCCAGCTGCGGCGCGCGTTCTACTTCATGCACCGCTCGCTCGCCGGCGAGTGCGAGTCGATGCGGCGCCTCCGCGAGTCGCTCTGGAACAACGTCTTCACCCACGACATGCGTGGCTACGACGCAGCGCTATGGAATCGAATGGAGGATTTTTCGACGCTGCTGCTCGGCGAGACCGGTACCGGCAAAGGCCAGGCGGCGGCTGCGATCGGGCGCTCGGCGTTCATTCCCTACCTTCCCGGCGAGCGCCGCTTCGCCGCCAATTTCGCCGAGACCTTCATCGCCACCAATCTGTCCCAGTTCCCGGAATCGCTGATCGAATCGGAGCTCTTCGGCCACCGCAAGGGCGCGTTCACCGGCGCGATCGACCACCATGAAGGCGTGTTCGAGCGCTGCAGCGCGCACGGGGCGCTGTTCCTGGACGAGATCGGCGAGGTGTCGGTGCCGGTACAGATCAAGCTGCTGCAGGTGCTGCAGGAGCGCACCTTCACCCCGCTGGGCGGAAGGGAAAAGAGGCGCTTCTCGGGCCGCGTGATCGCGGCGACCAACCAGCGGCTCGACGCGTTGCGCAGCGACGGGCGATTCCGCGACGACTTCTTCTATCGGCTGTGCTCCGACGTGATCGAGGTCCCGACGCTGCGGCAACGCATCGCCGAGTCGAGCGCCGAACTGCCCGAGCTGGTCCGCCTCCTGGTCGCGCGCATTACCGGCTCCGCCGAGCTCGCCGACAGCGTTCTGCAGCGCCTCGAGGAGGGCGTGCCGCGCGGCTACCCCTGGCCGGGTAACGTGCGCGAGCTGGAGCAGGCAGTTCGGCGGATCCTGCTCACCGGCCGGTACGTGCCCGAAATGGCCGCCGTCGGTCGGGACGAGGACGCGCTACTGATGGAGAAACTTCGCGCCGGCGAGCTGACCGCGGCGGAGCTCCTCGCCCGGTACAGCGCCATGCTCCACCGGCGGCTCGGCACCTACGCCGAGGTGGCGAAGCGTACCGGGCTCGATCCCCGCACGACTCGCAAGTATGTGGAGAGCGCAAGATCCGGATAGAACAGGCGGGCGTTGCCCGGCAGAATGATGGCCATGGAAGCGATACTTGAAAAAGCACGCAGCTATCTGGACTCGCATCGCGGCGAGCGGGTCACCCTTGAGCAGCTCGCCGGCGCGGTCGGCGCGAGCCCGTTTCATCTGCAGCGGCGCTTCAAGGAAGCGTTCGGCGTATCGCCGCGCGACTACCAGGACGCGCACCGCGTGGAGGCGGTGAAGTCTTCGCTGAAGAACGGCAGCCGCGTGACCGATGCGGTGTTCGAGGCCGGCTACGGCTCGGTGTCGCGCTTCTACGAGAAAAAGCCCCTCGGAATGAAGGCGAGCGACTACCGCGCCAAGGGCAAGGGCCAGCGCATCGGATACTGCTCTTTTTCATCCCCGCTTGGCACCGTGCTGCTCGCCGCCACGGAAAAAGGCCTTTGCTCGGTCAAGCTCGGTGACGACCCGGCCCGGCTGCGGCGGCTGCTCGCCGAGGAATTCAGCGAAGCCAAGATCGTCGAAAGCCGGTTGAGCGAGCTGAGAGAAAAAATACTGGCCTTCGTCGAAGGCGAAGCGAATCTCGCCCGGCTGCCGCTCGACATCCGCGGCACCGTGTTCCAGCGGCGCGTCTGGGACGAGCTGCGCCGCATCCCGCGTGGCGAAACGCGCACCTACCAGGAAATTGCCCGTGCCATCGGCGCGCCCGCCGCGGTCCGCGCGGTCGGCAGCGCGTGCGGCGCGAACCCGGTGGCGCTGGTCGTGCCGTGCCACCGCGCGGTGCGCACCGACGGCGGGATGGGCGGCTACGCCTGGGGCATCGGTCGCAAGAAGAAGCTGCTTGCCCTGGAGAAGAAGTCCTAGTTGAGGCGCGCGGACACCGCGCGCCTGGTACTGCTCGCCGCGATCTGGGGCGCTTCGTTTCTTTTCGTGCGGATCACCGCCCCGGTCCTCGGCCCGGTGCTCACCGCCGAGCTGCGCACGCTGATCGCCGGCATTGCGCTGGCGGTGTATTTCGCCTTCGCCGGTTTCGATCCCGAGTGGCGCCGTTGGGGCCGCCACTACGTGGTCGTCGGCATCCTCAGCTCGGCCGTGCCGTTCCTGCTCTGGGCCTATGCCGCTCTCAGCCTGACGGCGGGCCTGCTGTCGGTGCTGAACGCGACCGCGCCGATGTGGGGTGCGCTGTGCTCGGCACTACTTCTGCGCGAGCGGCTGAACGCCCGAAGAATCCTGGGGCTGGTCATCGGCATGGCGGGCGTCGCTCTGGTCACCCGTCCCGGAACCGGTTCGGAGCTCTACTACCCCGCAATAGTCGCGGCGCTCGTCGCCGCCTTCTGCTACGGGCTGGTTGCCGCCTATCTCAAGCGCTGGGCAAGGGGCGCGCCTTCGCGCGGCATGGCCGTAGGCTCGCAACTCGCCGCCGGCATCCTCCTCATTCCCTTCATCGCGCTCTGGCCGCCCGCGGCCGTGCCGACGCCGGGCGTGGCGGCGAGCATCCTCGCCCTCGGCCTCGTTTGCGGCGCCATTGCCTACCTCCTCTACTTCCGCCTGATCGCGGATATCGGCGCGACCGGGGCGCTCACCGTCACCTACCTCATCCCGGTGTTCGGCGTGTTGTGGGGAGCGCTGTTCCTCGGCGAAGCCGTCTCGGCGTTGATGCTCGTGGGCGCAGCGCTCGTGATCCTCGGTACGGTGTTCGTCCTGCGCAGCTAGTCAGAACAAAATCAGGGACAGACCACGTTTTCCGCGAAAATGCGGAATTGGCCACAAGGGAAAACGTGGTCTGTCCCTGATTGACGATGAACACCTATCCGCATCTGTTCCAGCCGCTGGACCTCGGCATCGCGACGCTGCCGAACCGCATCATGATGGGCTCGATGCATACGGGGCTCGAGTCACGGCGCGACGGCATGGAGCGCCTGGCCGCGTTCTATGCCGAGCGCGCTCGAGGCGGTGCCGCGCTTATCGTGACCGGCGGCTTTTCGCCGAACGAGGCGGGCAACCTGAGCGCGCATCGGGCCGAGTTTTCGACCGCCGAAGACTCGGCAAGACACAAGCCGATTCCGCGCGCGGTGCACGACGCCGGCGGGCGCATCGTGCTGCAGCTCCTGCATTCCGGGCGCTACGGCTTTCACGAGCGCATCGTCGCGCCCTCGGCGCTGAAGTCGCCGATCAATCCGCACACGCCGCGGGAAATGACGCCGCAGGAGATCGAGCAGACGATCGACGATTTCGCGCGCGCAGCCGCGCTTGCCCGCGAGGCGGGCTACGACGGCGTCGAGGTAATGGGCTCCGAGGGCTACCTCATCACCCAGTTCCTCGCCCGGCGCACGAACCAACGCAGCGACGAGTGGGGCGGGCCGCTCGAGAACCGGGTGCGCTTCGGCGCCGAGATCGTGCGCCGCACGCGCGCTGCGGCGGGCCGGGACTTCATCATCGTCTACCGGATTTCGGCGCTCGAGCTCGTGGAAGGCGGTCTCGACGCGGATGAGATTGTCCAGGTCGGAAAAGCCGTCGAAGCCGCGGGCGCGACCATCCTGAACAGCGGCATCGGCTGGCACGAGGCGCGCATCCCCACCATCGCGCAGGCGGTGCCGCGCGGAGGCTTCGCGTGGGCGACGCGGGGCCTCAAACAAGCGGTGCGCATCCCGGTGGTGGCGTCGAACCGCATCAACGCGCCCGAGGTGGCGGAGGCGATCATCGCCCGCGGCGACGCCGACATGGTGTCGCTCGCGCGCGCGATGCTCGCCGACCCCGAGTTCGCCAGAAAAGCCGCTGCCGGCGACCGTGCGGGCATCAACATCTGCATCGCCTGCAACCAGGCCTGCCTCGACCATTACTTCATCGGCCAGCCGGCGAGCTGCGTGGTCAACCCGCGGGCGGGCCGCGAAACGAAATTGGTCTTCTTGAAAACGAAAAGAAAAAAGACCATCGCAGTCGTCGGCGGCGGCCCGGCCGGCCTGTCGTGCGCGGCCCACGCCGCCGAGCGCGGCCATGAAGTGACCCTTTTTGAGAAGGCCGCGGAGCTCGGCGGCCAGTTCAATCTCGCCAAGGTGATCCCCGGCAAGCAGGAGTTCGGCGAATCGATCGCCTACTTTTCGGAGCGGCTGAAGCGCGCGGGCGCGAGGGTTGTTCTGGGAAAGGCGCCCTCGGAGGCCGAGTTGCAGCGCTTCGACGACGTGGTCAACGCCACCGGCGTCGATCCGCGCACGCCGCCGATCCCCGGCATCGATGGCCCGAACGTGGTGAGCTACGTCGACGTGCTGACCGGCGCCGTCGAGCCCGGTCGCAATGTCGCGATCATCGGCATGGGCGGCATCGGCTTCGACGTCGCGCTGTACCTTCTCGAACGGGGAAGCCGCGCTCCGCTGGATCCTGAAGCTTTCGCTGCACACTGGGGTATTTCGGGCAAACCCCCTCATGCTGCCCCCCGCCATAACATCACCATGCTCAAGCGCTCGCGCACGCCGTTCGGCCACACCCTCGGCCGCACCACCGGGTGGGTGCATCGCGCCGAGCTCGCGCGCAACGGCGTGCGCATGATCAAGGGCGTCGAATACCGCAGGATCGACCGCGCCGGCGTGCATATCGCCGCCGATGGAAAGGAGATGCTCGTGGCTGCAGGTACCGTGATCGTCTGTGCCGGCCAGGACCCGCGAAAAGAGGTCAAAGGGACCCATGTGATCGGGGGCGCGAAGGAAGCCGCGGAGCTCGACGCCAAGCGGGCGATGCTCGAAGGCGCGGAGCTGGCGGCGCAGCTATGAGCATCGCGCTCATCGGCGGCGCCGGCGAAGGCCTTGGGGCGGCGCTCGGCCGGAGGTTTTCAAAGACCCATGAAGTGGTGCTGTCCTCGAGGACACAGGGCGAACGCGCCGACTTGCGCGAAGAAGCGCAGGTTATCGAGCTCTTCGACCGTGTCGAGCAGCGCGGCCCGGTCGAGGTCGCGATCTTCAACGCCGGCGCGAACTTCCGTGCCTCGATCCTCGAGACCCCTGCCGAGATGTTTGAGAAGGTCTGGCGGCTCGGGTGCTTCGCGGGATTTCTGTTCGGGCGAGAAGCGGCACGGCGCATGATGCCGCGCGGCAGGGGCACGATCCTGTTCACCGGCGCGACCGCTTCGGTGCGGGGCTCGGCGCAGTTCGCCGCCTTCGCCGCCGCGAAGGGCGGGCTGCGCCAGGTGGCACAGTCGATGGCGCGCGAGCTCGGCCCGAAGAACATCCACGTCGCGCACGTCGTCGTCGACGGCATGATCGACAACCGCAGGACGCGCGAGCGCATGGCCGACCGAGTGAAGGACCTGCCCGCCGACGGCATGCTCGCCACCGACGCGATCGCAGAGCTGTTCTGGCAGCTCCATGCGCAGCCGCGCTCGGCGTGGACCTTCGAGGCCGACCTGCGTCCCTGGGCGGAGAGGTTCTAGTTTCATTAGAATCCTCGCATGGGCACGGTCGTAGCGCTTGGAGGACAGGTCGGCGGCGCGAAGCTCGCCGACGGCCTGTATCGCCTGCGCGGGCGCAACCTCGCGTTGATCGTGAACACAGGCGACGACTACGAGCACCTCGGGCTCGCGTTCTCGCCCGACCTCGACACCGCGCTCTATGCGCTCGCCGGCATTGCCGGCGCAGCCGCGGGCTGGGAGCCGGAAGCCGAAAGCCACGCGCTGCACGGCATGCTGAAGGCGCTCGGCGGGCCTGAGCACCCGCGGGTCGGCGACAAGTCGCTCGCGGCGCCGCTGCTGCGCACGCAGGGCCTCGCCGCGGGGCGGCGCCTGACCGAAATTACGCTCGACTTCTGCCGCCACCTCGGCATCGAGGCGCGGGTGCTGCCGATGAGCGACGACCCGGTGCGCACGCACGTGCTCACCGACGGCGGCGCGATTCCGTTCCCGGAATATTTCGGCCAGCTCGGCTGCGAGCCGCGCGTGCGCGGGCTCGAGTACGCGGGGGCCGACCAGGCGCGCATCCCCGACGAAGTGCTCGACGCGCTGCACGCCGCCGACCTCGAAGCCGTGGTGATCTGCCCTTCCAACCCGTATCACTCGATCGGCCCGATCCTCGAGATCAGCGGCATGCGCGAGCTGCTGCGCAAGCGCGGCGCACCGGTGATCGCGGTCACCCCGATCGTCGGGGGCAAGGCGCTCAAGGGATCGGCGGGCAAGATGATGCGCGAGCTGGGCAAGGAGCCTTCGCCGCGCGCGGTCGCGATCCAATACCTGCGCCTCATCGACGGCTTCGTCATCGACCGCGAGGACACGCATCTCGTCGAGAGCGTGCGTTCGCTGGGAATCCACGTGCTCGCCGCGCCGACCGTCATGCGCGGGCCCGACGATCGCCTGGCGCTCGCGCGCACCGTGCTCGAGTTCGCGCGCAGCGTGCGCGAGGCCAAGGCCCTGGAAGTGGAATGAGGATCCTCGTTGCCTGGGCGTTGGGCCTCGCGGCGTCCGCATCCCTGGCGAACGACCAGGAGATCCAGCGCGCGCTCATCCAGCGCGATCAGCAATCCGCGGAATTTGCCGCGCGCGTGCGCGGCGCGGACACCTCGGCGCTGCAGCAGCTACACTCGCGGCAGCTGCTCGAAGCTACGACCCAGCCGCCCCATCCGGATCCCGCAATCGCGCGCCAGCTCCAGCCCTATCAAAGGCAGAAGATGGCGGACGAGCGCGTGCTCGTGCTGACGCCGCCGACGGTGAGCTCGGCGCCGCGTCCCGAAAAGCCTGCCCCCCGGTTGCTACCGCTCCCAGGGGGGCAGGAGCGCCTGATCGATCCCATACCGCAACAAGGCCTCACGCACTAGGCCGGGGTGGGTCGCCGCCAGCGCGGCGACGGCGATGTGGCGAGCATCGACCTCGAAGAACGCCCGCAGCGCGGCGCGCGTATCGCTGCGGCCGAAGCCGTCGGTGCCCAGGCTCACGTAAGGGTTCGACAGGTACGGCCGGATCAGATCGGGGACAGCGCGCACGTAGTCGCTCGCCGCGATCACGGGCCCCTCGGCTTTCTGGAGGCACTCCTCGACCCAGCTCGTCGCCTTTCCGCCGAGCCTGCGCACGCGCTCCGCCTTCATGCCGTCCCGGCGCAGCTCGGTAAACGAGGTCACGCTCCACACATTGGCCACTACTTTCCAGTCCTTCTCCAGCAGCTCGGCGGCCGCGAGCACTTCGCGCAGGATCGGGCCGCTGCCCAGTAACTGGAGCTTCGCCTTTTCATTTTTCTGGTACAGGTACATCCCCTTGAGGATTCCCGGGCGCGCCCCCTCCGGCATCGCCGGGTGCGGGTAGTTCTCGTTGGCCACCGTGAGGTAATAGAACACGTCTTCCTGCGCTTCCACCATGCGCCGCGCGCCGTCCTCCACGATCGCGGCGAGCTCGTAGCCGAAGCACGGATCGTAGGCGCGGCAGTTCGGGATCGTCGCCGCCGCGAGGTGCGAGGAGCCGTCCTGGTGCTGCAGGCCCTCGCCCGCGAGCGTAGTGCGTCCCGCGGTGCCGCCGACCAGAAAGCCCCGCGCGCGCGAATCGGCCGCTGCCCAGATCAGGTCGCCGACGCGCTGGAAGCCGAAAATGGAGTAGTAAATGTAGAACGGCAGCATCGGTTCGCCGTGCGACGAATACGACGTTGCCGCAGCGAGCCAGGAAGACAGCGCGCCGGCCTCGGTGATGCCCTCCTCCAGGATCTGCCCGTCCTTCGCTTCGCGGTAGTAGAGCAGCTCGTCGTGGTCCTCGGGCTCGTAGAGCTGGCCCACCGCCGAATAGATGCCGACCTGGCGGAACAGCGTCTGCATGCCGAAAGTGCGCGCCTCGTCGGCGACGATCGGCACCACGCGCCGTCCGAGCTTCTCGTCCTTGAGGAGCTGCGACAGCAGCTGCACGAACACCATCGTGGTCGACTGGCTTCTCTCCGATGCGCTCAGCGACGGCACCGCGATCGATTCCGCTTTGGTGATTCGGCGCGGAAGGTAGCCGCCCAGGCCTTGCCTTCTTTCCGTCAAGTATTTGAGCTCAGGGCTCGCGGGTCCTGGGTTATAGAAGCGCAGCTGCGCCACATCCTCGTCGGAAAGCGGCAGCGCGAAGCGGTCGCGGAACTCGCGCAGCGCCTCGTCGTCGACCTTCTTCTGCTGGTGGGTGCCCATCTTGCCCTGGCCCCAGTTGCCCATGCCGTAGCCCTTCTTGGTCTTGGCCAGAATGAC
>Ga0208685_1000218_pt1 | contig 21210 bp, 13 predicted proteins | sample EasRivMeERMLT890_FD_187533 | JGI IMG/M metagenome (GOLD analysis project Ga0208685, IMG submission 187533) | Soil microbial communities from meander-bound floodplain in the East River, Colorado, USA - East River MetaG ERMLT890 (SPAdes) (version 2) | ecosystem: Environmental > Terrestrial > Soil...
TCGTGGTCCGGCAGCCGCGCGCCCGGCGCCATCTTCGTGAGCACGGTCAGCAGGCCGGTTCTTGGTTCCGCCACCAGTGCCCGGGTCTCCACGCCCGGATGCCGCGTCTTTTCCCACGGCAGCGCCGCGACTTTGACGAAACGCGAAGCCAGCGGCGCGAGCCCGGCGTGGTTGGTTGCTTGCGGTGTCATCGCTGTCATTTTTTCTCCTCCGGCCCGCGCAGCGGGCCTGTGTCGAACGGCGTGAATGGTGAATGGTGAATGGGCCCTGGATTCCGTGAGTCGTTATTCGGTGATCGGCCGGCCTGCTTTCGCCCTTTTTTCCCTATTCCTCCGGCCCGACCGGGTGGCTACAAATCTTCGTTAAGCCGGCCTCGGGGATGACCGATAAGCGCGGCATACCGGGCGCGGTTGAGATTGCTGGGCTGCACGTTGGTCCCGGCGCACCAGGCCAGGAATTGCTCGACGCTGACGTATACCTTTTCAATGGCCACGGTGGGCGCCGCCTCTTTGATGGTCCGATCCACGCTCGCGGAGAATTGCGCATAGTCGAAAGGAAAATCCTCCGGGCACGCGGCCTGGAGCCGCGCATACTCGGTCTCGGTCACGAAGAAAGTATATGTAATGCCTTTCACGGCAATGAGCTCAACTCGCCGTCGTCGCACAAAGTCGCGATATGACTGCGTCTCACAGCGGTGCTGGCACGACACGTTCTACAGTGACACGCCCGGAGCCCTCGTTGTTGCAATAAAACAGCGTGGACTTCGGGGGCAGAAAGATCGCGTCGTTCAGATAGAGGAACAACTCGCCGGACGAGCGGGCGACAATCTCTGTAGCGAACGTCATATCCTCCGGGCGTCCCTTGGGGAACTCCGCCGGCGGGTTCGAGCACGTGTCGATCGGAGATTTGCTGCTCGACTTTTCCGGGAACTTATCCAAGGCGAGGGATGGAAGCGGACCGAGGGGATATTCGTCGCGCCCCTCTACTCCGATTTTCGCCATCGGCTTCAACCAGGGCTGACCGAGATGGCGGCGAAAGAGCACACCGGTGGTCATGCGGAGAGAAACCTCGTTCGGTGGAACGCCGTTCGGCCCCGCCGGATGGCCGCTGTCGGTCCAGGGGTCGCCAGCCGGGATGGTGATGTACAGGCGATACGTGGCGCCTTTTTCGACTGTAAGGCCGGTAGAGGTGCAGAGCGCGTTGGTACGGAACGGTCGTCCCTCTTCCCGCGACGATACCGGCTTCAGATCAGGAGTCCCGGCACGCGCGCAAACCTGTCCCCAAGAGTCTCGGACGGCGAACGTCACCTGGCTCACGAACGCTATGGCGGCGTACCCTACCCCAACAAGGAAGGCACCTGGCAGCAAACCCCGTGTCAAAAACTTGAAAAACCATTGATAAGGTTTACGGGTGCGCAGCCACTGGATGGCCCGGTTGATTTTTGCCGGGGGTAGCGGAGGGGAAACACTGCGAGGACTCGTCTTCGGAATGCCGTACCAGATCGGCCGCATGGCATCTCGCACGGAACTCTCGAAGACCCCGCCAGCCCATAGTCCAAGCGTAATCAGCGCGGCGAGCACCAGAAACACGTCCGGATGGGATGAAAACGAGTCGGTCCACGTGGCCGTGAAGCCGGGAAGCACGGCGGCGGCGACGTTATCGATGACATCCGATACGAAACACACCTTTGAGGTGCACGCACCTTTCGGCAGGGCCGGCCATTTCAGCGGCATGGCGACCAGAACCAGGGTCGCGAACAGGGTGCCGAAATAAGCTAACCGCCGCCACCATACCCAGTTCCAGACATTCTCCCGCTGTTTCACGAACTGCGATTTGTCGTCGATGTCGGTTTGGAGATACTTGGCGCCGTCGGTGATGGAACCGTCGATTCCCATGACGGCGAAGCCCGGGGGCAGCACAAAGGGCGCATAACCATCCTGGCCTATCGTGATGCGCCGGAACACACTCTCGTGGACCTTGCACCGCGTGACGGTCACTTCCTTTGTGCTCGTGAGCTTCTCGATCCGGCGCGGGTTGTAGCGGTAATAGCCTGCGAGCCCGTGCCGCGAATCGTAGATCGGGCCGCTCTCGTCGGCCAGAGCCCGGAACTCGTCCCAGATCTTCTGGCTGAAGCGGAGGCCTGGCACAGGGGATTCACCTTCCATACGACGAGACTTGTTAGCCTCTGTCATGATCCATTCGAGAGAAACGTGCGACAGACTGTCATCCGGGTAGCCGCCGCCGACATTGGAATGGACGCCGGCGAACCAGACCTGGCTTATGCGCTCTTGGTCGATATGCGTCGTCCCCTGGTTGCCTCCAGGCACTCCCCCCCCGGGATTTCCGGGTTGAGGCTCCTCATTCCACAGGCGCGGATGGAAAGTATTGCGCTCGTCATCGAGCGCCAGCGCGTGTCGAGCCCACTTCACCCGTGGGTGCAGGTTGAGATCGCGCATCGTGAGCGGCCAAATGAACGAATCGATCGCCCGAGTCAGCTCGTCGACCGGCAGGCCGTAGGCGTCCACCGTATCCCAAAGTCCGAGGAACTCGATCCCCAGCTCCGGCTTCGATCCGGGCGCGCCGATTTTTTTTATGTCGCGGTAGGGGGGTTTGCGAAGAAGTCGGTCCCAAGCGTTGATGAACAGGTCGCGCAACGCGCGCATCGGTATGACCAACCCGAACTTGAACTTCGTATGGCATTTCTTACGATATTCGCGATAAGCGGCCGCCACGTTGCGCTTGAGATCGGCCTCGTTGCCGTCGTAGGGAACGAGGCCCTGATCCATCATCAGGCCTACGAGGATGCGGATTGTGAAGGCGCCGCGGCTGAAACCAAAACAGTAAATCTTGTCGCCCGGGTAAGTCTTGTCGGGTGGCCTGTAGGTGCGACAAGCAAAGGCGTACAGATCTCGCACGTTGCGTGCCAGACCGATGCCCAAGGCGCCGCCCAACAGGGCAAACGGCTTGAAAGACGAGGTTCCCACCCCGTTGTCGTAGAACGCGAACTGGCGCGGCTCGGTCGGAACCTTCGGGTCGGTCAAATCGACTGCCTGGTAAACTCGCCAGACATTGGTCTTGGCCGACTTGCCCGAGCTGTTGCCCGTGCCATCGGAAAACAGAATGATGTTCTTGTACATCGTCTCCTCCCACCGGCGTTAAGAAAGTTTCTGGCCATGTATCGGGCTTGTCAGGCCGAGTTGTGTCCCTCCCCTTGTGTAACTGAGATTTTCTCCAGCTTCATACCCTGCGCACCTTCATCGTGTAGTTCCCCATACCGCTGCGGGTGTTGTAGTGCCTCACCTGGATGAAGTAGCCGCCCGCGACCAGGTTGGCGGTGATGCTCGCGTTGGTGTCGACGCCGCTGTCGTCATCCTCGGCAATCAGTGCAGTCTCGCTGCCCGGGCCGAACAGCTTCATCACCACGTCGGTCGGTCCTCTCGTGTCGATCACGTAGCGCCCGTCCCGGTCCGCCGTGAACTTGAAGATGTCCTCTTCGCCCGCCTTGCCGATGGAGGCCTGCGTGCGCCGTTTCGCGTTCACCTCCAATGCCTTCGCGGTGGCCACGGTCGCGCCCCGGCCCGGGTACATCTTCGCCCCGGCGACGAACTCCTTGTCCAGGCGCGAAAGTACATCATTCGCCTCGGTGCCTACGCCGTTCCGCGTCCACTCGGCAGGGAAGAAATAGAGCATGATCGAGTCGGGATCGAATGCGGTGCCGTTGACCTGGTTCGCGGCGTATTTGCGCAGGATGTTGTGGCGCGTGGTGTCCGCGTCCCAAAAATTAGGCGACTTCGCCATCTCCCGGATTACGACTGCTTCGTTCCAGACAATTCCTCCCTGGGGGCTCTGATGCTCGTGCGCGAGCCCGATCGCGTGCCCGAACTCGTGCGCCGCGGTGCCGCCATCGAGAAAACCCAGGTTCATGGTGGGCTGGTTCAACGGAATATCCCGGCATTCGGTGCCGATATAGGACCACGCGCCATCGGCGGCGTCGAACGCGATGCGAATGTCGGCATTAGGGGCATCGTTGAACTGGAATTTGAGATTGGCTACCTGCGACCACCAGCCCGCCTGCTCGCGCGCGATCGCACGCTGTGCCGAGGTGCCGCCAATGAATCGCACGCTCAGGGTGGAGCCATTCATCCACGTGGTGCCGATAGGATTGATCGCTCGCACCACGCGATCCGGGCCCCGCCGCGTTGGCTGCAGCCGCATCAGGTTTCGCGGCAGGACGCGATCTATGCAAATCTTCGTTCGTTCGGTCATCCCGTTCTCCTGTATGCAATACCGCGATTAAGGCAGGGCTCTCCGCTTCTTCATGGTGCTCGAGCCGCGCAGATGATGGTTTCCTTTCCGGGTCCCGATCCGAGCCCGAGTGCCTGCGCCGATCCCGACATCGCCGTTTGCCTCATGCCGCGGGCAGCTTGCCGGTCGTGATCAGGCTGATCACGCTATCTCGCGTAGCCTTGTCGTCGTCGAAGCCGCCGTGGGTGGTGCTCTGGCTCGCGCCGGCAGGCGAAGTCCACGCTTTCACGTTCTTGAGCCCGAGCCGTCCGATATGCTGGTCGAAGTACTTCTCCATCCCGACCAGCGGCGTTTGTTTCCCGCGCTCGAACGACTCCGACACCAGGTAGAGCAGGGAACGCGTGTAATACAGTATCGGCTTGCACGTTGGATCAGCCTGCTCCACTACGTCAGTGAGATGAAATTCGTTGAGCTGCTTCAACTTCCGGTCCTTGAGCCGCGGAATTACAGTCTCGTTGAACAGATTGACGGTTACCGCCGGCGCCATCAGGTTCAAAGTTTCGAATGTCCACCCCCGTTCGCACAGCCGGTGCACGATGTGGCTGTGCGCGATTGATCCCGCCGAGTGGCCGATGAGATGCAGGCGCACCGGAGTCCTGGTGAACCAGGGCGACTGGTTCGCGCACTCGTACAGGATGCGCCCGCCGCTCTTTTCCCCTGCCGATATGGCGTCGGCGTTCTGCTTCATCTCGCCCCAGATGCTCGAGCCCGGCATGGCGAGCAGCTGCTCCAGGCGGCGGTTCCAGAAGCGTTTCAACTGATCGCCCAGCCCGGCCGTTGGACGGGGCTGGCCCGCGACCAGGTCGGCAAGGCGGTTCTTGAGCGTGGACCAGAGGTCGGTTTCCCACATCAGGAAAATCGGGAAAATCCGCGCATCGTACAGCGCCGGTATCCACTTCGCCGCCGTTTCCGCCGCGTCGGCTTCGCCAGTCAGCCCGCCGTGCGCATAGATTGCGACATCGGTTGGCGCCCCGGCCTTGAGGCCCCAGGCCTTGCGGGCCGACTCGATGTGCATCGTGACGAGCGCCTTGACGTCGCCCTCCTGGGTGCGAAACAGTCCGCTGGCCGATAGCTTCCCGTTGTTCTCCATATTGATGATGAACGGCGAGATCTCGCGGTCGCGCAGGATCGAATCGGCGGCAAGCTTGACCTTGTTCTTCTCGACGCGCAGCGAGAGCGAGGCCGCGACTTCCAGATGCTGATCGGTGACGACGCCGAGCTGGGCGACCCAGCAGTCCATCGCGTTGTCGAGCCAGTCTTCGTAGGTAAGTACCGCAAGCCCGCGCGTGCCCCAGCCGGGGCCCCAGGAATTCTGGATGATAAAGCCTTCACGGTTGTAGCCAATGATGACGAACGCGTGACCGCCGTCGTCGGCTTCGGCTTTTCGTGCCGGGATCGTCCAGTAGCCGCGCCTGGAAGTGCCCGCGGTTCCGTTCTTTACCCAGCCGTCGTGGCACACTGCACTCGCGTAGAGTATGCCGACCTCGTTGAGCGCGACATGCATGTCGACCACCGATCGGGAATCGACGCGGTAATAGGCGCCCAGCGGACGCTTCGCCGCATCCAGCCACCAATCGTCTTCCGCACGCGTGACGCCGGGCGGCATGTCCAGGCTCTGCCAAAGGTCGTGGCGGCACGCGCCGTGCCGGTACCAGCCCTTCATCGCGCCGCGCAGGCTGGAACCGGCGTCCGCGGCGGACCCTGGAAACTCGTCATAGCGCCTCGCCATCGAGTAGATCATGAAGGGAGATATCTTCGGCGCTTTCGGGTCACGCTGCCGCAGGAGGAAATGGACCGTGTTCGAGAGTGCGAACCCGGTACAGGCGCTGGTGCTGCCCTGGTCCAGCACCGGCAACGGCACTCTGGGCAGCAATTCCGCCATGGGAGTGACTGCAATGGCGGGCAAATATGGCCGGTCGCGCAGATCCAGCCGGTCCGGCACTACGTTGCGCTTCAGGCTCCTGGAGTTGATCTTCGGCATTTCAGCCACCTCTTGTACTCATGTTACGGGCCCTTAGCGTTGCTCCAACAACTTATCGCCCAGTTTCTGACTGGCGTTCCCCAGGTCCTTCAGTTCCGCGCGTTGCTTGTTCAGAAAGTCGTACAGATCGACGCCGATGAATACCACGGTCGAGTCCGACTGGCCCGGCTGCTGCCCCTGGTTGCGCGTTGCGCCCAGCACGAAGTTGTTCCAGCGCAGCAACGCACCCAGGCCGACGCCGCTTTTCGAACTCGTGGTCACCAACAGCGAGACGCCCCACCACGCGCTATAGTCCTCGCCGCGATAGCGTATGAATCCCACCGGTTCGATTCCCACGCTCGCCTGCAAGTCGCCCTCGGCGCGGCTGCGGGTGTCGACCGCCATGCCGGCCGTTGGCCTCAGTAGGATCCACTGCGAGCGGAACAGCGGTTCGGCATCGGACTCCGGCAGCCGTTTGCCGTTGGCCCAGAGTTCCCACGGCCACATGGGCAGGCCGTTCTTGAGCAAGTTGTCGACATCGCGCGCCTGCCGTGAAACATTGGCCGCCAGCACCTCAAAGTCCTTCGCACGCTGGCGCGTCTTCAGTATGCCGGCCACCTGCGCAACCGTGACGATCTGCACAAGATAGCGCGGCACGTTTTTCCCGCAGTCGATCCGCAGCTCGGCGCCGGTCGACTCGAACAACAGCAGTACGCGATCCTCGGTGAAACTTTGATTTGTACGGAAAAGCCCCTCCGTGGTGGTGGGTTTGTCGGCCGCGGCGAGCTCGGTCAGGAATTGCGGTACGTTGGGCATAGCCCGCTCGGCCTCGCTCAGCGCCGATTCCAGCCGCGTAACAAGTTTGCGATACGCTGGCGCGTACTGGCTCGAGGCGACGTCTGGCGCCACCTCTAGAATCAGGGCCGACGGTCTTAGAGCTTCGTGCGGCGCGAACGTGGCCCCGCACATTTGGAGCGTATCGCCCGAGAGGCGCGCTACATCCGGGATCGGCTTCTGCTGCGCCAGCACCGGCGCCGCGACGACGGCCAACAACGCCGCAAACAACGCTTTTCGGAATGAGGCAACCATCAGGCAACGTCCACGATCTTGAAGAATTTCTCGATCGCCCCCCGCAGCGACGCCACGCTCGCCGAACCGGCACCGATTGCAATCAGTTTGTCTCGCAAGGCCTGGCGCGCCACTTCCTCAAGATCGGCCAGCGCACCCCCGAGGTCGTTCCACTCGGGCTGCTCAGCCAGTTGCCGCGCGCGCGCCCTAAACTCGGGAAGGAACAACTCGGGGATCAAGCGGCTGAACAGCGTCTCATGCACTCGAGGGTGAGACAGATAGTGACCGAACCCGTGAATGTTCTTGTCGTGCATGTGCTTGACCGAAATAGTCACGGCACTCGGGCGCTGCAGCACCGAAAACCCCGCCGATCCAATCTTGCATACCGGGTCCAGATCATGCGCGATGGTGCAGACGGCGCGGCAGTCGAAGCTGCCCGGAGTGGTCTGGTGATGGCTGTAGAGGCCCGCGGCCCGATGCAACAGCGGACTGGTGTCGGACACCAGGAACAGGGAGTTGATACCTACCGGCACCTTGTGCTCCTGATCCTGCAACACTGCGTTGAAGTCGGCGCGTTGATCCGAAGTTAAGTTGGGGTTATCCACGAACCTGGAGATCGGCCGAAGTTTGTTGTTGGACCTGAGCTCGTTCAACCTGGTCCGATCTTCCCGCCAAGTATTCGTCGCGAGCTGAAACAGCGCATCCTGCGCAACCGCTGTGCCCATCGAGTGCGCTGCGACCGCGAATGGCGGCGCCGCGCTCCCCGCCGCCGACGCATCGGCCAGGACACGGTGCATCTTGGCGGTAATCACGGAATTCACGCGCAGACGGACAGCACGTGCGATGAGATCGAATCCCTTGTATATCAATACGTCGCCGCCAAAGCGCGCGAACGTGTTGCTGTCATTGCCGCAATCGACCAGAACCTTGTTGACACTGTCGAGCCAGTCAAACCCGCTTGCGGCGGGCAGGCTCGCCGCCAGATCCGACCATTGCTTTAGAACGTCGTCGAAAATGTCGTCGTAACGGATCTCGACGACGTCGAGGTATTTCGACAATTTGTCCCCGGCGGCGAAACAGGCATAGTTTCGCATCGCGGCCTCGAGCGCAGGAACGGGTCCATCGAGAGCCTCGCTCCAGCCCTTCTTCTGGCGGCCGATGCCGTGCACCAGGAATAGTACTGCCTTACTCATACTTGACTTGATCGTCGAGAACCACGAAGGACCTCAGGTCCGGGCTCGAATTCGATGAAGTGGGATCAATCCTGAGGTCCGCGTATGCAACTGCAGGACCGGCTGAACGAGGGCGCGCATGCGCAGCAGCCGCTGTACTGCGTCCGCTAGAAGCAAGCGCGTGAGTTGCTTGCATACGCCCCCCTCTGCTCCCGGCATGGAACTTGTTGTAATGGTGGTGCCGGGAAATTATTGCAGCTAAGTTAGAACGGCGTCATGGCGAAGTCAACCGCGTCTTAGGATTAATTGCTTCTATCGCCGCTGCTTGTGCCGACTGATGAAATGTTGCAGGCCAAACCTCACAATTTGTCAGGTTTACTCCCGCTGCGCCGGCGTGCTCCCGCAGACAACAGGGCAACCGGTCATTGCTGACTGGTAGCGTTCTTCTCGCCTTCCGAAAGACACGTTCCGAGAATGCCGCTTCTGGCGCAACCCATTGATCGGCTTGAAGGTATACATTCCTCGGAGCACAATGCCGCTCTATAAGACGGCTTTCCGCCGTACACCTCAAAATTCGCTCCAACTTACTCGTCTGACCCAATGTTAGTTCAGCGCATTCCAAAATCTATCGTTTTGTTAGATTTGACTTGCCAAAAAAGGAGCAATCTAATGAATGCATGGTCGTGCTTCCACTCAAGAGAATTCAAGAATTGCTAACCGGAACACGTCGAAGCAAGATTAAAAAAAAGCGATGACGGCGTTTTCCGGCATGGGTACGGTCCATCTTCGGAATGGGTGATCGGTACGGCTGCCACTACGATTGAGATGTAAGGAGGCGATATGAGTCGAGGTACTGGTGTTGGAATTGCAGTGATTGTACTTCTGGTGACGGCCTATGCGGTCACCACTCCGGCGCCGTCGGCAACCCAGCCCGCGGCGCAGCAGGACGATCCCGGCTTCTACGCCGGCGAGGCCGGCCTCACCCCATCGGAAATCGCCGGCCGCGAGATCTGGTACAAGGCGACCGCCGGCAACGCGCGCTTTCACACTTATGTCTTCCAGCAGCGCGTCGGCATCCTGGTCAACTGGTTCCGCGCCCTGCGATCCGATGAGCGCAATGACCGTTTCGCCGCATACGGACTGATTAACGATCCGGGATGCTGTACGCCCGGCACCGCAGGCTGCCGGGCGAAGACGCTCGACGAGACCTACGGCTTCGACTGGTGTCCCGGCGACGACGAGTTGTTGAAATTCGTCGGTAAGGCGGGCTATCGCGATCCGGCGTGCGACTTCCGCGATGCGACGCCGCACCCGGATCCGAAAGAGAACCCGTACATCGTGCACCACGCGAAGAAAGACCAGCGCCAGTCTTCGTGCGATCTTGCGTTCGGCACATCGACCGGGGCGCTTGGTTACCGCAAGTTTCCCAATCCGCGCTTCGACCGCGAGCGCTGGTTGAAGGTGAACGGCAGGCTGGGCAGCTGGGAAGGTTTCAGCGAGACGCTGTCCACCGACAAGACCTCGAGCGACTCCGGCGTGCGCCGCCTCGCCGACGGCTCGATCGAGCCGCCGTTCCTGATCGGGACCTCGTGCGGCTCGTGCCACATCGCGTTCGATCCGCTCAATCCGCCGCGCAACCCCGCCCGGCCCGAGTGGCAGAACATCAAGGGCGCGATCGCCAATCAGTATCTTCGCATCTCCGAGCTGCTCGGCTCCGGGATGCCCTACGACTCGCTCGAGTACCAGATGTTCTCGCACGCGCGTCCCGGCACTTCCGACACCTCGGCGCTCCCGAACGACCAGTTGAGCAATCCCGGCTCGATCAACGCAATCATCAACCTCCATCAGCGGCCGAAGTTCAAGGACGAAGACGTTATCAAGTGGCATCCGGTCGCCGCGTGCTCCGCGACGCCGGCGGCCGGGACGAAATGCTGGTGCGAGCCCGGGCGCGACGGCAAATGCTGGCTCCACCAGCGCGGGAAGGAGACCGTTCATTACATCCTGAAGGGTGGCGAGGACTCGATCGGCGCGCTCGAGGCGATCCAGCGCGTGTACTTCAATATCGGCTCTTGCTCCGAGCAGTGCTGGCTCAACCACCTCACCGACCTCCGCCAGCTCGATCCGGAGGGCCGCAATTACGGCCAGACGCCGTTCGATATCGGCCAGTGCCGCCGCGACTGCCCGAACTTCCGCGCGATCGAGGACCGGCTCGTCGATGTCGGCGCGTTCCTGTTCTCGAAAGAGACTTTCGCGACCGACCTGCATGTCGCGCGCGAGAACGCGCTGAAGGCCAGGAACCCGAACGCGAGGTACACCTACGACGACCTCGTCGCCGATCTCGACCGGAAGTTCGGCAACGGCGCGGTGGCACGCGGGCGCGTGGTGTTCGCCGAAAAATGCGCGAGCTGCCATTCGAGCATTTCCGAGGCGGAAGGTGGCGCGTTCAAGAATCGCGACTTCCGCGCGCTCGACGCGAAGACCGGCTTGCGGCGCGACTGGCTCGGCAACGACCAGGCGACGCCGGTCAGCGTGGCGGGCACTTACCGCTGCCGCGCGCTGCACTCCAACCACTTGGCCGGCCAGGTCTGGCAGGAATACGGCTCCGAAACGCTGCGCGCGCGTCCGCCGGACAAGCTCCAGGATGACAGCAGCGGCGGTCGCGGCTATTACCGCAACGTCTCGCTGCTCTCGCTGTGGGCCCACGCGCCGTTCATGCACAACAACGCGATCGGTCCGGAAATCTGCGGGAAGCCGAAAGACGACAGGAATTTCTTCTATCGGTCCTCGTACGTCGACCGCGGCACCAAGGTGCTCCTGCCGAAGGGCACCGAGCCGGCGTGCGTGGCGTACGACCCCAGCGTCGAGGGCAGGTTCAAGCTCTACGTTGAGTCGATGACGGATCTGCTCAATCCGGCGCAGCGGGTGCCAAAGATCACGAAACTCGATGTGCCCGTGCCGCTGCGCCTTGGATTGCGACGACTGGAAGAGGACGGCAAGCAGAAGCAGGTCGTCGGGCTTACGATCGTCGTGCCGGAGGGAACGAACTCCGCCGGCCTCGTCAATTTCCAGCACAAGGCGTTTGCAAGAGACCTGGTCCAGCTCAAGCTCAAATCCGACGCGCTGGAACAGAGGCTCGCCAAGGAGCTCGGCCCGGATGAGGCGCGCAAGCTCATCGCCGAGCTGCGCACCTTCGGCCGCGAACTGGTGAAGCAGCCCGAAAAGCTCGTCGAGACCATCCGCAAACATCCGAAACTCCTCGAGCTCTACAGTAGCTGCACCGCCGATATCGAGAGCGACGGGCACCGGTTCGGCGAAGATCTGCCGGATGCTGAAAAGAAGGCGCTCACCGCCTTTCTGGCGACGATGTGAAGGAGGCCGCGATGAACGCCATGGTCCGTTTCGCCTTCATTGCAGCGTGCGCGCTCAACCTGGCAGGCTGCGACGCGATCAACTCGCTCTTTCACCCGGCGCCCGACATCAAATTCGCGCCGGCGGGAAAGGACTACCGGGAAAAGCCCGATCTCGCGCGCGTCGAGCACGAGTATCCAATCGCGGTTGCCGATTTGCAAAAGCTCACGCGCCACAATCTCAAGAACTACAGCCAGGAGGAGCTCGATCAGATCTACGCCAGGCTCACCGCCGGGCCCATCCCCGACGGCCCGTTCAGCGGCGATCTCATTTTCCCCAAAGGGGATGAAGGTGATCGCCGACTCGCCGAGATCGTCGGCGGGTTGCCGGGCTTTGCGCTCGAGCTGAAGCTGCACCGGGTGGAGGATCTCGGGCGCCTGCTGTGGAAGGGCAAGGTCTTCTATCGCAACGAGCGGTTGCTCAGGAATCGCATCGAGGATCTCGCGCTCCTGAAGGCGGTCATCGAAGGCGATCCCGCCACGATCCAGAAGATCACGGTCAAGGGGAAGGACCAGTGGCTGCTTTTTCCGGCGCGGCTCTACTGCGGCCAGAGCCTGCTCGACAGTCGCCGCGAGTCCATCATCATCGACTATTTCTTCACCGACGAGCTGCCAGGGTATCGCCAGCGTCCCGACTATCTCGCCGGCCGCAACGGGCTGAAGGTGCGCGACGAGATTCGAATGGTGCGTCCCGGCCTCTACCTCGGGCGCGCCTACGTCGGGCGGGTCTTCCTCGTCAATTTCTTCCTCCACAGCGACGAGATCGCGGACCGTGACGGACCCGGGTTCCAGAAAACGGGTGCGGTGAAGGAAGACTGCTGGCCGGGCACGCAGACTCGCACGGCCGCCGCAGGCAAGTAACGGCGCCAAAGCAGCCCGAACTCGTGCAATGCGTGGATGGCAGCTCGTCGCACTGGCGGTGATGGCTGCGCCGGCCTGCTGGGCGCAGCAGGACGCCGCGCGATGGGCGGTTGACCCGACGCATCCAGGACCCGACGCACCTCCCGTCGGGCGATCCCTGTTCGACTTCGTCGCGACGGTCGAGGCCGGCGGCAAACGCATCTACGACGTCCCATTTCCCTTCGAGCGGCTGGTGCAGCGCCTGGAACAGCGCGCGGGTTGCGCGCCGCGCGAGCGCTGCGCGAAACAGGTGCTGATCCCGCTCGGACGCTCGTTGCAGCGCCTCGCCGCCGCGCCGGAGTTCTTCAAGTACCCGCGCGTGGTGGCCGCCATCGATGCCGAGCCCGCGCGCGGCGATGGGCCGTTCCTGAAGGATCGCATCTATCTCGGCTACCAGGAGCACGCGGGGCTGATCGAGGTCATCAGCTACAACGAGGCGGCCGGCCGCTTCGAATTTCAGATCGTACGTGACTACCGGCCCGGCGGGTCACCGCGGGTGATCTACGCGCGCCGCGCCGTGTGCGCGGCGTGCCACCAGAACCTCGCGCCAGTGTTCTCGCTGCCGTTGTGGGAGGAGACGAACGCCAACGAACGCGTGGCTGCGCGGCTCGAGCGCGAGCGGCCGGTGTTCTACGGCGTGCCGGTCCGTCGTGGCATTGACATTCCGGACGCGATAGACGCCGCGACCGGGCGCGCCAACCGGCTCGGCGTGTGGCAGCGGCTGTGGAGCGAAGGCTGCGGCACCGATGGCGCGGCAGCGGCCCGCTGCCGCGCCACCGCGTTTACCGTTGCGCTCCAGTATCGTCTCACGGGCGAACGTGCATTCGACGACCGCAGCCTCGCGTGGCGCGATGGCCTGCAGGCGCCGCTTATGCGCGAGTGGCGCGCGCGTTGGCCGGGCGGACTGGCGATCTCGAACCCCGATATCCCGAACCGCGATCCGCTGCCGTTCGCTCCGGGACGCGAGCCCGCCGGCGCGGCGGTCGCACACGTAGCCGCACAGGTCGAGCCGCTACAGCCGCGGCCGCCGCTCGAAACGTGGGCTATCGACAGGCCGGACACCGTTCGCCGTTTCGTCGCCGGGCTCGCCGGATTTCTGGCCGAGGCGGATGTCCGGGCGCTCGACGCGCATCTCGCGCAGCGGGCCGCGCGCGCGGAGCGCCGCAGCTACCAAGCGCCGTGCGAAGTGGCATGGACCCGGCGCTGGCTGCGCTTCAAGTGCGTTTCCGAAGGCGATGAAGGGCCGCAAAGGCTGCGGCTCGCGGGCCGCCTCGATCTCGGCGGCGGGAGCGTTGCCGGCGAATTGAACGCACTGGCGGTCGGAGACAGCGCGCCGCTCGAACAGCTCGAAATCAGGAGCGGCGCGGTCGATCTGAACGCGGGCAGTCTCACGCTCACGCCCGCGAGCCACGGCATGCGCGCGCGGCTCGCCGGCGGCAGCGCGGTGGAGCGCATCGAGTTGCGCTGGCGCATGGCCGATGCGCGCGTCGTCGACGGCATCCATGCGGTGGCCGCGCGCGCGCGCGTCCACACGGTAGCTGACTTCGCGCCCGTGCGCGACGCGATTGCCGCGATGGCGGATGAGGGCGTCTTCGCCGCGCGGCCGTTCAGCCGCTCTGCCGTGCTGCCGCTATTGTTCGCGAAGCTCGGCCTCGCCGCGCGCGAGTGGTGTTGCGGCGACGGCTCGCGCCTGCCGCCCGCCATCGCGGAGGCCGCGGAGCCGCCGGCGCCTGCCGAGGGCCCGGCGAGCACGTACGCGGCCTTCTATCCGCTTTGCGCGAGCTGCCATTCCACGAGCGACCGCTTCCCGCCGAACTTTCTTGCCGGCGCGGGTGAGCGCGTAGCAGCCAGCATCAGGCAATGCGCCCCGCGGATCTACGCCCGGCTCGCGATGTGGCGGGTTGCGCCCGCCGCCCGGGACAAGACGCCGATGCCGCCCCCGTTTCCAACGGTGCTTGTGGCGGCTTCCAGTGTGCCGGCGCCGGTCGCAGGGCTGGAGCGCACGATTGCCGAGTTGCTGCGCGCGGAGCAGGGCAGCGTGCCGCGCATCGAGCAGTTGCTGGCCGGCGGCTATGAGGCGCTGCGCCCCTGCCTCCCCGAGCAAAGGTGAGAGCGCAGGTGTATCTGGTACAACCGCTGGTCGGGCATAGTATGTGTCACTTGATGGATGTAACTCGTATCATGGCACGAGGCGCTTTTCGGCAAAGGGCAGGCAAACACTGCCAGAAACCGCATGGCGACCACCACTTTGTGTTGTTGTTGAGCCGGCTGCTTGGAGCGGAGTCGTGTACAAGAATCTTTGATGGATTTCAGCCATGAATTCAAACGTTAGCCGCCCCGTACCACGGGCCAATACCGGATCGGCGTTCCTGAACTGGCTGGCTGATGCATCTCTGTCTCTAGTGCATCTCGAACGCCGGTTCGATCCTTTTTTTCGTCCGGCGTTCGACGCCGTGCTTCGCGATCCCCTCGCGAAGCTGACCACGGCATTGATCAACATGAGGCGCCCGAACGAGCATTTGAAGATCGCCGAGGAAAAGCTCATGCCGGATGAAGAGGTGTACCTGGACTCCATCGTCTCGAGCTTCCGAACGCAAATGCGTGACCTCTGGAAACCCGGCGGGTTCGAACGAGGGGGAAACACGAAGACGCACGGTATCGTGCGCGGGGAGTTTATCGTTCACGACAATCTCCCGGCGGAGTTGCGGCACGGCGTCTACGCGCAGCCGCACACCTACCGCGCCTGGGTGCGGTTTTCCGGTCCCGGGCCTTACATCACGCCGGACATCGACGATGTGGGCTTCATGAGCATCAGCATCAAGCTGATGGGTGTGCCCGGACCGAAGTTGATGGATGAGGAGAAGTTCACGCTGGACATGTTCGGCGTTTCCCCACCGACCTTCGTGACGCCGGATACCAAGGCGAACGCGCAGTTGCAGATCGAGAGCGTGAAGAACGCGTCGATTTTCTATTTTCTCAACTTCCATCGCCCACACTTGCTCGACTTAATCATGCAGTCGCTGTGGATCAAGACGCAGAGCAGCCCGTTCGAGGCCCCCTATTTTAGTTGCGTGCCGTACCTGCTCGGAGAAGGCCAGGCGATGCAATACTCGGTCTGGCCGAAATCGAAGCGACGTACTCGAATCCCGCGGCTTCCTTTGCGTCCTCCCGACGATTATTTGCGCAATGCGATGGTGGCTGCGCTGACCGCAGGCGATGTCGAACTCGACATCCGCCTGCAGCGGCAAACCGATTCGCACTTGATGCCGATCGAGAACAACGCCGTGCTCTGGCCCGAGAAGCTTTCGCCTCGCGTTTCAGTGGCCACGCTGCGTCTTCCCCGGCAGCAATTCGATTCTCCGGCGCAGATGGAATTCGCCAAGCGGCTCTCCTACAATCCCTGGCATACCATCGCCGAGCACCGCCCGTTAGGCAATCAAAGTCGGGCCCGACGCCGGATGTATTTGGAACTTTCCAAGTTGCGGCATTCGATGAACGATGTGCCTCACTACGAACCGACCGGAGACGAACTCTTCGAGTAACGCGCCATGACTCCACAGGCAAACTTCATGGTCCTCGCCGCGATCGAGCCACCGCGCGAGACCGAGCTTCGCGCGCTGCTCGCCTCCATGAACGACGCTCCCGGACGCGTGAACGCTGACAATGCGCTGATCCCGTTCTCTCAATTCGACACGTTGCATTTCGCACGATTCGTCATTCTGGACGACAAGACGCTGGATGACGTTCGCGTCTATGGCGTAGCTGCTCGCGCTTATCCGCTGTATCTCGCGTTCCTGGGTGACATCGACGGCGACCTGAACGTCTTTCTCGAAGAGTTGGTGAACCGGGCGGAAAAAGGACTGCGTTCTATTTTTTCGTGTTGCACAGGATTCACGTCCGGCACCGATCTCGTCGAATGGATGAAGAACCACGGTTCTCCTGCCATTGCGAATTATGTGAACTGGCGGGGGCGGACGGTGGTCCGCGTTCGCGAAGAGGCGGCGTTGAGGAAAGCGCTCGAAGAGTATCTCCGGAGCCACGCGCCCACGCTCACCGGAATTCCGACGCGAGAGATTTTCTCGAAGCTGCAACAGTTCTTCATTGCGGAGAGATCTGCGGGACGCCTTACTTTGTCCGACGAGAGCCCCACTCCGATTGGTTGGTGGATCAAGAATGCGCTGCATCTGATTGGCGTGCCACTGCTATTCTTGCTTGCATTGCCCTTGCTCGTCGTTATCGCACCGGTCTTTCTCTTTCGGCTTCGCTGCATGGAAAAAACGGATGCCGAGATGTGTTGGCGCGTGGACCAGGCGTACTCCGACGCGTTGGCGCTGTTGGAGGATCGCGACGTCTCCAATCAATTCACTGCATTGGCAAGCCGGAAACCGGGCTTCGTGCGGCTGTGGACGCTGATCGGCATTCTGGCGACCGTCGAATACGCGGCGCGGCACATTGTCAGGCGCGGCCGCTTGGGGCGCATACGAACGATTCACTTCGCGCGCTGGGTGTTGCTCGACGGCAAGAAGCGGGGGGTGTTTTTCAGCAATTACGACGGCACGGTTGAGAGCTACATGGACGATTTCATCAACAAGGCGGGCTTCGGACTCAACGCCATTTTCAGCAACGCCATTGGCTATCCCAGGACCAATTGGCTCGTGCGCGATGGATGTGCAGACGAACAAAAGTATAAGAACTTCCTGCGCCGCCACACCCTGCCCACGCAGGTCTGGTACAAAGCCTATCCAGGTTTGACGGCGATCGATCTGGAAAGGAATCGGCGCATCCGTGAGGGTTTGGAGTCATCTTGGATGAGCGAACGGGAAACCCGCGAATGGGTCGCCCTTCTATGAAGCGGAGCGAAGTCGATTATAGCGATGTGCAGGGCCTGGTCCGCTTCGGATACGGGAAGATGAAGGGGGCGTCGTTTGTTCACCTGCGCGTGAAAGATGTTGCGGCTGCGCGAGCCTGGTTGCGGAACGCCCCCATCACCAGCGCCGTTGCGATGAGGCCTCCCCCGTCTACCGCAATGCAGGTCGCTTTCACTGCCGCCGGTCTCGAGGCGCTCGGCGTACCGCCTTCGGTTCTGGCGGGTTTTTCTCCGGAGTTCCTGACGGGAATGACGGAAGAAAATCGTGCCCGCCGCCTGGGTGATGTGGGAAGCAACGCTCCGTCGCGGTGGGAATGGGGCTATGCCGCGAGCGTGCCGCATCTCATGGTGATGTTCTTTGCCGAGCCAGGCCGCCTCCAGGCCTTCATGCAAGACTCCAGGGGAAACGCATGGAATGCAGCGTTCGAGGAGCAGCGTTGGCTCGGGACAGCAGATCTCGACGGGGTTGAACCTTTCGGTTTCGCCGACGGCATCAGCCAGCCGCAGATCGATTGGGAGCGGCAGCGCAATGTGACTCGCCCGCAAATTGATTACAGCAACGTGGTTGCACTCGGGGAGTTCTTGCTCGGATACCCCAACGAGTACGACAAATATGCCGATCGGCCGTTGATCTACGCCGATTCCGCCAGCGCGAGGGGTTTGCTCGCTGCGGAAGATGCCCCGGAGAAAAAGGATGTCGGTCGCAACGGAACGTATCTGGTGATGCGCCAGTTGCGGCAGGACGTGCGGAGCTTCTGGCAGTTCGTCAACCGGCAGGCCGGTGGAAATGCCGCGGAGGCAGACAAGCTGGGTGCGGCATTCGTGGGCCGCACGAGAGCGGGCGATCCATTGGTGCCGATGCAGGAACAACCGATTCCCGGCATCGGACCGGACCCCGACCAAATTCGTCAGAATCAATTCACGTTCGCTCAAGATCCGATGGGCGCGGGCTGTCCTTTTGGCGCGCATGTGCATCGCGAGAATCCGCGCAACACCGATTACCCCGGGCGCCCGACCGGACTCGCAAAACTCATCACCATGCTCGGTTTTGGTCCAGGAGGCTTCCGGGACGATCTGATGTCCTCCGTTCGCTTTCATCGCATTCTGCGGCGCGGCCGCGAATACGGGCCCGAGCTCTTGCCCGAGAACGCGCTTGCGCCGGCACCGCCGAACGATCCGGAACGCGGATTGCACTTCATCTGTCTCAACGCGAACATCTCGCGCCAATTCGAGTTTTTGCAGAATGCGTGGACAGTGAACACCAAGTTCTCCGGATTGACCGGAGAGAGCGATCCGCTCATCGGTATTCGCGAGGCGATACCGGGTTGCCCGATTGCCGACAATTTCACGATGCAGAATGACGGCGGATTGCGGCGCCGCGTCTCGGGCCTGCCGCAATTCGTCACCGTGCGCGGTGGCGCATATTTCTTTCTTCCGGGACTGCGCGCTTTGCGTTACTTCGCCGGAGCCGGCGAACCGTAGGAATGCGTGAATCGAATTCGGCGAGCCGCGACGAACAGCGGGCCGACCGCCGCACCCCTCACTTATCACCGCAAACGGACTGGATTCACCCGGCGCCGACATCGCGCAGAAACCGCGAGCGCTCGGCGCGATCGGTGATGTTCTCCGCAAGCAGCGAGTAGAAATGATGGCGGCTTGCCGCCTGCGCCGCCGCTCTTTTCGCGATGACCTTGGCGATCGGCCCGATGCTGGTGGTGAGCCGCTGGGTCGCCTGGGCAATCAACTCGGGCGTAAGCGGCGCGGCCTGCGCGCCGGTCGGCGCGCGCTGCGACTTGGCCTCCTCCACGGTCGTCGGGATGACCTCCGTGGGCGGCACTCCCTTGAGCGTCTGCCGCCCCGCAAGAAACTTCGCGCGCTCCTCGGGATTCGACAGGTCCCCGGCAAGCACCCGGTACAGCCTGTTGATGTCGGTCGTGCCCGTCGCGCCGCGCTTGACCATCACCCTTGCGACCGGGCCGACGAAACGATTGAGCTGCTGCTCGATCTGCCTGAGGACAGCGGCGTCCCACCCCGGCGGAGGTACCGTTTGCACGGCGGGTCTCGCCGGGTCCGGGAATGACCCCCCCGAAGGAAGCGATCGCGTCAGCGGCGACGAGCTCGACACGTGCGACGGCTGCGACGGTTCGTGTTGCGCCGAGGACCTGATCGGCTCGTTGATGATCGTATCCTCGGACAAGGCGGGGCTGACCGGCGCCGCGTAGGCCTCGAGCACGGCTTCACGAAACGCCTGCGCGTCCTGGTAGCGCTCCGCCGGGTTTTTCGCGAGCGCCTTTACGGCAACCGCGTCGAACTGGGCGGTGCAGCGCCCGGGGTCGGCCTCGGAGGGCAGAGCCGGCTGCTCGTTACAGATCTTGTAGGCGAGCGTCTCGGTATTGCCGACGAAGGGACGGACGCCCGTCAGCAGTTGGTACAGCACCACGCCGGCCGAGAACAGGTCCGCCCGCCAGTCGACAGCGGCGCCGCCGTACTGCTCGGGCGCCATATAGCCGGGCGTGCCCATGACGACGCCGGCCTGCGTGAGGTTCGAGGTGTCGATGCGGGCGATGCCGAAGTCCGCGATCTTCAGCTTGCCGTTGTTCATGATGATGATGTTGGCGGGCTTGATGTCGCGGTGCCACACGCCCTGCTCGTGCGCGTAGTGCAGGGCGTCGAGCAACTGCGCCATGATGCTGACCGCGTTGCGGCCGTCGAATTTCGTGCCGCGGTTGAAGTACTCGCGCAGGCTGTTGCCCTGTACGTACTCCATGGCGAGAAAGACCAGATCTTCCGCCTCGTCCCATTCGTAGACCGCGACGATGCCGGGATGCGACAGCCGCCCCGCCGCCTGCGCCTCGTTCCTGAAGCGCGCGAGCAGCGTCGCGGCGGCCTGGTCGTCGTCGATCAGTTCCTTGCGGATCGTCTTGAGTGCGACGGTGCGCCGGATGTGCGGATCGAATCCCTTGTAGACGACCCCCATCGCCCCCTTGCCCAGCACCTCGGAGACGGTGTACTTGCCAAGCCGCGCGGGGCCGCTCATCGAAGAAGGCGCCGCCAACCGGGCCGGGAAGATAGGGGTGCGTTACGCATCATCGAGCATCTTCATCGCCTGCACCAGGCTTTTCTTCATGCGGTTGAACGACTGCGTGAGCACGCCGATCTCGTCGCTGCTCTTCACGACGAAATCCGGGGCGTCCATGTTTTCGCCCTGGCTCACCTGGTCGGCGAGCCTCGATAGCTGCGTCACCGGCCGGATCACCATGTACCACAGCATCAGGTTGAGCGCGATGAAAATGAACGCAAACACCACCGTCAGCGACACCATGAAAGTCTTGAACGCCGCGTTGGCGCGCGCGATCGGCACCTCGGTCGGCACCGACACGATCTGCGCGCCGATGACTTCGTTCACCTTCCAGCCAAAGCCGTTGGCCGGGCCATACTTGTCGACCAGCGTCTTGGGCGCGGCATCCACGGTCGAATGGCAGTAGAGACACGCTTCCGCCTTGATCTGCATCGGGCGCGCGATGTAGAACG
>Ga0208685_1000219_pt1 | contig 21190 bp, 19 predicted proteins | sample EasRivMeERMLT890_FD_187533 | JGI IMG/M metagenome (GOLD analysis project Ga0208685, IMG submission 187533) | Soil microbial communities from meander-bound floodplain in the East River, Colorado, USA - East River MetaG ERMLT890 (SPAdes) (version 2) | ecosystem: Environmental > Terrestrial > Soil...
AAGAAAGCCTGATCTTCGGCGAGAGCTCCTACTCTGGTGGCGGCTTCGAGCGCTGGCGTGGACAGCTCGACGAGGTGCGGATCTACAACCGCGCGCTCAACGCCGCGGAGATTGCCAACGTTTTTAACGACACGGGAAGCGGGTCGGCCGATACCCAGGCACCGACGATACCGTCCGACGTCACGGCGACCCCGGTCTCTTCGACGCGGATCGATGTCGCATGGACGGCGAGCGGCGACAACGTCGGTGTGGCGGGGTACCGCATCTATCGCGGCGGCGCGTTGATTGCTTCGACCGCGGCGACCACTGTTTCGGACATCGGTCTGCAACCGAGCACGAGCTATTCGTACACGGTCGCCGCTTACGACGCAGCTCAGAACGCTTCCGCACAGTCGACCGCAGCACCCGCGACGACGCAGGGAGCGCCGCCGACGGGCGATACGACTCCACCATCCGTCAGCATGACGGCGCCGGCCGCGAACGCGATCGTCCGCGGCAGCACCGTCGCGATCACCGCGTCGGCATCCGACAACATCGGTGTGTCGGGCGTGCAGTTCCTGCTCGACGGCGTTGTAATCGGCGCGGAGGATACGAGCTCGCCTTACAGCCTAACGTGGAACACCACTAATGCAACGGACGGCCCTCATCAGCTCACCGCCCGCGCGCGCGACGCGGCCGGCAATACGACGACATCGCAAGCGGTCGGTATCCGCGTCGACAACCTGCCGCCGACCGGTACGATCACGATCAATGGAGGAGCGGACGCGACGTCGAGCCGCAACGTGACGTTGACGCTGAGCGCCACCGACGTGGGAAGCTCGGTCACACACATGCGCTTCGCGAACGGCAGCTCGTTCTCGACGCCGGAGACCTTCGCCGCCACTCGGAATTGGACGCTGTCGTCCGGTAGCGGCCTCAAAACGGTCCGCGTGCAGTACCGCGATGAATCGGGCACCTGGTCGCCGGCGTTCACCGACACGATCGTCCGGGACGCTGCGGCGCCCACGATCTCCGCAGTCACGGCGTCCGGCATCGGCCCGTCGAGCGCGACGATCTCGTGGACCACGAACGAGAACGCAACGTCACGCGTGGAGTTCGGTCCTACTCCAAGCTACGGACAGAGCACGCAGCAAGGCCAGCTCGTAACCTCCCACAGCGTCGTGCTGGCGAATCTCGCGGAAACGACGCTTTACTACTATCGCGTTCGATCGTCCGACGCTGCCGGCAACGAGCGGATCGGCAGCGGCTCTTCGTTCAAGACTTCGGGCACGGACAGGCAGCCACCCAGTACGCCCACCAACGTGACTGCAACACCTGCTGCCTACTCTTCGGCGATCGACGTCGCGTGGACGGCATCGACGGACAACGCCGGCCCGGTCACCTATGAAGTGCTGCGCAACGGCGCCGTTGTCGCATCAGCGGTCGCGGCGCCGACGTATAGAGACTCCGGACTGACGCCGGCGACCACTTACGCCTACACGGTGCGCGCGGCCGACGCACAGGGCAATCTGTCGCCCGTATCTGACCCGCCGGCCGAAGCAACGACACCACCACCGCAAAGCTCCGGCCAGTACGTGTATCCGTTGCGGTTGAGCGAAGATCGCCGCTACTTGATCGATCAGAACTCGCGGCCATTCTTCATGAACGGCGACACCGCGTGGTCACTGTTCGCGCAGATCTCGAGAGAGGATGCCGAAGTCTACCTCGCGGACCGACAGCAGAAGGGGTACAACGTCGTGCTCGCGAGCCTGATCGAGCGACGTTTCGCTTCCAACGCTCCGAACAACGTGTACGGCGCAGCGCCGTTTGCGGTGGGAGGAACGTTCACGTCGCCGAACGAAGCCTATTTCGCTCACGCGGACGCCGTGATCAACAGCGCTGCCGACAAGGGCATCGTTGTGCTCGTTTCTCCGCTGTATCTCGGCTACGCCTGCGGCGGGGAGGGTTGGTGTCCGGAGGTTCAAGAGGCCTCGAGCTCCGCTCTGCGCGAGTGGGGCCGGTATGTCGGCAACCGTTACAAGAACTTCCCGAACATCGTCTGGATGATCGGCGGGGACACCGATCCCAACGACACGGCCGGCGTCGCGGACAAGGTCCGAGAGTTCGTTCTCGGCCTTCGCGAGCACGACACCGTGAATTTGATCACTGCGCACAACAAACGCGGCCAGTCCGCAATGGACGCCTGGCTGAACGAGGCTTGGCTCGATGTCAACAACATCTACACCGACTCGACGACTCATCTTCTGGCCTTGTCCGAGTACAACCGGGGCGCCGACAAGCCGCTGTTCTTCGTCGAGGGGCTCTACGAGAACGAGCACGGCATGACACCCACGGACCTGCGGAAGCAGGCCTACAACGCCGTGCTATCGGGCGCGACGGCTGGCCATCTGTTCGGCAACTGCCCGATATGGAATTTTGGGTTCACGGTCGGCTTTTGCACGCCGACGAACTGGCAGCAGCAACTGGGTTCCACGGGATCGCAGACGCTGGCCTACGTCGGCCGACTATTCCTGTCGCGGTCATTCCACACGCTCGTGCCGGATCAAGCAAACACCGTGCTGACCGCGGGCTATCAATCGGGCTCGAGCTACGCAGCCGCCGCGCGAACCGCGAGCGGTGACAGCGTGATCGTCTACATGCCGAGCCGCCGCGCGGTCACCATCGATATGACGAAACTATCCGGGACCATGGCGCGCGCTTGGTGGTTCGATCCGAGCACGGGACAGGCGACAGTCATCGGCGACTTCACAACCATTGGCTCGCGACAATTCACGCCACCGACATCGAGCGACTGGGTGCTCGTGCTCGACGACCTCTCGCTCGGCCTGCCCGCGCCGGGCACGCTTCCATAGAGGGGGCCCTGAAACGACTTGGGGTTGCCGCAAGCGCGGCAACCCCAAGTGGTGGATGATTAAAGGATAGGAAATTCCTTCGCGTCCGTGCCGCGAAATGCGCTCGGTTGCGGCGTGTTTCGGGTCGGTGAGCGGTGCTTCTCGCCCTGATCGATCCTGGCCGCGGCGGCCAGCCCGGCACACAAGCGGCCTTATGGCAAATACTGCGCCCCTTTGGCGAGTTCGGAAAGAGCGAGGACTGCGAGCGCCGCTTGGGCAGGCCTCAGGCGATGTCTGGGACGGGATGGTAGGCGAGCGCAAGGCTCGCGTGCTCGGCAGGCGGCGAAGGTCCGCACGCGGGCAGTGGGTGCCAAAGCCCGAGCCAGGAGAGGATGCGCTCGATCACGGCCGGATCCTCGATCAGTGAGATCACGCACATCTGCGCGCCGCATTCCGGGCAGGTCAGCGGATCGACCTCGTAGACCTTGCGAATCATCTTCGCCCACGCGATCTTCGCGGCTCGACGCGCCTGGCTCTCGGCTTCAGGGCCGGGCCCGTCCATATCGGGACGCTCGTGCTCCGAGCCCCGCGTTCGGCTCGAATAGCGGCCGTAGTAGCGCACCATGTGCTCGTGCCGGTCCGGGACGTGCTTGCAGAGGAATGAAGCGTCCCGAAGCTTCGAAGACGCCGTCGGCGACGAGCGCATGCACGTGGGGGTTGAAGTTGACCAGGTCGCCGAAGGTCTGGACGAAGAGGATGAAGCCGGGGCGGGCGCGGGGCACGGCGGCGCCGTACGCCTGCGTGAGCGCTCGCGCGATGATGCGGCAGAGCTCTCCGAGAAGAGATCGACGATAGGCGAAGAACGGCCGGATGAGCTTCGGAACCGTGAAGACGTATTGCCGGTGCGGCACCGGTCGCAGCACGCACTGCTCGACCCACTCACCGTAGGCGAGGACGCGCTTCTGGTGGCAGCTCGGGCAGAAGTAGCGCGTCTTGCAGGAAAAGGCGAGAAGCAGGTCGTGGCCGCACCCGCCGCAGCGGATGCGCGCGAAGCCGCAGTGCAGGTCGCCGCATTCGAGAAAGCGCTCGAGCACGTTCTCTTCGACGGCGCGGCGCACGCGGCCCGAAGCGCGCAACTCCGGAAGGTGGCGATTGACGCACTGCCACAGCGGACTCGCGCGCGGTCTGCGCGGGCGATAGATCGCCGGGCGATCGGCCTCCATGCGGGAACGAACGCGAGGGACGCTGCCGCGGACGAGTGCAACCGGTGACCGGATGACATGGCGGTACGGCGGTCAACGCGACCGGCGGGGCAAACGTTGAAGCGGCAAACGCCTGCAGGTCGCTACCCGAGCGCGATGACGATGTTGCCGCCGGCGTCGAGCTCGGCGCAGGCGCCGGGGGGGATGACGCAGGTGGCGTCGTACTCCTCGACGATCAGCGGACCTTTTTTCGCCCGGGATAGATCCGACCGGCGCATGACGGGAGTCTCGATCCACGAGCCGAAGTAGGCGCGCCGCGCAGGCGGAGGGGTCGGCTCGGCGCGGCTCGCCCTGACGCGCTCGGGCACGCTCGGCCCGTCGCGCAGGCCCTGGCCGACGACCTGGATGGAGACCAGCTCGACCGGCTCGTCGGCGCCGGCGCGGTGGCCGTAGGTCTTTTCGTGCTCCCGGCCGAAGGCTTCTTCGAGGGCACCGAAGTCGATCGGGCCGTCGGGCAGGGGCACCGTCAGCTCGTAGGTCTGACCGTGGTAGTGGAGCGCTGCCGAGCGGCGAATTTTTGCCTTTTCCGAGACAAATCCTTCAGCGGCCAGTTGCTCGCGCGCCTGTCTCGCCAGCGCCTCCCACGCGCCTTCGATCTCGCGCGGATCGGATCTGCGCAAAAGGCGCCTGAAGGTGCGCGAATAGTGGTGCTCGACATCGGCGTAGAGCAGCCCGAACGACGAGAACAGGCCCGCCGAAGGCGGCACCACAATGCGCTTCATGCCGAGCGCCGCCGCCATGCCGCAGGCGAACACCGGGCCGTTGCCGCCGAACGCGAACAGGGCGAACTCGCGCGGGTCGCGGCCGCGCTCGCTCGACACCGCCTTGATGGCGCGGATCATGTTCGAGGCCGCGATGAGATGCGCCCCGTGGGCGGCTTTTTCCAGGGTCAACCCCATCGGAGTGGCGATCTTCTCGGCGAAAACCCTCCGCGGCTTCTCGGCGTTGAGCTTCAGTGCGCCGCCGACGAGGTAGGCCGGGTTGATGTAGCCGAGCAGCAGGTTGGCGTCGGTGACCGTTGGGATCTCGCCGCCCTTGTCGTAGCACACCGGGCCGGGGGCGGCGCCCGCGCTTTCCGGGCCGACCTGCAGTGCCCCCGCGGGATCGATCCAGACCAGCGAGCCGCCGCCGGCGCCGACCTCGGCGAGATCGATCGCCGGCACCTTGAGCGCATAGCCCGCGCCCGTGAGCAGGCGCGAGCCGACCATGATGCCGGCCCCGACCGAGTACTCCTGGGCGCGGGTCACCTCGCCGTCCTCCACCATCGACGCCTTCGCGGTGGTCCCGCCCATGTCGAAGCTGATGATCTTCGGCAGGTTCTTGGCGCGCGCGAGCGCCTGCGCGCCGACCACGCCGCCGGCGGGGCCGGACTCGATGATGTGGACCGGCCGCTCCACCGCTGCGGCGTCGGTGGTGAGGCCGCCGTTCGATTGCATGAGGAGCACACGCGCGCGCACGCCCGCGTCGTCCAGGCCTTTGCGCAGCGCTCGCAGGTAGCGTGCGACGATCGGCGTCACGTAGGCGTTTACCACCGTGGTCGAGGTGCGCTCGTATTCCTTGATCTCCGGCAGCACCTCGCAGGAGATCGAGCAGGGCAGGTGGGGTGCTTTTTTCCTGACCACGTCCTGAATCAAAAGCTCGTGGGCCGGATTTGCGAACGAATGCAGCAGACACACCGCGATCGCCTCGACCTTCTGCGCGAGCAGCTCGTCCACGGCCCGCTCCGCGTCATTCTGATGCAAAGGTTTCTCGACAACCCCTTGCGCGTCGACGCGCTCGTCCACCACCTGGCGCAGGTAGCGCTCGACGAGCGGCGCGGGCTTGGTCCACCCCATGTCGTACATGCGCGGCATGCGCAGCGTGCGGATCTCGAGCACGTCGCGAAAGCCCTTGGTCGTGATCAGGCCGGTCCGAGCGCCTTTGTGCTCGAGGATCGCGTTGGACGCCACGGTGGTGCCATGGCGGATCTCGTCGATGGTTGCGCCTGCGAGGCCGGTCTCGCGGAACACCTCGGTCAGGCCTTCGACGATCGCCTGCGCGTAGTTCTCCACGCTCGACGAGATCTTCTTGGTGTGGATCGTGCCGTCGGAGCCGAGCAGCACGATATCGGTGAAGGTGCCGCCGACGTCGACACCGACGCGATAGCTTGTCACTAGGGAAGGTCTGAAGAAGTCGTCCCCGCGAAGGCGGGGACCCAGTTTAGAAAATTAGAAAGCCTGCTCAAAAAGGTCTTTCCACTTGGGATTCATCTCCTCGATCAGCTTGATATTCCACGCGCGGTGCGCCTATCTAACTGGGTCCCCGCCTTCGCGGGGACGACCATTCAGCCCCTTTTTCAGAGTTTCACTAGGCGGCTTTTTTGGCTTTCGGCAGCGGATCTTCGCGTTGCACGGCCGGCACCTCGCGCCAGCCGCGGGCCGCGCGGATCTCGGCGCGCTTTTTTGCCGTTGCTTTTGGTTCAATCTCTTTCTTGATGATCACGACCCCGTAATCGGCCTCGGCCTTCCTCACCGACAAAAGCTCGTTCTTCACATCCTTCAGTACGGCGGCGGGATCGCGCTCCAGCGGATCGCCCCAGCCGCCGGCGCCGGCGAGCACGTGGCGGAATACATCGCCGCGCCGGATGGTCATGGTGAACTTGGAGGGCAGCGTGCGGTTCTCGCCGTCGGGATTGAGGTAGTTCTCGGAGGGCATGCCGGGGCTGCCGCCGTAGAGGCCGAAGGGGCGGTGCGTCCGCCGGTCGGAGCGCACCTGCAGCACCGCTTCCTCCTCGAGGAATCGGTAATCGCGCTTGAACGGCACGCCGCCGCGGTACTTGCCGGCGCCCGCCTTGTCGGCCACGAACTCGTAGGCGAGGAACTGGATCGGCTGCTCGGTTTCCGTGATCTCGATCGAGTGCGAGGCCATGTTGGCGAACATGTGCGAGTTGCCGTCGAGGCCGTCTGCCCAGGGCCGCGCGCCCCAGGCGCCGCAGGTGAAGTCGACGTAGATGAAGGGCTTGCGCCCGGCGTCGTAGCCGCCGATCGACACGCCGGTGTTGCCGCCGTCGCCCGCCGCCTTGACCTTGTCGGGCAGCATCATCGCGAGCGCGCCGAACATGCAGTCGGTCATCCGAAAGCCGGTGAGGCCGCGCGCGGCGCAGGCCGCGGGGAGAACGCCGTTTCCGACCGTGCCCGGCGGGCAGATCACCTCGATGGCCCTGAACACGCCTTCGTTGTTCGGAATGCCCTGCGGCAGCACCGAGCGCACGCCGGTGTAGGACGCCGCCTTGGTGAAGGAGAGCGTGTTGTTGATCGCGCCCTTCACCTGCGGGTGGGTGCCGGTCCAGTCGACCACCATGTGGCCGCCCTTCTTGCGGATGGTGACGAAAAGGCGGATCGGTTTTCCGTAATCCACGCCGTCGTCGTCGATCCAGTCCTCGAAGCTCCACTCGCCGTCGGGAAGCTTCTCGAGCGCCGCGCGCGTCAGTCGCTCCGCATAGTCGATGGTCTCGCGCATATACGTTCTTGTTTGTTCCAGACCATACCGGCTAACCAGCTCGGCGAATTGCTTTTCCGCAATGTGGCAGGCGGCGAGCTGCGCGCGCAGATCGCCGAACACCTTCACCGGCAGGCGCACGTTGCGCTCGATGAAGGTCATGAGCGTCTTGTTGAGCACGCCCGCCTCGTACATCTTGAGCGGCGCGATTCGCAGCCCCTCGGCGTAGATCTCGGTCGAGTCGGATGCGTTCGAGCCGGCTACGCGTCCGCCGACGTCGGTGTGGTGGCACACGGTGCAGGCAAACGCGATGCGCTCGCCCTCGTGGAACAGCGGCTTGAAGACGAAGATGTCGGGCAGGTGCATCCCGCCGTCGAAGGGATCGTTCATGATGAACACATCGCCCGGGCGGATGTCGTCGCGGTAGTGCTGCATGATCGACTGCATCGCGGTCGGCACCGAGCCGAGGTGCCCGGGCAGCGTGAGGCCCTGCGCCACGAGCCTCCCCTCGGCGTCGGCAAAGCCGGTCGAGTAGTCCATGTTGTCCTTGAGCACGCCGGAGTAGGTCGTGCGGAACACGGTCAGCGCCATCTCGTCCGCGATCGAAAAGATCGCATTCTTGAACAACTCAAAGCCGATCGGATCCATGCCTTATTATCCTTGCATGCCGAAGGATATCTACATCGCCCTAGGTGTAAAGCGCCGGATCAACGCCGCGGGAACGCTCACGCGCCTGGGCGGCGCGCTGATGGACGAGGAAGTGGTCTCCGCGATGGCAGCCGCCGCGCGCGCTTCGGTCGACATCGGGGAGCTTCAGTCGGCCGCGAGCAGGACGATTTCAAGAATTACGACTGCGCAGGCAGGAATTGTGACGACCGGCGCCGCCGCCGCACTTACCCTTGCCGCCGCTGCGGCCATGACGCGCTGGGACATCGCGCGCATGGCGGCGCTGCCGCACGCCGAGAGCTTTCCGAACGAGATCCTTCTGCCGCGCACGCAATACACCGGCTACGCGCACGCGCTGCGCGCTTCGGGCGCGCGCCTGGTCGACATCGGCCACAACGACCGCGGCACCGGCGCAGGCGTGCGCGGCCTCGAGGCCTGGGAGATCGAGGCGGCGATCACACCGCGCACCGCCGCTTTCGCTTTTTCCGCCAGTCCCGGCAACATTCATGAATTGCCGGTCGTGAGCAGCGTGTGCAAGGCGCGCGACATTCCCGTGATCGTCGACGCGGCAGCCCAGCTTCCTCCCAAATCGAACCTGAAGAAATTCCTGCAGATGGGCGCCGACCTGGTCGCGTTCTCCGGCGGCAAGGCGATCGGCGGCCCGCAAGCCTCGGGCATCCTCGCGGGACGGCGCGATCTGGTGGGCGCGGCGCTCGTGCAGCAGCTCGACATGGATGTGTCTCCCGCGACCTGGGCGCCGCCCGATTTGATCGATGTTCAGGCAATGAAGGGCATTCCGCACCACGGCCTCGGGCGCGGCTTCAAGGCGGGCAAGGAAGAGATCGTCGGGCTTCTCGTTGCCCTGGAGCGTTACGCCGCCGCGGACGACGAGGCGTCGAACGCGGCGCTCGAGCGGCGCCTCGCGCGCATTGCAAAAGATCTCGGTGAGGGAGTTGTTAAGAAAATCGTATCGGCGCGCGAGACAGGCCGCGTGCCGCAGCTCCATCTGACGGTTGAAAATCCGATTACCTTGAGCGCTCGCCTGCAGGCCGGCGAGCCGCCGGTGCACCTCTCGGAGCGCTTCGCCGCGCAGGGAATCCTGATCATCGATCCGCAGGCATTGCGCCCGGAAGATGACGCCGCCTTGGTCGCTGCGCTGTTGAGAGTCGTATGAGGGAGCGCTTTGCGCGCAAACCCCTGCCCGAGCGCTTCTGCAACCTCGAGCGCTTGCTGGCCGGGATGGCGGCGCGCGGGCTGGACGGCATCGTGGCCTCCACGCCGCTCAACGTCTTTTACCTCAGCGGCTTCAACGGCATCGCGCACAAGGCGGACGAGCCGCGTCCCTACGCGCTCGTGCTGTCGCGCCATGCGCCCGAGCACCCGATCCTCGTGATCGCCGACTATTACCTCGCGACCTTTCTCGCCCAGCCGAGCTGGGTGCGCGACATCCGGCCATTCCGCGCGGTGATGATGCCGATCGACCGGGCACCGCAGCGCGAGGACATCGACCGCTTCATCCCTCGCGAGGCGCGTGAGATCGACTGGATGCGAGCGGCGCGCGGTCATTACGCTTTCGACAAGGCGTCTGCGCTGCGCGGCGCGCTCGCCGACCTCGGCCTTGAGCACGGCAAGGTCGCTGAGGACGCAAATGCTGGCGAGGCGTACGACGTGCTCATGTACGCCCGCGCCGTGAAGACGCCCGCCGAGATCGAGCTCCTGCGTCGCGCCACCGCGCTCAACCGCGCCGCGATCGAGCGCACGGTCAAGTCGTGGCGCAAGGGCATGCGCTGGCGCGAGCTGAATCGCGCTTACCATCTGGCGGCCCTCGACCTCGGCGGTTTCGTGCGCGATCCGGGCGCCATGGTATGGGGCCACCCTCGCGGCACGGAAGCCGCGCTCACCCTGCAGACCGGGCTCGAGGACTTCGAGGTGGAGGCCGGCATGCACGTGATGTTCGACTGCCATGGCACGCTCGACCTGTACTGCTGGGACGGCGGCAAGACCTGGGTGGTCGGCGGCGAGCCGCAAGCGGAGGGCCGCCGCAACCTGCGCGCCACCGCGCAGGTCGCCGAAGCGCTGGTCTCCGAGATGAAGCCGGGGGCGCGCCCGAGCGAGCTCCAGGCGCGCGGCCGCGCCCTCTACCGCAAGGCGGGGATCGCGGATCCCGACGCCGCCGTGGTCTTTTTCCACGGGCTCGGGCTCTCGCACTGGGACATCGACGGCGCGAGCGCCGACTGGCCGTTCGAGGCCGGCATGGTGGTGCCGCTTCATATGGTGGTACCAGGCGGCGAGTCGAGCCGGGCTTGGCTCGAGGAAGTGGTCCTCATCACTCCGCAGGGCGGCGAGCCCTTCTTCGGCTGGGGATACGACCCGCTGCACGCTTAAGGCGCGCACTGCAGCGCTGATGCATTAAAACGGTGCACCCGATTCAGGGACAGACCACGTTTCCCGCACGTTTTCCGAGCGGCCGAGAAGCGAAAACGTGGTCTGTCCCTGATTTGAGTGCTGGCACGGTCTGTGCAGATCCTCGTGGCGAAGTTTCCAACCACGGGGAGAACTCATGAAACGTCGTTCGTTCGTCAGAGCGCTGGCGCTTGCCGCGTCGGTCGCGGCCATCGGCACTTCGTCCACCACGTTCGCGCAGCAGAAGACCGTCAAGGTCGGCGTCCTGCATTCGCTGTCGGGCACCATGGCCATCAGCGAAACGGTGCTGAAAGACACGGTGCTCATGGCGATCGACGAGATCAACGCCAAGGGCGGCGTAATGGGCGCCAAGATCGAGCCGGTGGTGGTCGACCCGGCCTCCAACTGGCCGCTCTTCGCGGAGAAGGCGCGCCAGCTCCTCACCCAGGACAAGGTCGCGGTGGTGTTCGGCTGCTGGACTTCGGTGTCGCGCAAGTCGGTGCTGCCGGTGTTCGAGGAGCTGAATGGCCTGCTCTTCTACCCGGTGCAGTACGAGGGCGAGGAAATTTCCAAGAACGTGTTCTACACCGGCGCCGCGCCCAACCAGCAGGCGATCCCGGCGGTCGAGTACCTCATGTCCAAGGACGGCGGCGCGGCCAAGCGCTGGGTGCTGCTCGGCACCGACTACGTGTACCCCCGCACCACCAACAAGATCCTGCGCGCGTTCCTGAAGTCCAAGGGCGTCGCCGACGCCGACATCATGGAGGAGTACACGCCGTTCGGGCACAGCGACTACCAGACCATCATCGCCAAGATCAAGAAGTTCTCTTCCGAAGGCAAGAAGACGGCGGTGGTCTCGACCATCAACGGCGACTCGAACGTGCCGTTCTACAAGGAGCTCGGCAACCAGGGGCTGAAGGCGACCGACGTGCCGGTAGTGGCGTTCTCGGTCGGCGAAGAGGAGCTGCGCGGCGTCGATACCAAGCCGCTCGTCGGCCACCTCGCGGCGTGGAACTACTTCATGTCGATCAAGGCGCCGGCCAACGACGCCTGGACGAAGAAGTGGGCCACCTACGCCAAGACCAAGAACATCGCCGGGCACAAGGACAAGCCGCTCACCAACGACCCGATGGAAGCGACCTACATCGGCATGTACATGTGGAAGCAAGCGGTCGAAAAAGCCAAGAGCTTCGACGTCGACAAGGTGCGCGTCGCGATGGCCGGCCAGACCTTCACCGCGCCCTCGGGCATCACCTCCACGATGGACGCCAAGAACCACCACCTGCACAAGGCGGTGTTCATCGGCGAAGTGAAGGCCGACGGCCAGTTCAACGTGGTGTGGAAGACCAAGGGCCCGGTCAAGGCCCAGCCGTGGAGCCCGTTCATCGCCGGCAACGACAAGAAGAAGGACGAGCCGGCGCTAATGGCTGAAAAGAAGAAGTAGACTTCGCGTAGTGCGCTCAGTGAAGAAAGGGGCCGCCTTCATGGCGGCCCTTTTCATATCTTTCGCTTCTCATGCACTTAACAAGGGTGCAGTCGAGAAGCTGGCCTCCGACGACAACGACGAGAAAATCGCGGCCATCGCGGCGCTCGTCGCCGAGGGCGACCCGAAGGCGGCAGACGTCCTCAGGCAGGCGGCGGAGGGCGAGGTCGAGATCGGTGGCAAGAAGGTCGAGATCGTCATGAACAATCGCGTGCGCGGGCGCATCGCGGAGGCGCTGTCGGTGCTGAAGCTCCTTTCGAGCGACCGGGGCGAGCGCGGCGCGGCGGTCAAGGCCCTCGCCGGCGGCGCCGACCCGTCGATGCTGCCGCTGATTCTCAAGGCGAGGGAAAAAGAGGCGGATGCCGAGATCAAGGCGCAGCTCAACATGATCGCGGCCGGCATGCAGATCAAGAGCGAAGACAAGGCGGCGCGCCTCGCGGCGATCCGCATGCTCGGCGAGTCGGGGAATCCCAGCGCCCGGGCGCTGCTCACCGAAGCCGCGTCCGACCCCGACGCAGAGATCAGGGCCGAGGCGCAGCGCAGCCTGAGCGGAGTGCAGTCGCGCCTCGTCTGGGGCGAATGGCTCGGCCTCGCGTTCGCGGGCGTGTCGCTCGGCTCGATCCTGCTCCTCGCCGCGCTCGGCCTCGCCATCACCTACGGCCTGATGGGCGTCATCAACATGGCGCACGGCGAGCTGATCATGATCGGGGCGTATACGACTTATGTCGTTCAGGGGTTCTTCAGAAATTCCTCTTTTTTTGATTGGTACCTGCTCGCCGCAGTTCCGGCGTCCTTCCTCGTCGCCGGCCTGGTCGGCATGGCGCTCGAGCGCTCGGTGATTCGCTGGCTCTACGGCCGCCCGCTCGAGACGCTGCTCGCCACCTGGGGCATCAGCCTGATGCTGATCCAGGCGGTGCGCACCCTCTTCGGCGCGCAAAACGTGCAGGTGGAGAACCCGGCGTTCATGTCGGGCGGCATCCAGGCGCTGTCCAACGTCGTGCTTCCCTGGAGCCGGATTTTCATCATCGTGTTTGCCGCCGCGGTGCTGGTCGGGGTGTGGATGCTGCTCACCAGGACCCGCCTTGGGCTCTATATCCGCGGCGTCACGCAGAACCGCGACATGGCGGCATGCGTCGGCGTGCCTACCGCACGCATCGACACCTGGGCCTTCGGCCTGGGCTCGGGCATCGCCGGACTCGCCGGCTGCGCGCTGTCGCAGCTCGGCAACGTCGGCCCGGACCTCGGCCAAGGCTACATCGTCGACTCTTTCCTGGTGGTGGTGTTCGGCGGCGTCGGCCAGCTCGCCGGCACGGTATACGCGGCGCTCGGCCTCGGCCTCGCCAACAAGCTGCTCGAGTCCTGGTCGGGCGCGGTGCTGGCGAAGATCGCGCTGCTCGTGTTCATCATCATCTTCATCCAGCGCCGGCCGCAGGGCCTGTTCGCCCTCAAGGGCAGGGCGGTGGAGGCATGAGCTCGGCCGCGAGGCTGTCGATCGGGGGATTCGCCATCGTGGCGTTCCTCGTGTTCCCGATCCTCAACCTGATGATGCCGCCGGGGCATCCGCTGCACCTGTCGGCGTTCTGGGTGACGCTCGCCGGCAAGATCATGTGCTACGCCATCGTCGCGCTGGCGCTCGACCTCGTCTGGGGCTACGCCGGGATCCTGTCGCTCGGCCACGGGCTGTTCTTCGCGCTCGGCGGCTACGGCATGGGGATGTATCTCATGCGCCAGATCGGGCGCGAGGGCCAGTACCAGTCTGACCTGCCCGACTTCATGGTTTTCCTCGACTGGAAGGAGCTTCCCTGGCAGTGGTGGGGCTCGGAGCATTTCCTCTGGGCGCTGGCGCTGATCGTCCTGGTTCCGGGAATCCTGGCCTTCGTCTTCGGCTACTTCGCGTTCCGTTCCCGCGTGAAGGGAGTGTATTTCTCGATCATCACCCAGGCGCTCACGTTCGCGGCGATGCTGCTCTTCTTCCGCAACGCCACCGGTTTCGGCGGCAACAACGGCTTCACCGACTTCAAGCGCATCCTCGGCTACAGCGTGACCGCGCCCGAGACGCGCATGGTCCTGTTCTGCATCACCAGCCTCACCCTCCTCGCAACCCTGCTGCTCGGGCGCTGGATCGTCGCCTCGAAATTCGGCCGCGTGCTGGCGGCGATCCGCGACGCCGAGCCGCGCGTCATGTTCTGCGGCTACAACACCGTGCACTACAAGGTGGCGATCTTCACGCTGTCGGCGGTGCTGTGCGGAATCGCCGGCGCGCTCTACGTGCCGCAGGTCGGCATCATCAATCCGAGCGAGATGTCGCCCGCCAACTCGATCGAGATCGCGATCTGGGTCGCGGTCGGCGGGCGCGGCACGCTCGTTGGCGCGATCCTCGGCGCCGGCCTGGTGAACGGCGCAAAGAGCTTCTTCACCGTCGCCTTCCCCGAGTACTGGCTGTTCGCCCTCGGCGCGATCTTCATCGCGGTCACGCTGTTCCTGCCGCGTGGCGTAGTGGGTGCAATGCAGGGCCTTCTCAGCAGAAAATGAAGGCCGCCATGCCTGCCGAAGTCGCGGTCTCCCAGGGAACGGTTCTCTACCTTGACGGCGTCTCGGTGAGCTTTGACGGCTTCAAGGCGCTGAACAACCTGTCGCTCACCCTCGACCCGGGCGAGCTGCGCTGCGTGATCGGGCCGAACGGCGCCGGCAAGACCACGATGATGGACGTGATCACCGGCAAGACCCGGCCGGACCAGGGGCGGGCGGTGTTCGGCGAGGCGGCGGACCTCACGCGGATGACCGAAGCGCAGATCGCGCACGCCGGCATCGGGCGCAAGTTCCAGAAGCCCACCATCTTCGAGCGGCTCACGGTGTTCGAGAACCTCGAGCTCGCGATGAAGGCGGACAAGCAGGTTCGCGCAGCGCTTTTTGCGAAACTGAACCCTGAGGAAAGAGACAGGATCTCGGCCACCCTCACCCTTATCGGCCTGCAGGCGTCTGCCGACCGCGTCGCCGGCCTCCTTTCCCACGGGCAGAAGCAGTGGCTGGAGATCGGCATGCTCCTCATGCAGGAACCGAAGCTGCTGCTTCTCGACGAGCCGGTCGCCGGGATGAGCGACCAGGAAACCGAGCGCACTGCGGAGCTCTTCCTGTCGCTCGCCGGGACGCATTCGCTCCTCGTGGTGGAGCACGACATGGCGTTCATCGAGAGCATCGCGCGCAAGGTGACGGTGCTGCACGAAGGCAGCGTCATCGCCGAAGGCGCGATGGACAAGGTGAAGAGCGATCCGCGGGTGATCGAGGTCTACCTTGGTCGTTGAAGGCCTGAATCAGTACTACGGCGGAAGCCACATCCTGCGCGACGTCGCCTTCGAGGTGCCGCCGGGCAAGGTGACGGCGCTCCTCGGCCGCAACGGCGTCGGCAAGACCACGCTGCTGCGCTCCCTGATGGGCCTGGTGCCGATCCGTACCGGAAGAGTGCTGTTCGAAAAAAAGGACCTGACGACGGCAAAGCCGAACGAGCGCGCCCGCGCCGGGCTCGGCTACGTGCCGCAGGGCCGCGAGATCTTCCCGCGTCTCACGGTAGAGGAAAATCTGCTGATGGGGGTGCCGCGCGTTCCCGAGCGGATCTTCGAGATGTTCCCGGTGCTGCGCCAGATGATGGGACGCCGCGGCGGCGACCTGTCGGGCGGGCAGCAGCAGCAGCTCGCCATCGGCCGCGCGCTGGCGATGCGGCCGCGCCTCTTGATCCTCGACGAGCCGACCGAGGGCATCCAGCCCTCGATCATCAAGGAGATCGAGCGCGCCATCCGCGCGCTCGCCGCGACCGGCGAGATGGCGATCCTGCTGGTCGAGCAGTACTACGACTTCGCGCGCTCGCTCGCCGACCAGTACCTGGTGATGGAGCGCGGCGAGATCGTGGCGCGCGGCCGCGGCGCGGAGATGGACGCCGACGGAGTGCGCCGCCTGCTGACGGTATGATGAACCCATGCAGCTCGCCGAGCCGCTTGCGGCTTCCTGGAAAGCCTCGCTTTCCCTCGGTTTTCGGAATATCGACCGAAAAACCGTTCTCGCAGAAAGGCGCTCCGACGGTCCGCTGGTGGTGCAAAAGGCGCTCTATCCCGAAGGGCCGGAGCGCTGCCACGCCATCGTGGTGCATCCGCCGGGAGGCATCGCGGGCGGGGACGAGCTTGCGCTCGAGGTCAGGACCGAAAGAGAAGCGAATGCATTGCTGACCACGCCGGGCGCGGCCAAGTGGTACCGCTCGGCGGGCGCGTGGGCGAAGCAGAGGCTGCAGTTCGAGGTGGAGGGCAGCCTGGAGTGGCTGCCGCGCGAGACCATCGTGTTCGACGGCGCGCTCGCCGACCTTCGATGCGATATCGCGTTGAAAGAAGGCGCGCGTTACATCGGCTGGGACGTCGTCTGCCTGGGACGCTTCACGCGCGGCAAGGTGAAGATCGACACGCGCATCAGCCAAGGGGAGAAGATGCTGTTCATCGAGAAAGGCGAGGTCGAAGGCGGCGGCCGGCTGATGCGCTCGGCGGCAGGACTTGGCGGCCGCAGCGTGTTCGGCACGTTCATCGCCACCAGCACGAAGAAGATTTCGGTCGAAGGCGTCGTCACTACGCATCTCCCCGGCCTGCTCGTCGGCCGCTACCTGGGGGACTCGAGCGAGGAGGCGCTGCACGCCTTCACGCGCCTGTGGAAAGCGCTGCGCCCCTCGGCGGTCGAGCCGCGAATCTGGAGCACCTGAATGGAGCTCACGCCGCGCGAGAAAGACAAGCTGCTCATCTTTACGGCCGGGCTACTCGCCGAGCGCCGCAAGGGCAGGGGACTCAAGCTCAACTACCCCGAAGCCGTTGCCTACATCAGCGCCGCGCTGCTCGAGGCGGCGCGCGAAGGCCGCAGCGTGCAGGAGCTCATGAGCTGGGGCGCGACGCTCCTCAAGCGCGCGGACGTCATGGAGGGCGTCCCGGAGATGATCCCCGAGATCCAGGTCGAGGCCACTTTTCCCGACGGCACCAAGCTCGTCACCGTTCACAACCCCATCGCGTGAGGACCATGATCCGCGCTCTGCCTTTCCTTCTCTATTCAGGACTGATGTTCGCGCACCCGGGCCACGGCAAGCCCGGCTTGCTTCACTTTCACGAGTTCTCGGACGGACTGCTGGTCGTCTGCGTTGTCGTGGCCGCCGGTCTTTCGTGGTGGGCGCGGAAGAAATGATTCCCGGCGAGATCAAGGCCGCCGCGGGCGACATCGAGCTGAACAAGGGCCGGAAGACCGTGAGGCTCGAGGTGGTGAATAGCGGAGATAGACCGGTTCAGGTCGGCTCGCACTACCACTTCTTCGAGACCAACGCTGCGCTCGAATTCGACCGCAAGAAGGCGTACGGCTGCCGGCTCAATATCGCCGCCGGCACCGCGGTGCGCTTCGAGCCCGGCCAGACGAGGACGGTCGAGGTAATTCCACTTGCCGGCGCCCGCAAGGTCTACGGATTTACCGGTGCCATCAACGGACCCTTGAAAAAATGAAAATCGCGAGGCAAGCCTACGCGGAGATGTACGGCCCCACCGTCGGCGACCGCGTGCGGCTCGCCGACACCGAGCTGTGGATCGAGGTGGAGAAGGACTTCACCACCTACGGCGAGGAGGTCAAGTTCGGCGGCGGCAAGGTGATCCGCGACGGCATGGGCCAGAGCCAGCGCGTGTCGAAGGACACCGCCGACACCGTGGTGACCAACGCGCTGATCGTCGATCACTGGGGCATCGTCAAGGCCGACATCGGCCTGAAGAACGGCCGCATCTGGAAGATCGGCAAGGCGGGCAATCCCGACGTCCAGCCCGCGATCACCATCCCGATCGGGCCGGGGACCGAAGTGATCGCCGGCGAAGGCATGATCGTCACCGCGGGCGGCATCGACAGCCACATCCACTTCATCTGCCCACAGCAGATCGACGAGGCGCTGATGTCGGGCGTCACCACGATGATCGGCGGCGGCACCGGGCCCGCGACCGGCACGTTCGCCACTACCTGCACGCCCGGGCCGTGGCACCTCCAGTCGATGCTCGAAGCGGCGGATGCGTTCCCGATGAACCTGGGTTTCCTGGGGAAAGGCAACGCCTCGCTGCCTGCAGCCCTCGTCGAGCAGGTCAAGGCGGGCGCGATCGGCTTGAAGCTGCATGAAGACTGGGGCACGACCCCGGCGGCGATCGACAACTGCCTGGCGGTCGCCGACAAGATGGACGTGCAGGTGGCGATCCACACCGACACGCTGAACGAGTCGGGCTTCGTCGAGACCTCGATTGCGGCATTCAAGGGCCGCACCATCCACACCTACCACACCGAGGGCGCGGGAGGCGGCCATGCGCCGGACATCATCAAGGTGTGCGGCCGGCCGAACGTGCTGCCCTCGTCGACCAACCCGACGCGTCCCTACACCGTCAACACGATCGCCGAGCACCTCGACATGCTCATGGTGTGCCACCACCTCGATCCGGCGATCGCCGAGGACGTGGCATTCGCCGAGTCGCGCATCCGGCGCGAGACCATCGCCGCCGAGGACATCCTGCACGACCTCGGCGCGTTCTCGATGATGTCGTCGGACTCGCAGGCGATGGGACGCGTCGGCGAGGTGATCATCCGCACCTGGCAAACGGCGCACAAGATGCGGGTTCAACGCGGGGGAGACGGTCGCAACGACAATGCCCGCGTGAAGAGATACCTCGCGAAATACACCATCAACCCGGCGATCGCGCACGGCATCTCGCATGAAGTCGGCTCGCTCGAGGAAGGCAAGCTCGCCGACCTCGTCCTGTGGAAGCCGGCATTCTTCGGCGTGAAGCCCTTCCTCATCGTGAAGGGCGGGATGATCGCCGCCGCGGCGATGGGCGATCCGAACGCGTCGATCCCGACGCCGCAGCCGGTGCACTACCGCCCGATGTTTGGCGCCAAGTCGGTGACGTTTGTTTCCAAAGCGGCCCTGAAGAATTCTTCATTGAGAAAAGTGAAGAAACCCCTGGTCGCGGTGAAGAACACCCGGAAGCTCGGCAAGAAGCACATGGTGCACAACGACTATTTGCCCGAGATGAGCGTCGACCCGGAAACCTACGAGGTGCGCGCCGACGGCGAGCTGCTGGTTTGCGAGCCGGCCAAGGTGCTACCAATGGCGCAGAGGTATTTTCTATTCTGAAACTCACGTTGCCGTTTGAGCTAAGGCAAAAAAGCCGCCTGCGCGCCAGGCTGGAAAACGGCGAAGAGGTTGCGCTGATCCTGCCGCGCGGCAAGGTGCTGCGCGGCGGCGACCGCGTCACCGCGACCGACGGCCGCGAGGTCGAGATCGTCGCCGCGCCCGAAAAGCTCCTGCACATCGAGTCGACGGAACTCGCGCGCGTCGCCTACCACCTCGGCAACCGGCACGTGCCGCTGCAGGTCGGGCAGGGTTTCCTGCGCATCGCCGAGGACCACGTGCTCGAGGAGATGGCGCGCAAGCTCGGCGCCCGCGTCTCGCATATAGAGGCCCCGTTCGAGCCCGAGGCCGGCGCCTACGGCCACCAGCACGACGAGATGGGCCACGGCGGCCGCATCCACGATCACTTCCACTCCCACGAATGAGCCTGGCCCGCCTGCTGCAGCTCGCCAGCCCGACGCTTCCGGTGGGCGCGTACAGCTATTCGCAGGGGCTCGAAGCCGCGATCGAAGCGGGCCATGTCCGCGATGCCGCAACGGCGCAGGGATGGATCGCCGACGTGCTCGAGCTCTCGGTGGCGCGCATGGAGGCGCCGGTTTTGCGCGCCCAGATAGCCGCGCCGACGCAGGAGCGCAACGACTTCTTCATCGCCACGCGCGAGACCGCCGAGCTGCGGGCGGAAACGCTGCAGATGGGCCAGGCGTTGTGCAGGCTCCTCGGCGATCTCGGCATTCCGGTTTCCATCGATGAACCTGCCTATCCGAGCGTGTACGCCCTGGCAGTGCGCCACTGGAAAATCGAGCCGCGCGAGGCGGTGGTCGCCTATCTCTGGTCGTGGCTGGAGAACCAGGTGATCGCGGCGGTGAAGGCGGTGCCGCTCGGCCAGACGGCCGGCCAGAGGATTCTTCTGGAGCTTGGGGCGCGCCTCGACTCCATTGACGATGTTTCCGAAGAAGCTTGGAGCAATTTCGCGCCCGGATTGGCGGTCCTCTCGGCCCGGCACGAAACCCAGTATTCGAGGCTGTTCCGCTCATGACGCTGAGAGTCGGCATCGGCGGACCCGTGGGCTCCGGCAAGACCGCGCTGACCCTCTCGCTGTGCCGCGCGCTGCGCGGCCGCTACGACATCGCGGTGGTGACGAACGACATCTACACCGAAGAGGACGCGCAGTTCCTGGTGCGCAACGAGGCGCTGGCGCCCGAGCGCATCATCGGGGTGGAGACCGGCGGCTGCCCGCATACCGCAATCCGCGAGGACGCGTCGATCAACCTGGAGGCGGTGGACCGGCTGATGCGGCGTTTTCCGGGACTCGACTTGGTGTTCGTCGAATCAGGCGGCGACAACCTGGCCGCGACCTTCAGCCCGGAGCTCTCGGACCTGACGCTCTACGTGATCGACGTCGCCGCCGGCGACAAGATCCCGCGCAAGGGCGGCCCCGGCATCACGAAGTCGGACCTGCTGGTGATCAACAAGATCGACCTCGCGCCGATGGTCGGGGCGTCGCTCGAGGTGATGGAGCGCGACGCGCGCAAGATGCGCGCCGAGCGGCCTTTCGTGTTCACCAATCTCAAGACCGGGCAGGGCCTCGACGCGGTGGTGCGCTTCATCGAAGCCGAGGGGATGCTGCAGGAAAAAAAGCCCCCGGAGGCCACCCGGCCTCCGGGGGAGGGTTCGCGCCTTCTTCAGGGGAAAAGGCGCTAAAGAGGGTGCTGCTGTCTTAGTCGGGGCGCGGGATTTGCACCAGGAACGACTCGCGCACCACGTCCTTGCCTGCGATCAGCTCTTCGGCGCCGCGCCGCTCCTCGTCGAACACCACGGCGGCGAGCTTCTGCAGCGTCTCGCGCGCCTCGTGCAGCGTGCGCCCGTGGGAATTCACGCCGGGCAATTCTTCGATGAAACC
>Ga0208685_1000222_pt1 | contig 21172 bp, 13 predicted proteins | sample EasRivMeERMLT890_FD_187533 | JGI IMG/M metagenome (GOLD analysis project Ga0208685, IMG submission 187533) | Soil microbial communities from meander-bound floodplain in the East River, Colorado, USA - East River MetaG ERMLT890 (SPAdes) (version 2) | ecosystem: Environmental > Terrestrial > Soil...
GCTACGGCGTGCCCAAGCACGAGAACACCGAGATCTTCTACTATCGTGACGGCAAGACTGCGTCGATCGCGGTGCTCCGCTCCGCCGACACAACGATCAGCATCATAACTAACGGCAAGCCGGATGCCAGCATACAGCTCGAACCGGGCCGGCCTCCAACCAATGACGAATACACCATGGTCGTCGCCGGGGTGCTGCCGCTGCTGATCAAGCCCGACGCGAAAACGTTCGCCAACATCGGCTTCGGATCTGGCCTTACCACCGAGACGCTGCTATCTCACAGCGGCCCGAGTGTGATCGATACGGTCGAGATCGAACCGGCGATTGTGGCGGGGGCGCGCGCATTCGCCCCGCGCGTGCTACGCCCCTACCAGGATCCGCGCAGCAACATCCACATCGAGGACGCCAAGAGCTTCTTTGCGCGCCACGGCAAGCGCTACGACGTCATTGTTTCCGAGCCCTCAAACCCGTGGGTCAACGGTGTGGCCGGACTATTCACGACCGAGTTCTACAGCGACATCAAGCGCTATCTCGCGCCGGGCGGGGTGCTGGTGCAGTGGGTGCAGTTGTACGAGTTCAACGACCGCCTGCTGGGCTCCATCCTGGCCGCGCTCGGGAAGAACTTCGCGGACTACGAAGTGTACGAAACGAACGGCCTCGATCTTGTCGTTGTCGCCGTTGTCGAGGGCCGAGTGCCGTCCCTCGGGCCGCTGCCGGCCAAGGAAAAAGTATTCATGCAACAGCTCGCGCATCTCGGCATTACACGACACGAGGAAATCGCCGCGCTGAGCCTGGGGACCAAGCGCGACATCTCTCGACTGCTCGCGCCGCTCGACGCCCCGGTCAACTCGGATTTCTATCCATTCGTACAGCTCGAGGCGCCTCGTGCCCGCTTCCAGGGTAGCGTCGCTCTGGCCCTGCCCAATATGAGAAGGGTGCCACTGCCCATCTTCGAAATGCTAAACGAAATAGAGTTGGCCTATCTGCGCGAGCCCTTGCCCGCACACGTTCCTTCCAACAACCTGCGGATGCAGTCCGCGGCCCTGGCGATGGCGCGCGGCCTCCTGGATCGCAATGCGAATCCGCTGGACACCGTCGAACCGCGCGCGGTGTCGCCGCTACTTGCGCTGAAGCGCCCTGGCGCGCTGTGCGGAGCCACCGTTTCCCGCGTGACACTGGACGAACTGCATCGCGCAGCAGAGCTGACTCTCGCGCATCTTGCGCCGGACCTGCGGCGCAAGCTCTGGATCGAGCGCCGCTGGCTCGATTGCCCGCCCGCCAGGATCGCGCCCCAGGCACGCCAGCGGCTCGATCTCTACGCGGCAATCGCGGCGCGCGACGCGCGCGCGATGCATGCACGCGCGGATGCATTGCTGAAGCTGGGATCATCGGAAGGCGGTGACGAGTGGGGGCGCTACCTCCTGGTCACGGCCATGCTGGGCGCACGGGCTGCAGGAGAGCATGCGGAGGTGCAGCGGTTGTGGGAGACTTTCCGGAAACAACTCTACAAGAAGGCCATTCCCTCGCACGTGGTCTATCTGGTCAACAATTAGTGATCGCTCCCGCCAGCATCAAGGCGGCGCTGCGGCCTCGTCTTCTTCAAACGACCGTCGCAACGCCACATTTCTCTTCCGGGGCATCGGCGTTTCGGATACTCTTGCCGCATTGCGCGCCGGTTCACCGTGCCTTCAGCCCAGACTTTCCCGCCCGGGGATGACGCAGCGGTCACTGGCCGCAGCGGCGGTCCTCTGGAGCCGCGCGCGCGACGGATTCGGGTACTGCTGGTGAGCCATTACTTTCCGGCGCACCGGGGTGGAGTCGAATCGGTCGCCGGGGAAATCGCGGCGCGCCTTGCATCGGACCACCAGGCAGATATCACGTGGCACTCGAGCGCAACAGATCCACCACCCCGCGACGTACCTGGAGTGCACGGCGTGGCCGCACCTGCCTGGAATGCCTGCGAGCGCCACCTGGGATTTCCGTACCCGCTCTGGGCTCCGCCCGCGCTCGTGGCGCTCGTGCGAGCCGTGCGCAAGTCCGACGTGGTGCACCTGCACGACTACCTGTACCTGCCCAACCTGGTGGCCTTCGTGACCGCCCGTCTATCGGGTCGGCCCGTGATCATCACGCAGCATATCGGCATGGTGCCGTACCGCAATTCCGTGTTGCGCGCCCTGCTCTACGGGGCGAACCGGGTGCTCGGTGCTCTCGTCCTGGGATCCGCAACGCAAACCGTTTTCGTGAGTGAAACGGCGTTGCGTTACTTTCAGCGTTTCGTGCGTTTTCGCAATCCTCCCCTGCTCGTGCCAAATGGAGTGGATGCGTCCCTCTTTTCACCCGTGGATCCCGCGCACCGGCGCGTACTGCGCGCCCGGCTCGGCGTCGGCCCCCAGACTGCCCTGCTGCTCTTCGTCGGAAGATTCGTCGAGAAGAAGGGCCTCCCGGTGCTGCGCGAACTTACCGAGCGGCTTCCGCAGGCCCGCTGGATCTTCGTTGGCTGGGGTCCGCTTGATCCGCAGATTTGGTCCAGACCGAACCTGTCCGTCGAGCACGACCTGACGAAGGAACAGCTGGTTCCGCTATACCAGGCAGCCGACCTGCTGGTCCTGCCCAGCGTAGGGGAAGGATTCCCCCTGGTGGTGCAGGAAGCGATGGCGTGCGGCACTCCCGCCATCGTTGGCGAGGAAACCGCCGCCGGTTGCCCCGGCGCCGGGGATCTGCTGCTTCACGACAGGTTGGGCGTTCCGGATACAGCAGCGCGCTGGGCTGCACGCATCGAGGAGCTGCTCGCCTTGCCCGAAACGACGATCGAGGCGCTCAGGATGAGTGTGGCCGAGTTCGCCAGCACGAGCTGGTCCTGGGAAAAATGCGCGCGGCGCTACGCGGAAATCTTTCGAGCCTGCGCGAACCCGCCATGAGCGCCTGGCCTTTCCGCCGCGCAGCGGGCGGCGGATTCCCCAGGGTTATGAGGCTGGCCGCGCTGACCGTGGCGGTATCTGGTCGATCGATTGGGGCTGCGTCGGGCTACGTCGCGGTCACCCTGAAACAGACTTCCAGCCGGTTCGGAAACAGGATTGAGGAAATGCCCGTGCGGTAGGGCGAGCCGATCCGCATTTCGGCCTCGCAGCGCAATTTCCGGAACAACCCTTCCCAGTCACGTCTGCCCAGATACACCGCCGATACTATTCCGCCAGAAAGCAGGTTCCCCACGAGGTCGAGCCAGGCGAGCCGACCGCGATCCAGCGCGGATTCCGCCAAGTGATCCTTGATGACGATTGGCCCGCCCCCCGTGACTCGCAGAGCATCGTTCAGCAACCCCAAGCGCAGGTCCGGATGCACATGGTGCAAAACATTGCAGAACAAGGCGCAATCGAACGTGGAATCGTCGAACGGAAGATGGCTCCCATCGAATTTCTGGTATGGAATCCGCAGCGTCGGCAAGGGCCTCGGCGCCACGTCAAGTGCCACTACGGTTTTTCCGGGGAACAGCGACGCGACCGCCTGCGCGAGCAATCCGCTTCCCGCACCGATGTCGAGTACGCGGCATTCCCCTCCTGGCAGCAGCGTTGCCAGATCGCGCAACAACTGGAGCTGGTAGCGCGGCTTGTGGAATCGGTAGATGCCGCGGTGCTCGGCCAGAAAGCGGGTGATGTCCGTCGCGTCCGGAAGCCAGTCCGGGCAATCCACACGCTCCGCGTTCCCTGAGCCAGTCGATCGGGAGATCACGGGCGCCGATTCGGAATGCTCCGGGCGCGGAGCGCCCAGCGGTTACCGATGAAATTCACGATCAGCAGCAACACGGTCACGACGGGCGTCGCCACCGTAACCGAGTGGCCGAGCAAATCTATGAATACGAACAAGCCTGCCAAGAACAACGGATAGTTGAGGCTCACCGCGACGAAATAGCGCACGACGGACATTCCGCTCCGCTCCGCTTCCGGAAAGGTCCAGCGACTGTGCAAACCGTAGCCGAACGCCGCCACCACTCCCAAGGACACCAGCGAGGAGGCGACGTAGTGCAGGCCGGCCCAATCGCCGGCGATCATTATCGCGTTGTGCAGCAGGGCGCACGCAAAGCCGACCGTGAGGAAACGTCCGCCGACCATCGTCAATCGCCGGAAAGCGCTACGAATCGCGCCGAAACAATGCGACATAGATGCAGGCGTTGTCGCGAATGACAGCCTGCGGTGTGATGCGGTCCTCGAGCCACGCCTTCATGCCCAGCAGCACGGCCGCCGCACCCGACAGCGCGCAACCGACGAGAGGAATCTTCTTGAGGAAGTGCGAATAGCCCAGGGCCCGGAACACCGTTGTCCATGCCAACGGCCCGACCAGGGGATGCATCGTGATCAGCCTGAAGCCGCGCGTTTCCACCTCGCGGCGCAGACCTTCCCGCGTCCAGCGTCGATAATCCCCCGGGTGAGGATGGTAAAGCCAGGAACCATGGGTCGACACCAGGAACGTTCCTTCCCTTTTCAGCACGCGCCGTACTTCGCGGAGGTACGTCTCCAAGTCCCAGACGTGCTCCAGCACCTGAAAGGAAACCACCATATCGAATTGGGCGTCGCCGGCATCCAGACTACCGTCCGTGCGGACGGGCACTTCTTCCTCCCGGTCTATGTCGGCGCCCCGATATTCGGCCCCCGCGGCGGTGAACCAGCTCTCGTACGGCCTGGTGCCACAACCGAAATCGAGTACCTTGGATCCTTTGAGATACAGTCCCGGGTCGGTAAGTATGGCCTTAATCGACCCGGCAAGGCGACGCATGACGTACCAGTCCGCCTCCCACAACCGCGGCGATGATCGGCCGTGCGGGGTCAATTTGGGACCCGTTCAAGCCCGCGACACGCGGCAGGTCGCGGGGTGTCCGGACGCTCCCACTCGGCCAGCGTACCCAGATCAAAGTACGTGAGCGCAAAGAATGGGGCAAGGATTACCCTGCCCCCCCGAGTCTCGAGACGGGCTTCGAGACTCACGTAGCTACGCGACCACTCGCTGCCCAGCCGCTCGGTAAGCGCGGTCTGGCCCCGAAACCGGCGCGCGCACCCCTGCTCGATACGGTTGAACAGGCCGGATATACGGCGCTCCTCGAGCGCCTCGTGCGGATCGTGCTCGGCGCGCTGCAACGCGCAGCTGGTCATGAACGATTCCGGCATCGGCTGCGACTTCACAGCAATGCGGTTCGCGAGGCCTGAGAGCAGATCACCGTCGTCTCGCCGCCACCGGATTGTAAAGCAGTCGGCGGGTTGGACCCGAAACCCCAGTCGCCGCAATGTGCCATCCCAGAGCTGAACCACCTCGCGCCGCGGCTCGCCGTCCGGCTGGAGCCTGAGCCCGCGCCCGAGTGCTCGCGCCCGCCCCGGGAACCGCGCCAGCAGGTTTTCGACCCGCTGCCAGCCCGGCATCCCCGGACCCAGGCTATACACCCCACGGAGGTTGACAAATGATGACCCCGGATGCAGATACGGCACGATCATCGACATCGTCTGTGGCTCGACCGTGAGATAGAGCGCGGGCTCGGATTGAGCCTGTTCGGGCACCGCGAGAGGAAACCATGCTCGCGACCAGCGTTCAGTCAGGAACCACCTCGTGGGCGACACCATTACGCACGCGGTGATTTGCACCACAAGCAATACCAGCAGCGCGCCTCGCGCCGCCTTGAGCGGGAGCAGGTGATCCACCACACGCGCCAGGCACGGTCCGATCAGCAGGAGCACCAGCATGCCGTAGCGGCCGTTGGCAGACGTTGCGAGCCACAATGCCAGCGCCGCAATGTAGAATGCGAACAAGCCCCGGTCCGCTGTTTCGAGGCGCGCCGCGCCCGCGCCGTGGTCGCGCCAGGCCGCGGTAACGACCGATGCCGCAGCCGCCACGGCGAGCGCAGCGAAGCGCAGATCGGGCGCGCTGATCTCCACATATTGCATCGACTTGGAAGAGGCCATCCGGAAAGGACGCGCCAGCGCAGCACCGATATCCCTGGGCGCAAAGCGCTCGGCGGCTACGTTAAACGTCGCAAAGTCCGGTGACTCAAACCAGGCATTCATCAGCGGGAACACCGGGTTGCCAAACTCGCGGTAAAGAAACACCATCGATGGGCCCGCGAGGACTGCGAAGGCCATCCCCCCGCCTGCCGCATAGGCGAGCAGCGCTCGCAACCGCGCAGCCCAGGAACCGTACGGCGTCGTAACCACGAGCGCAAGCGCCGCAAGCGCAAAGATCCCGTTCGAGTACTTGAGCCCCGCGGCAGCACCGAACAGCACCCCTGCCCACGCCGCGCGCCGCACCGCACCATCCGGCTGCCCGCCGAGCAACAGAAACACGCCGGCCAGCATCGGGACGGTGAGCAGCGGGTCAAGGAACGAGGTGCCCACGGTGGCCCAGTACACCGCGGTCGCTGCGCCGAGCGTTGTGGCGAGCCACGACAGGACGGCCCGCTCGCGCGGCGCGCGGTGCGCGAATAGCCGCCAGGCGATCAGGTACAGGAGCGCGATGCTCGCGCCGTGTACAGCCGCTAGCGCGGCCGACAACGCGACGCTATGCCAGCCGCCGGACACCGCGAGGTAGAACGGCAGGTAGCCAAGCGGGTTTAGATAGCTTTGTGCGCTGGCGGCAAAGTAGTCCTGCCCGAGGCGCCCGACGAGCCATGCGTGCGCCACGTAGTGGTGGTAGCCGAGCAAATCCCAGTTGAGATCCTTTCCTGCATGGACGGTCCACGCGACGCTAAGCGTCGCGCAAATGCCGAACACCGCAATGATGGATGGTGTCCGCACGCGCCGCTATCGGCCGCCTGCACCCGGGCCCGCTTCGCCGGCCAAGCTTTCCTTCAGCCTGAGCACACTCAACAGGAACGACGCGACCGCAACCTCCATACCGCCGACCATCAGGGTGCACGCAGGTATCGTGGTGCGCATCATATGTGACGGATCGAGCGCGCCAAAGCCCGCCTCCTTCCACTCCCAGAACGCGCCTGCGCTCCAAATAAATCCCACCATGGCAGCGCCGAGGCCGGCGAGCAGGCCGCGCTCAAGCGTGACCATTGCGACCAGGCTTTGCACCGTAGGGTTCTGGGGCAGCAGCCCGGCGTTCTGGGCCGAGACGCGGGCGAAGAGCGCGAACAGGCACAGCTGCAGGCCGAGAAGCACGGCTGCCGAGGCATAGAGCATGCTGTGGATGTCGAGCCCCGCCCGGCCGATGCGCACCGGCGAAAAGTACAACACCGTGAGCAGGACCGCACCGAGGGCGAGAAGCGCCAGTCCCGGATAGAGGAACAACCAGCGCGGGCTGAACAGCAGCAGAAACCGCAGATGGCGCCAGCCGTCCCGCCAACTGCGCAGGTGCGACGACCGGCCGCGGCCATCGTGTGCGAGCGTCGTCGGCACTTCGGCGATGCGGTATCCGGCAAGCGCTGCTTTGACCACCAGTTCGCTTGCGAACTCCATGCCCGTCGTCCGCAGGTCGAGAGCGAGAACTGCAGCGCGGTCGAACCCGCGCAGGCCACAGTGAAAATCCCCGACACTGGTGCGGAAGAACAGTCGTCCGATGAAGCTCAACACCGGATTGCCGAAGTAGCGGTGCAGCAGCGGCATCGCCCCGGCAAGGATGCCTCCCAGGAAACGGTTACCCATCACCAACGGATAGCCCTCGCGCAGCTTTGCGATGAAAAGTTCGAGCCGGCTGAAGTCGTAGCTGCCGTCGGCATCGCCCATGATCACGTACTTGCCGCGGGCAGCCTCGATGCCGGCGCGCAACGCAGCGCCATAGCCACGCTCGACGACGTGGATGACGCGTGCTTCAGCCGCCTCCGCAAACGCCCGAGACTCGTCGCTTGAGCCGTTGTCGGCGACCAGCACTTCGCCATCTATGCCGGTGCGCTCGAGAAAGCCGCGCGCTTTGGCAACGCAGGAGCGGATGGTCTCCGCCTCGTCCAGGCACGGCATCAGTATGGTGAGCTCGGGCATGGAATCTAGCGCACGGCGGGGGCCACCTTCTTCGGCGGCAAGAGCCCGCTACCGGGCGTCTCCAGCCGGCTGATCTGATGGTCGGCGCCCTTGAACCCCAGGTCCGACGCGCGGCGGTAGAGCGCCTTCGCCTCCTGGAGTCGGCCAAGGCCTTCCAGAGTCAACCCCATATGGTGGTGGGCGGCTCCACTCTCGGGCTGCAACTCGAGAGCGCGAGCGAGGTGGGGCAGCGCGCGCTCGTACTCCTTCAGCTGGAGGTGAATCGACCCGCGAGCGAAATGACAGTGGAACGTATCCGGGTAGTGGGCCATGCAGCGTTCCGTGATCTCGATCGCCTGGTCCGGCCGGCCGGCATAGAGATACTCTCGGCCGAGGTTGTATATCGTCCTCGAACCGCCGGGAATGGGCGTATTCGGAAGCTTGCTAAACGCATCCTCCCACAGCACGAACGCACTGGAAAACGTGCGAAGGCGGTCATGCGCCTGGTAGAAGAGGAGCGGGAGGGCGAGGAGCGCGAATGCGATGACGGCGCGGCTGGGCAGGCGGGAAAGCGCAATGGCGAGCAGCACGGCCCAGCCCGGCGCCCACAGATAGCTCCGGTAGAGTACAAACGGCTCCTGGAAGCGGATCGTCGTGAACTCCGTGAGAAACAGGATCCATGGAAACAGCAGGCCGAACCCCGTGACGCGGGCAAGGCCGTTTCCGCGCAGGAGAAGGTACGAACCGAGCAAGCCGTATCCCAGGAAACCCGACACTGCGAGCAACGTTACCACCGGCGGCCATGAGCCGGCAAAGTGGGTCCGCAAGTCGATGGACATGGTTCCGGTGTCAGGCCAGAGCCAAACCGCGAGGTAATGGAAAAACAGCCCGGCCTGCGTAAGGGCGCTCTCCAGCCACGGGGATCCCAGGGTGTCCTGGGCGCCTGCACTGGCGGTCTGTGCCGACACCACTTCGAAATCCGGCTCGTAGGTCGCGGCGATTTTCCCCTTGACCAGCCACGTCACCAGCACCGCGGCCGGGACGCAGCAGGCAAGATACGCGGCCGCATGGCGGAATGCGAAGCGCCGTTCAGCGGCAACGAGCAGCCCGGCGGTGGCGGCGACCGCCGGCAGCAGCACCGCATTTTCCCGGGACAGCACGGCAACCGAGTACAACAGCGCTGCGGATATCGCGTCGGCATGGCTGCGGCGCACGAGACCGCGCAGGTAGATCACGATCGAGAGGAGCGAGAACAGCGTCGCGAACAGTGTCATGCGCTGAATCAGGTAGCCCGCGCCGTACACGGCCACGGGATGGATGGCGAACACGGCCGCGGCGAGGAACGCCGGCACATGCGCCGCCGGCCCCATTGCCAGCGGCGCGCCGGCGCCCTGGGCCGCGTAGCGCTGGAGATCGAACATCAGCTTGTACAGGGCAAGCGCGCAGGCAATATGCAGAGCCAGGCTGACTATCCGGTGCGCCTCCATGCTGCCCCAGATCACCTGCACGATGGCAAGAGAAAAATAGGGAGGAACCCTCAGTTCGAGACCGAACGGGTGCGTTGCGTAGTACGAGAACAGCCGCCCCGAGAAGAATCCCTGGTCGTCGAAGACCGGCGGGTTGGCGAGGAACGGCAGGTAGAGGCCGCAGGCAAGCCCCACGATGAGGCAGGCGCCAGCGAGGACGGTGATACGGATCACGGCGTTCGCTTCTGCGCGCAAGGGAGAAAGGAAAAAGAAAGAGGTACCCCGAAGGGTACCTCTTTTTCACTACTGGAGTGCTATTACTGCCCGCGGCAGGAGCCCGGCAGGTACTTCGTGTTGAGGGTGGTACCGGTGCTTCCGCACAGCCAGCCGTACAGGCCGGAACCCATCATGGTTGTGGCATTCGCCGTGGTGGTAGCGTTGGCCAGCGGAGTCAGCGTCACGAACGTGCCGTTGACGTCGGTGCTGACGTTCCGGACCTTGGCTTTCACCACGCCGTTGGCATCAGTCTCCAGCGATTCCACGTACTTCGAACTGACGTTTTGCTCGCAGCCCCACGAATTGGCGAGCGGCGCCGTACCACCGGTCTGATAGACCTCGGTAATGGACGTACGGCAAGCGCTCATCGCCAGAATCACCTCGGACATCTTCGCCCGGACGGTGTAATCCTGGTACGCCGGCAGCGCAACCGCCGCCAGAATACCGATGATCGCGACCACGATCATCAGTTCGATAAGCGTAAAGCCCTTCTGGACATAACGCATTTGAATACTCCTTTGTTGATTAAGTCTATAAAATACAAGCAATTTTCATTGCTCGCTCCCCTTGGGTGAGCAAGGTCTATGCCAACGGCAATAGGCCCGAAAAGTCCGTTAAAAACTGCCGGTCTGCCCGTGTGGCTGTGGTCTTTTTGGCATGGCTAATCAATGGCCGCGAAGGCTGGTTTCCTCGACTTGTCACTATGTGACAAAAAAGGTCACCCGCCGCTGTCCTCGCACCACTGACGCCACATCCGCCGGTACGCACTTTCCAGGTCCCGCACGAACCCCGCCTCGTCCATCAGGGGCGACGCGCGCAGGCGTCCCCGCAGCGATGCGCGCAGCCCGGCCAACCCCTCCGGCTTGCCGGCTTGCTCCACCGCGCGGCGCACATACTCCTCCGCGGTTGGAGCAATCCATTCCGTCAGGCCTGCGGTCGTCAAAATGCTGGCCGCCCCGCGCGATACCGACCTGGTTCCCGACAGCGTGATTACCGGCACCCCCATCCAGAGCGTGTCGCAAGTGGTCGTGTGGCCGCTATAAGGGGTCGTGTCCAGCGAGATATCAACTGCGTCAAACCAGCGCAAATACTGATCCAGAGGTACGCGCGGCGCGATGTTGATGCGGGTAGCGGCGATCCCCGCCTCCGCGCAATCCCGAAGCAGGCGCTCCTTTGCGTATCCTTCCGGCACACCGACAACAACCAGGCGCGCGTTCGGCAGCCTGACCAGTATCTCGGACCAGAGCCTGCGGGTGGCCCCGGAGATCTTCGGGGCGTCATTGAAAGACCCGAAGGTGACGAACCCGTTGCGCTTGCACGGCGGTTCGGTGGCATGGTCGATCGAGAGTACCGGGCGATAACACCACACGCTGTGCGGCAGCCGGATCAGCGTTTCGCTGCTCAGATGCTCGACCTTCCCCGGCGGATCGGTGCAGGCATCGCACAAGCGGTATTGAATGCGCGTCAGGCCGGTGGTGTTCTGGTAGCCCAGCCAGGTCGCCTGCACCGGGGCCGGCTGCTGCGCGAATACCTCGAGCTGTGGCGCCCCCGAATGCCCCGCCAGGTCGACCAGGATGTCGATTCCGTCGCGATTGATCACGTCCGCCAGTTCCGTTCTCGACAGCGCCGCGGCCGGCCGCCATACATCGACGTGCTGCGACAGGCGCTGCGTATACTCGTCGACCTTACTGCCGGTCGAATAGCAGTAAACCTCGACGGCGGACCGGTTGTGCCGCTCGAGCACCGGAATCATGAAAAGCGCAACCACGTGGTAGTGAAGGTCTCCAGACACGTAACCGATGCGCAGGCGTCGCTGCGGGTCGCGGCTGTTGCGGAACGGCGCAAAGCGGGCGGGGAAAGCCCTCTCCAGTCGCTCGCCGAATGCATGGTGGCTCGCGGCGAGCGCCGCGTCCGAGGTCTCCTCGGAAAAGTTGAGCGTATACAGCTCGGATGATTCCAGATCGAACCGGTCCGGCGAGATACTTCTTGCGGATCGAAATACCTCGAGGGCCTCGCCGATCCGTGATTCGCCGCGCAGGATGTTTCCCAGCAGCTGGGACGCCAGGGCATAACCCGGCTCGATTTCCAGCGCCCGCCGCAGGGCTGTCTGGGCTTCGGCGCGTTTCCCCAGCTTCAGCAACACGTCACCGTAGTTGTACCAGGGCCCCGCAAGGTCCGGCTGCAAGTCAAGGGCAGTTTCCAGCGCGGCAGCCGCGGCCGGGAAGTTCCCCTGCGTATCGTAGACATTGGAGAGCACGACGTGAGCCTGCGGAAAACGGGGTTTGCGCTCGACCGCCGCACGCAGCAGCTGCTCCGCCCGCGCCATCTCCCGCCGCGCGAACAGCAGTTTCCCCAAGTTGTAACAGATGTACGGCTCTGCCGGATCAATTGCCAACGCAGCTTCGTAGGAACGGGCCGCATCTTCCGCCGCGCCAGCCGCCTCCAGCCCGATCCCCAGGTTGAGGTGGGCTTTTGCATAATCCGGCGCGATCCGCACCGCTTCGCGATAGCGCTCGCACGCCTCCTGCAACCGGCCGGCATCCTCGGCGCGATTGCCCTCTGCGATCAGGCTATCTGACATCTCCTTCGCCGAGGGCCCGCTTGGCGCCCTTCCGGAGGGCAGCAGTCGCTTCAGAAAATCGCTCAACATCGTCAAGCCGTCATGATTGCCCGCCACCACCGCCGTTGCACCACTGGCGCCACATCTGCCGGTAGGCCCCTTCGAGGTCCCGCGCGAACCCCTCCTCGTCCATCAGGGGCGACGCCCGCAGGCGACCACGCAGCGCCGTACGCAGCCCGGCCAGCTCCTGCGGCTTGCCCGCATACTCCACGGCCCGCCGCACATACTCCTCCGTGCTCCCGGCTATCCAGTCCGTAAGCCCAGCAGTAGTCAGGATGCTGGCGGTACTGCGCGAGGATGACCGGGAACCGGGAACGGTAACAACCGGCACGCCCATCCACAGCGCGTCGCACGTCGTCGTGCCGCCACTGTACGGCAACGTATCCAGCGCGATATCCACGGCGCCATACCACCGGTAATAGTCCTGCAGCGACACGTACGGCAGCACCTTGATCCTTGACCGTTCTATCGTGGCGCCCGCGATATCCGCCACCAGGTCAGCCTGAACGCGACCCTCCTCGACACCGAGGACCACCAGCCGTGAATTAGGCACCCGGCTGAGTATCTCGCTCCATAGCTTGCGCGCCGGCCGCGAGATCTTGAGCGCCTGATTGAACGAGCCGAAAGTAATGTAGCCGTTGCGCGCGAACGGCGGCGTCGGCTCGGTCTTGACCTGGATGAAGGGTCGGTAGCACCACTGGCTGTGTGGCAGCCGCACCAGCGTCTCGGTATGGTGACGGTCCGCGACGCCCGGCGGGTCGGCATAGACGTCGGAAATGCGATACTGGATGCGCGTCAGGCCGGTGGTATTCAGGTAACCGAGCCAGGCGGCCTGGACCGGGGCGGGCTGTTGCGCGAATACGGCAAGCTGCGGAATGCCAGTATGTCCCCCCAGGTCCACGAGAATGTCGATCCCATCGCGGTTGATCCGTTCGGCGAGCCCCGCGGCCGGCTGCGACGCCACATCGCGCCAGGCGTCCGCGTGTTTCGCAAGCTGTCGCGTGTAATCGTCCACCCGGCCGCCGGTCGAATAGCAGTAGACCTCGACCGCGGACCGGTCGTGCCGCTCGACCAGTGGAATCGTAAACAGGGCGACCACGTGGTAGCAGAAGTCCCCCGACACGTAACCGATGCGCAGGCGCCGCTGCGGATCCCTGACGTTCCCGAACGGCGCGAACCGCGGCGGATGGGCCTTCTCGATCCGCGCGCCGAACGCCGCGTGCCGCTCGAACAGCGCGTCGTCCGCAATCCGCTCGGAGCTGTTGAGGGCAAACAGCTCGGCAGACTCGAGATCGAGATCGTCCGGACACTGCTCGCGCGCGATATGGTACAGCTCGATCGCCTCATCGGTCCGGCACTGCCCCAGCAGCGCCCCTCCCAGCATGCGGTAGGCGCGGAAGTGGCCGGGGTCGGCCGTGACCGCGCGGCGAAACGCGTTCTCCGCCTCGCGCATTCGCCTGAGCTTTCGCAGTACGAGCCCGTAGTTGTAGAGCGCGTCGGCCCAGTCCGGGCGCCGCTCGAGCACCGCCTCCATTTCCGCCGCGGCGGCCGGGAGGTCGTCGCGCTGGTCGCAGATGTCGAACAGCCGCGCATGCGCATCGACGAAACCGGGGTCGCGCGTCAGCACGGACCGCAGCAACTGCTCTGCTTCAGCGTGCTCGCCGCGCGCAATGTGCAGGGTCGCCAGGTTGTAGGTCGCGTCGACGTTCCCCGGATCGATCGCAATCGCGCGCCGCAGCGCGCCCTGAGCATCTTCCAGCCGGTTGAGCTTCCACAGCACGCCCGCATAGAGGCACAACGCGCCGATATCACCCGGCCGCAGTCTCAACGCTGCTTCGAGAGCCGCCGCCGCCGCATCGAGGTTTCCCTGGGACCCCAGCACCCCGGCCAGCACGACCTGGGCCTCCGGAAACTCCGGGCGGCTTTGCAGGGCCTGCCGCAGCAGTCGCTCGGCTTCCACCGGCATGCCGCGCGTCTGCAGCAGTTTCCCGAGGTTATAGCTGGCGAATGGCTCCGCCGGTTCGATCGCCAGTGCGGCTTCGTAGGACTTGATTGCCGCGTCGGCTGCGCCGGTCGCCTCCAGGCCGATCCCGAGATTGAGATGCGCCTTGGCATACTGCGGCGCCGCCTGCACTGCTTCGCGATAGCGTTCGCACGCCTCCTGCGCCTTGCCAGCATCCTCGGCTCGATTGCCTTCAACGATCAACCGGTCGGCGGTTTCGTGGACCGGATCCGGAAGATGACCGCGCGGCGCCGGTACGCCAAGAACGGATGCGAGGCGATTCAGCAGTTTTCGCACCATGAATCGCGCATGACGATTTCGCGGCCGCCGACGCTCAACTGCCGGGCGCCCGGCGCCGGGTGGTGATCAGGATGACAAGCTCGTAGGTCCACGATTCGACAAACTCAGGGGGATAGCCCGCCTCCTTGAGCGCCCACTGGAATTGGTTGCCGAGCCGCGCCCTCTTGTAGAAGTTGAGCTTGTGGGTGCGCGCATACTTCCCCGCGCGCGCGAAGACTGCGTCATGCGTATTCCGGATTCTCTCCGCCGCTTTCTTGGTGCGGGCCTCCAGCGCCGAGGGCGGAACACGCTTCACGAGCTCCGCGGCGATCGCCGCCGCCAGCTCGTCGACTTCCCTGATGCTAAACCACTCGCGTATGCCCATCGACCGGCCTCATTGGAATAGAAACGCGCCTGAAACGACCATACCGCAGGCGCAATAACCTATTGCGTGGGGGGTGGAATATAACCGGGAATCCTCGTTACATCGACTTCGTCTATCTGCTCGGGTTCGAGGAACTGCCTGGCATATTTTTCGTAGACCCTCTCCCACATGAAGATGTCGAACAGGTCCGGGTCGATATGCCCGTTCAGCTTGAACTTGCCGAGGATGGTGAGCGATTCGGTGAGCGTCTTGCCCTTCTTATAGGGGCGGTCCTTGGCGGTCAACGCCTCGAAGATATCGGCGATGCCCATGCAGCGTGCCTGGACCGACATCTGGTCGCGCGTGAGGCCCCGCGGATAACCCTTGCCGTCCATGCGCTCGTGGTGGCCGCCGGCGTACTCGGAAACCTTCCTGAGATGCTTGGGCCAGGGCAGCGCTTCCAGCATCTGGATCGTGACCTCGATGTGGTGATTGATAATCTGGCGCTCCTCCGGGGTAAGCGTGCCGTGCCGGATGGTGAAATTCCGGATTTCCTCCTCACTCAGGAAATCGCTGCGGGTCCCGTCGCTGCTGCGCCATTGGTAGCGTCTGGCGATCGCCAGCACGCGGGCAATATCCTCGTCCTTCATTGTCTCGCTGCCGATGTTGGCAAGCCGCAGAAAATCGCGGTCGGCTTCGATTTCGCGGATGCCGGCCAACAGTTGCGCATCACCGACGACGTCGGCGCGCCCCTGTCCGAGTTTCTCCAGCCGCGCCCGGAGCAGCGCGATTTCCGCGTCGCGCTTGATTACTTCGAAGCGGGTGTCGATAAGGACGACGCGGTCAAAGATGGTCTGCAGCTTGGTCGCCTTGTCCACCACATGCACTGGCGTCGTTACCTTACCGCAATCGTGCAGCAGCCCCGCAATTTTGAGCTCGTAGCGGTCAGCATCCGTCATAGTGAAATCCCGGAGCGGGCCGACCTTGCAGTTGTTGACCGCCTCGGCCAGCAGCATCGTCAGCTGCGGCACGCGCTGGCAGTGCCCGCCAGTGTATGGCGACTTGTCGTCGATGGCGGAGTTGATCAGTCCGATGAAGGACTCGAACAGGTTCTCCAGGTGAATGATCAGCAGCCGGTTGGTCAGCGCGATCGCCGCCTGCGACGCGAGCGATTCGGCGAGGTGCTGATCGGCATCGGAAAACGGGACCACCTCGCCGGTCTCGGGATCCTTGGAATTGATCAGTTGCAGCACGCCTATGATCTCGGCCTCGTGGTTCTTCATGGGCACGGTCAGGAACGAGCGCGAGCGATAACCGGTTTTCTTGTCGAAATTCTGGGTCCCGGCGAAATCAAAGCCTTCCGCGGTATAGGCGTCGGCTATATTGACCGAACGGTCATGGTGCACCGCGTACGCTGCGATCATGGTATTGATCGGCTTGCCATCCTTGTCGAAAAGGTTGATGGGGTAAAAAGGAATCTCGGCATCGGTGGTGCCGCCCATTGCAATACCGAGCGTATCGTTACGGATGATCTCGAACTTGAGGGTTTTCTCCTCGGTCATCCGGTACAGCGTGCCGCCGTCCGCGTGAGTGATTTCCTTGGCGGCCACCAGAATGCCCTCGAGCAGGCGGGCAATGTCCCGCTCCTGCGATAGAGCTATGCCGATGCGGTTAAGCTGCTCGAGGCGCTTGAGCAGGTCGACCGCGCCCTGCGATGAGCCCGAATCCGTCGGGGAATTCGCTATTTGATGCAAACCGCGCGCACCTGCTGAATGTCCGTGATCCCCTGCAATACCTTCTCGATGCCGTCCTGCTTGAGGGTCCTCATTCCATCCTCGAGCGCCGTTGCAAACATTTCGGTGACACGCGCGTGCTCCTGGATGTTCTTCTTGATGCGGTCGGTGCCGATCAGCAGCTCGTGCAGGCCCAGCCGGCCCTTGTAGCCGGTGTTGCCGCACGCATCGCATCCCTTGGCGGCGTGGAGAATGATTTCGCCCTTGTCGTTGCCGAACTCCTTTACCCAGCTCTCGTAGAGTCTATCGCGCGAGCCCTTGGGGTCCTTTTTCCAGGCGGCCGTGTTCTGCAACTCGAGCGAGTACTCCTCTATCAGCGCGCGGATCTCATCCGCGGTCCCGACGTGCGCCGCCTTGCACTTGCACAGTCGGCGCGCAAGCCGCTGGGCGAGAACGCCGAGCAGCGCGTCGGCGAAGTTGAACGGGTCCATCCCCATGTCGAGCAGGCGGTTGATCGATTCCGGCGCGCTGTTGGTATGCAGGGTGGCGAACACCAGGTGTCCGGTAAGCGAAGCCTCGATGCCGGTTGCGACCGTCTCCTTGTCGCGCATTTCCCCGACCATGATCACGTCCGGGTCCGCCCGCAGGAACGCCCTCATCGCGATCGCGAAGGTCAGGCCGGCCTTGGGGTTCATTTGCACCTGACGCAGCCCCCTCTGCGTGATTTCAACCGGGTCCTCGGCGGTCCAGATCTTCATCTCCGGCGTGTTGAGGTAACCCAGCACCGAGTGCAGCGTGGTGGTTTTGCCCGAGCCGGTGGGTCCGCACACGAAGAACAGTCCATACGGTTTGTCGACTTCCTGCTTGCACAATTGCAGGTTGCGCTTGGAAAACCCCATCTTGTCCAGCGGCATCGGCTCGCCCGCCGAGAGTATCCGCATCACGATGTCCTCCACCCCGCCCTGGGTCGGAATGGTCGCCACCCGCAGTTCGATGTCGAGGGGGCCGAACTTCTTGAACTTGATCTTGCCGTCCTGCGGCTTCCTGCGCTCCGAGATGTCGAGATCGCACATGATCTTGAGGCGCGCGGCGATCGCGGCGCGGTAGCTGCCCGGCACCGAGATGTACGGCTGCATGTCGCCGTCCTTGCGGAAGCGGATCTCGGTCTTGGCCTTGCCCGGGTACGGTTCGACGTGGATGTCCGAGGCGCCCTGTTGGTAGGCGTCGATGATCACCTTGTTGACGAGCTTGACCACCTCGTTGTCGTTCGCTGCATTAGCCATGTCCTCCGCGCCTTCGGCCGGCGCCGCGTCGTCTTCATCGAGCGTGCCGAGTATGTCGCCGATATCGCCGGGGTCCCCTCCGAACCCGCCGCCGAACAACTGGTCGAGCGTCTGGTCGAACTCGCGATTGGTGGTGACCTTGAAGAGGAACTTGCCCTTGGAATAGACATTGCTGACCATCTTCGAGGCCTTGATCCGCTCGGGGTCCGTGGCCACCACGATGATGCCGTCCTTGCTGTCCTCCACCGGCGCCCAGCCGTTGGTCTTGCAGAAGTCACGGCTCATGTTCTTGATCAGGTCGGTCGACTTGATACGGTCCGCCCTGTAGGGCTCGTACGGCACGCCGAAATAGGCCGCCAGCGCCTCGCCCAGCGAATGCAGCTTGACCTTGAATTCCTCGATCAGAACGGTCTCCATATCGAGGTTCTTGCGCCGCGACGAACGCTGCGCCAGCTCCAGTTCTTCCGCCGATATCACCGCGCTGGTCACCAGTCCGTCGTACTTGGTTCGCACCTGCATCAACGGGCCCTGACGCTGGCGAAAAGCGATGGACAGCGTCTCGCACAACTGCACCACGCCCTCCTCCATCGCCAGAGTGAACGGCTGCCCGTTCCTGGAGTTGATGATCTGCACCACGCCGATCAGTTCCCTGGTCTTGTTCTCCAGCACCGGCGAAACCAGCATCTGCTTGGTGCGGTAACCGGTCTTGGCGTCCACCGCCTTGAGGAAATTGAGCTGCGGGCTGTGGGACTTCAGCTCCGTGTCGTCGTAGACGTCGCGGACGTTGATCACGCGCTTGTTGCTGGCGACGAAACCCGCGATCGACTGCTCGTTGATCGGCAGCTTGATGTCCTTGAACGAGTTGAGGCCGGTCTTGACCTTGGAGACGATCGAGCCCTTGTCCTCGCTCATCAAGTAGATCGTCAGCCGGTCGGCGTTGAACAGATTACACAGCTCCTGCGATAACTCGAGGATGATCTCGTCGATGTTCCTCGTCGCGTGAATCCTGTTCGTGACTCCCTGCAGCCGCGTCTGGAACTGCAGCTTGTCGGCCAGGTTGTCCTGTCCGACCGGCTTGCTATGAAGAACCATGCTCATGACGACCTCGCCTTCTCGGTTTCCAACGTACAGATGGCAACTTCCCGGTACTGCCCGGTCACGTTGCCCTGCCCATAGCCCCGGAGATGGGCTGCGCCATAGCTATTTGGTCTCGAAGGCCCAGGCGCCGTCCCAGCCGGACTTCGGCGGTTGGGCGCGGAAATGCGCGATGCGTTCAATGAACACTCCATAAAGGTCGGCGTTCGGCGCCCTTTTCTGCAGATCGAGCAGTTGCAGCTCCGCCCTATCCCAGTCCTGGCCGCGATACACCATAAGCGCATGATGCCACATACCAATTTCATCGAGTTTGGCCTGGTCTACCTGCCCTTCCAGCCCCACCGGCTCGTAGATGGTAACCGGTTCGTCCCTGCCCTTGACGCGCACCCGGTCGACCTCGCGCAAAACAAAGCCGGTGATCAGCTTGCGCGTTGCGTCACCGACAATAATATCAGCCCCGTACCGTTTTGTGACGCCTTCGAGCCGCGAGGCGACGTTCACGGCGTCGCCCATCACGGTGTAGGCCTTGCGAATCTTCGATCCCATGTCGCCGACGCGCATTACGCCGGAATTAATGCCGATTCCGATCCTGAACGTCGGCCAGCCCTGGGCCTTGAACTTCTCGTTGAGCGCCCTGGCCTCGGTTTGCATGCCGAAGGCTGCAAGCACCGCGTTACGCGCGTGCGCCGCGTCCGCGACCGGTGCGCCCCAGAACGCCATGATCGCGTCGCCGATGTACTTGTCGAGCGTGCCCCGATGCTGCTCGCGGATCACCAGGCTCATGGCGGTAAGGTACTCGTTGATGTAGTGGGATAGAACTTCCGGTGACAGCGCCTCGGAGATCGTCGTGAAATCGCGCACGTCGCAAAACAGCACCGACAGTTCCTGTGCGCGCGGCGCCATATTGAACTCTTCGGGGTTGCGCGCCATCTCGTCCACCAGTTCCGGCGGCACGTACTGCCCGAACAGGCTGGTGATCTGCCGCACGCCGCGCGCCTCGATGAAGAAGCCGTACATCATGTTGAGCGTGAACAGCGCCAGGATCATGAGAAGCCCGGAGGCGAGAGGCAGCACCAGGTTGCCATACTGGAACAGCATGAAGTTGGACGCGAGCGCCGACACCAAGACCAGCAGCGTCGCGAGGGTCGAAGTCAGCGGCGGCAACAGCGGCAACACCAGGGCCATTACCAGCCCCGAGGCGAGCAGCAGCACGAACTCCGCGCCTGCCGCGTACGCCGGTACCTGCTTGATATTGCCGTCGAGCATGCCTGATATCAGGTTGGCATGGATCTCAACCCCCGGATAGACGGGATCCACTGGTGTCGCCCGCAGATCCAGCAGACCGGGGGCAGTCGTACCGACCAGCACGATCTTGCCCTTGAGTTCGGCCGGGTCTATGCGTTCGTTGATCACGTCCACGATGGAGAAATACTTGAAGCTGTTCTTGTGCCCGCGATACGGAACCAGTGCGGTCGCCTCGGCGTCCACCGGGATAATGAGCGACCCGACTTCCAGCCATTCGAGATCGGGATACCCCTCTGGCGCGAACGACCCGTCCGTCGAGACCGCTTTGACCGGCGGCGAGCCGAGCAGCACCCGCACCACCGCCAGAGACAGCGGCTCATAGTATGCGCCTTCGTACTCGGCCAGCATCGGCACGCGCCGGAAGATACCGTCAACGTCCGGGTCCGCGTTGATATGGCCGCCGCCGGTCGCGGCCTTCTGCAATATTTCCAGGTTCGCCGTATAGCCGCCCCACGAGGTCATTGCCACCGTGCGACCCTCGAAGGATTTCGACGTCAAGACCGGCGCGGGCAGCATCCCCTTCGTCTGCAGCGCGGCGGATTCCCGCTCCAGAAAAATGTAGCCCATCACCACCGGCCGGTCCTTGATCTTGCGGGCGAAGACGTCATCGTAATCCAGCTGCGGCCTGAGCTGCCTGAGCACGGACTGGTACTGGATGTTGTCGCGGAGTTCGCGCTCGGAGAGCTGCTCGAGAACGCGGATCCCCGAGGACTCGTCGCGCTCGGAAAACACCACGTCGAAGCCGACGACGGCGATCTCGTACCGGTCGAACAGCTTGTCCACGAGGAGCCCCAGCCGGTCGCGCGGCCATG
>Ga0208685_1000223_pt1 | contig 21116 bp, 28 predicted proteins | sample EasRivMeERMLT890_FD_187533 | JGI IMG/M metagenome (GOLD analysis project Ga0208685, IMG submission 187533) | Soil microbial communities from meander-bound floodplain in the East River, Colorado, USA - East River MetaG ERMLT890 (SPAdes) (version 2) | ecosystem: Environmental > Terrestrial > Soil...
GCTACGACGCGGTCCCCACCGCCGAGGGCGTGTCGCGCGCCACCACGCGCACCGTGGTGACCTCGTCGCTCGCGATCCTCGCGCTCGATTTCGTCCTGACCGCGCTGATGTTCACCGGAGGCAGCCACTGACATGAACCGCTCGATGATCGATCTCTGGGTCGGAATCTTCGTCGCGGTGGGCTTCGCGGCGCTCTTGTTCCTCGCGCTGAAGGTGGGCAACCTCGCCACCTTCTCCACCGGCGAGACCTACGCGGTGCAGGCCAAGTTCGCCAACATCGGCGGCCTCAAGGTGCGCGGGCCGGTGAAGAGCGCCGGCGTGGTGGTGGGCCGCGTCACCGATATCCGCTTCGACAACGAGAGCTACGAGGCGATCGTGTGGATGACCATCGACGCCAGCTACCAGTTTCCGCGCGACACCACCGCCAAGATCCTCACCTCGGGGATCCTCGGCGAGCAGTACGTCGGGCTCGAGGCCGGGGGCGACGGCGTGATGCTCAAGCACAACGACCGTGTGCGCCTCACGCAGTCGGCGGTGGTGCTCGAGAACCTGATCAGCCAGTTCCTGTTCAACAAGGCGGCCGAGGGCAAGCCTCAGGAGAAATGAGGGCACCGTGACGCGGGCTGTTGCAGGGATGCTGCTGCTCCTCGCGAGCGGATGCGCGACCCCGAGCGGCGAGGAGCGCGATCCGCGCGACCCCTTCGAGGGCTTCAACCGCGGCGTCTACAGCTTCAACGAGACCGTCGACGTGTACGTGGCGCAGCCGGTGGCGCGCGCCTACGTGAAAGTCCTGCACCAGGAAATCCGCGGCCGCGTCGGCAACTTCTTTTCCAACGTCCAGGACATCTTCATCGGCGTGAACAACTTCCTGCAAGGGAAGTTCGTGGACGGTGTCAACGACTGGGCGCGCTTTACGTTTAACACCACGTTCGGCCTGCTCGGCATTCACGACGTGGCCTCCGAAATGGGACTGGAGAAGCACAACGAGGACTTCGGCCAGACCTTCGGCCGCTGGGGCGCCGGGTCCGGCCCGTACCTGATCCTGCCGTTCCTCGGCTCGAGCACCGTGCGTGACGGCGCCGGCCTCGCGATCGACTGGTGGGTGGCGCCGCTGACCGAGGTGCGGCCGATCGCCTTGCGCAATACGCTCTACGGCGTGTACTTCGTCAACACGCGCGCCGACCTGCTGGAGGCGGGCCGCATCCTCGAGGAGGCGGCGCTCGACAAGTACGTGTTCCAGCGCGACGCCTATCTGCAGCGCCGGCGCAGCCTGATCTACGATGGCAGCCCGCCGCGGGAGAAATACGAATGAAATACGGAATGAGAATTTTTCTGTTCAGCCTGGCTGCCCTGGCTTTCCCCGTGCCGGCGCAGGACACCGCGCCCGACGCGCTGGTGAAGAGCGTGACCCTCGAGGTCATCGACCTGATCTCGAAGGACAAGGACATCAAGTCCGGGAGCCGCGCCAAGCTGGTCGAGGTGATCGAGGCGAAGGTGCTGCCGCATTTCAACTTCACCGCGATGACCGCGCTCGCCATGGGGCAGAACTGGAACAAGAGCACCCCGGAGCAGAAGAAGCGCCTCACCGAGGAGTTCAAGACGCTTCTCGTGCGCACCTACGCGAGCGCGCTCGCCGCCTACAGCGAGCAGAAGTTCGACTTCCGGCCGTTGCGCGCCAAGCCGACCGACACCGACGTCACGGTCAACGTGCGCGTGCTGCAGCCCGGCGCGCAGGCGGTGACCCTCGACTACAGCATGGAAAAGACCGCGAACGGCTGGAAGTGCTACGACGTGATGGTGGGCGGCGTGAGCCTGGTCGCCAACTACCGCACCGAGTTCGCCAACACCGTGCGCAACTCGGGCATCGACAGCCTGATCAAGGACCTGCAGACCAAGAACCGCTCGCTCGCCAAGCAGGACAAGAAGTGATCCGGCGCGAAGGCCGCCGCCTCACCGTCAGCGGGCCGGCGACGCTCGCCACCGCCGCGCTGCTGCTCGAGCAGGGCCGGCAGCACCTCGCGGAGGGCGTGCGCACCGTCGACCTCGGCGAGGTCACCGAGATGGACTCGGCGCTGCTCGCGCTCGCGCTCGCCTGGCTGCGCGATGCGCGCGCCGCGAAGCGCGAGCTCGCGTTCGTCAACCCGCCCGAGGCCCTGCAGACCCTGTCCCGCCTGTATGGCGTGGAAGAACTTCTGCCTTTAAAAACCTGAACGCCATCGAAGTCCGCGGCGTGGAGAAGCGCTACGGCGCGGTGCACGCGCTGTCGGGCGTGAGCCTCGCGATCGAGCAGGGCGAGTTTTTCGGCCTGCTCGGCCCGAACGGCGCCGGCAAGACCACGCTGATCAACGTGATTGCGGGGCTCGCGCGCGCCGATGCCGGCTCGGTGTCGATAATGGGCGCGGACGCGATCTCGGACTACCGCCGCGCCCGGCGCATGCTCGGCGTGGTGCCGCAGGAGCTGGTGTTCGACCCCTTCTTCACGGTGCGCGAGACCTTGCGCATCCAGTCGGGCTACTTCGGAATCCGCGGCAACGAGGCGTGGATCGACGAGGTGATGCATCACCTCGATCTGTCCGCCAAGGCCGACGCCAACATGCGCTCGCTCTCCGGCGGGATGAAGCGGCGCGTGCTCGTGGCGCAGGCGCTGGTGCACAAACCGCCGGTCATCGTGCTCGACGAGCCCACGGCGGGCGTCGACGTCGAGCTGCGCCAGGGGCTGTGGCAGTTCGTGGGCCGCCTGAACCGCGACGGCCACACCATCGTGCTCACCACCCATTACCTGGAGGAGGCCGAACTGCATTGCAGCCGCATCGCCATGCTCAAGGCGGGGCGCATCGTGGCGCTCGATTCGACCCGCAACCTCCTGGCGAGCTTCGCGGGCTCGCGCACCACGGTGCGCGTCGTGGCGCGCGACGGCACGCAGCATTTGTTGCAGATGGAAGGCTATTCCGAACTCGAGCGTGAACTGGCGCGCCTGCGCAGCCAGGGCGTGGAGATCGCCGACCTCGAGCTCGAGCGCCCGGACCTGGAGCAGGTTTTCCTCCGCTTGACCTCGTCGTGAGCTTCTACACCCTCTTTTCCAAGGAGCTGCTGCGCTTCGTCAAGGTCAGCGTGCAGACCGTGGCGGCGCCGGTGCTCACCTCGCTCCTGTATCTCGTGATTTTCGGCCAGGTGCTGGAAGGCCGGGTGCAGGTTTTCGACGGCGTGCGCTATACCGCGTTCCTGGTGCCGGGCCTGGTGATGATGAGCGTGCTGCAGAACGCCTTCGCCAACAGCTCCTCCAGCCTGATCCAGTCCAAGATCACCGGCAACATCGTGTTCATCCTGCTTGCGCCCATCTCGTACGCGGAATTCTTCTGGGCCTATGTCGCCGCGGCGGTGGCGCGCGGCCTCGCCGTCGGGGCGGGCGTGCTTGTCGTCACCGCGTGGTTCGTCGACCTGCGCCTGGAGGCGCCGCTGTGGGCGGCGGCCTTCGCGCTCCTCGGCGCGGCGCTCCTCGGCGCGCTCGGCCTCCTCGCCGGCGTCGTTTCGGAGAAAATCGACCAGCTCGCCGCGTTCCAGAACTTCGTCATCCTGCCGCTCACCATGCTCTCGGGCGTGTTCTACTCGATCCAGTCGCTGCCCGCCTTCTGGCGCGGCCTGTCGCACGCGAACCCTTTTTTCTACATGATCGACGGCTTCCGCTACGGCTTCTTCGGCGCGTCGGACGTGACTCCCTGGGTCAGCCTGGCGGTGGTGGCGATTGCCCTGGCCGCGGTGGCGTCCCTTTGCCTTTTGCTGCTCAAATCCGGATACAAATTGAGAACCTGAATATGGTGACGCCCGAAAGCGTAAAGAGCGGAATCGAGGCCGGCCTCCCGTGCGACCACGTGGAAGTCGTCGGCGACGGCCAGCACTTCCAGGCGCTGGTGGTGTCGGCGCAGTTCGCCGGTCGCAACCGCGTGCAACGCCACCAGCTCGTCTACAAGGCCCTGGGCGATCGCATGCGCGAGGAAATCCATGCGCTCTCCATGCAGACCCTGACGCCCGACGAATGGAAAAAGGCCGGCGGAACGCCATAAGAAACGCATTTTTGGGCGCTAGAACGTCGCAATGGACAAGCTAAAGATCACCGGCGGCCGGCCGCTCGAGGGCGAGGTGCGCGTCTCGGGCGCGAAAAACGCGGCGCTGCCGATCATGTGCGCCGCGCTGCTGACTTCGAAGCCTTTGAGCATCAGCAACGTGCCGCACCTGCGCGACGTCTTGACCATGGCGAAGCTGCTGCGGGAAATGGGCCTGCGTGTGGAGAGCTCCCCTGAAGGTCAGGTCGCCCTCCACGCCGCCGCCATCAAGGAACCGACGGCATCCTACGAGCTGGTCAAGACGATGCGCGCCTCGGTGCTGGTGCTTGGCCCGCTCCTTGCGCGCTGCGGCCGCGCCAAGGTCTCCCTGCCCGGCGGTTGCGCCATCGGCGCGCGGCCGGTCGACCAGCACGTGAAGGGCCTCGAGGCCATGGGCGCGACGATCGCGGTCGAGCACGGCTACATGCACGCGGCCGCGGAGCGCCTGCGCGGCGCGCGCATCGTCATGGACCTCGTGACCGTGACCGGCACCGAGAACCTGATGATGGCCGCGTCGCTCGCCGAGGGCGAGACGCTGCTCGAGAACGCGGCGCGCGAGCCCGAGGTCGTGGATCTCGCGCGCTGCCTCACCGCGATGGGCGCGAAGATCGAGGGCGCGGGCAGCGACAGGATCCGCATCCAGGGCGTGCGCTCGCTCGGCGGCGCCGAGTACCGCGTGATGCCCGACCGCATCGAGACGGGCACCTACCTGGCGGCCGCGGCCGCCACCGGCGGCAAGGTGCGCCTCACCGGCACCGCTCCGGATTCGCTCGATGCCACCCTGGACAAGTTGCGCGAGGCCGGCGCCAAGATCAGGATTCAAGGTTCGTCGATCGAGCTTGAAGCCGACAGGAAACCCGATGCGGTCAGCATCCGCACCGCGCCGTACCCCGGCTTTGCCACCGACATGCAGGCGCAGTTCATGGCGCTCGCCACGATCGCGCGCGGCACCGCGCTTATCACCGAGACCATCTTCGAGAACCGCTTCATGCACGCGCTCGAGATGCAGCGCCTGGGCGCCGACATCCGGCTGGAAGGCAATACCGCGGTCGTGAAAGGCGTCGAGCGGCTGCAGGGCGCGAAGGTCATGGCGACCGACCTGCGCGCTTCGGCGGGCCTGGTCATCGCCGGCCTGGTCGCCGACGGCGATACCGTCATCGACCGCATCTACCACCTCGACCGCGGCTACGAGGCGCTCGAGACCAAGCTGTCCGCGCTCGGGGCGCGCGTGGTGCGCATCCGCTAAGGATTGCGGTAGAATGCGCGCCCCACGAATCGCTGAACCAGAGTTTCCGGATATGGCGCATGGCGAGCATCAGCATTGCGTTGTCGAAGGGGCGGATCTTCGACGAGACCGCACCGCTGCTCGCGCGCGTCGGCATCCGGCCTAGGGAAAACCCCGAAACCTCGCGCAAGCTGGTGATCGGCACCAACCGCCGCGACCTGCGGCTGGTCGTGGTGCGAGCCGCCGACACCCCCACGTACGTGCAGCACGGCGGCGCCGACCTTGGCATCGCCGGCCGCGACGTGCTTGCGGAGCATGGCGGCGAAGGCCTGTACCAGCCGGTGGACCTGCGCATCGCCGCCTGCCGCATGATGGTCGCGGTGCGCAAGGGCTTCGACTACGCCGCGGCGGTGCGCCAGGGCGCGCGCCTGCGCGTCGCCACCAAGTACCTCAAGACGGCGCGCGAGCATTTCGCCGCCAAGGGCGTGCACATCGACCTCATCCGGCTGTACGGGTCGATGGAGCTCGCGCCGCTGGTCGGCTTGGCCGACGCGATCGTGGACCTGGTTTCCACGGGGAAAACCCTGAAGGCGAACGGCCTGGTCGCCGTCGAGGAGATCATGGCGGTGTCGGCGCGCCTCATCGTCAACCAGGCGGCGCTCAAGACCAAGCGCTCGACGCTGCAGCCGCTGATCGAAGCGTTCGCCAAGGCGGCGCGATGAAACTGCGTCGTCTTTCTACCCAACAAAGGAATTTTTCGGAAAAGCTGTCGGCGCTCACGCGCTACGACGCGGCGCAGGACCCGGCGGTGCAGAGAGCGGTGCGCAAGATCCTCGCCGACGTTCGCAGGCGCGGCGACGCCGCGGTGCGCGATTACACGAAGAAATTCGACGGTGTCGCGCCGAAGCAGTACGCGGTGTCCGAAGAATTCCTCGAGGCCATCCCCGCGGAACAGGCCCGAGCGCTGCGCGCCGCGCACGACCGCATCCGGACGTTCCACGAAAAGCAGCTGCAGAAGTCGTGGGAGTTCACCGATGCCGACGGCACGCGCCTCGGCCAGAGGCTGAGCCCGCTCGAGCGGGTCGGTCTGTACGTGCCCGGCGGCAAGGCGGCCTATCCGTCTTCGGTCCTGATGAATGCGGTGCCGGCGAAGGTGGCCGGGGTGCGCGAGTTGGTGATGGCGAGCCCCAATCCCAACGCGCTGGTGCTGGCGGCGGCCGCGCTTGCCGGCGTCGACCGCGTCCTCGGCATCGGCGGCGCGCAGGCGATCGCCGCCCTCGCTTACGGCACGAAATCGATTCCGCGCGTCGACAAGATCGTCGGCCCGGGCAACGCCTATGTCGCCGAGGCAAAGCGCCAGGTGTTCGGCGAGGTCGGCATCGACATGGTCGCCGGCCCCTCCGAAATCCTGGTGATCGCGGACGGAGCCGCGCCGGCCGACTGGATTGCGATGGACCTGTTCTCGCAGGCCGAGCACGACGAATCGGCCCAGGCCATCCTGCTTTCACCGAACGAGGGGTACCTCGACGAGGTTGCCGCTTCTGTTCGGAAACTGCTGGTTGAAATGCCGAGGCGGAAAGTCATTGCCGCGTCCCTGAAAGCGCGCGGCGCGCTCATCCTGACGCGCGACCTGGAAGAGGCCTGCGCGGTGGCGAACCGCATCGCGCCCGAGCACCTCGAGCTCTCGGTGGAGAACCCGGAAGGTCTCGTTGAAAAAATCAGGAACGCGGGCGCGATCTTTCTGGGCCGCTGGAGCTCGGAAGCGATCGGCGACTATTGCGCCGGGCCCAACCACGTGCTGCCCACCGCGGGCACGGCGCGCTTTTCGTCGCCGCTCGGCGTGTACGACTTCCAGAAACGAACCAGCGTGATCGGGGTTTCGCAATCCGCCGCGGCCAAGCTGGGCAGAATTGCCATGACGCTCGCCGAAGGCGAAGGCCTCACCGCTCACGCGCGCGCCGCCGAGATGAGATTCAAATGAAGCCTGAGGATCTAGTTCGGCCGGAGATTCTCGCGCTCAGGGCCTACCCGGTGGCGTCGTCCGACGGCATGGTCAAGCTCGACGCGATGGAGAATCCGTACGCGCTGCCGGAGCCCCTGCGCCGCGAGCTCGCGCAAGCGCTCGCGCGTGTCGACGTCAATCGCTATCCCACGCCGAGCCCGCAGAAGCTGCGCGATGCGATCGCGCGCCGGATGAGCGTGCCGGCCGGCATGGAGGTCCTCCTCGGCAACGGCTCGGACGAGCTGATCCAGATGCTGATCACCGCGCTCGCGCGGCCGGGTGCGGCGATGATGTTCCCGTCGCCGACGTTCGTGATGTACGCGATGGGCGCGACCTTCAGCGGCATGCGCGCCGTGCCGGTGCCGCTGCGCGAGGATTTTTCGCTCGACGCCGATGCGTTCATCGCGCGCATGCAGGCGGAGAAGCCAGCGCTCGTGTTCCTGGCCTACCCGAACAATCCCACCGGCGTGCTGTACCCCGAGGAAGATGTCGCGAGAATAGTCAGAGCTTCTCGTGGATTGGTCGTTATCGACGAGGCGTACCACGTGTTCGCGCGCAAGAGCTTCCTGCCGCGGCTCGCGGAGTTCGAGAACCTGGTGGTGATCCGCACCGTGTCCAAGCTCGGCCTCGCCGGCATCCGGCTGGGTTACCTGGTCGGGCGGCCGGAGTGGGTCGCGCAGCTCGACAAGGTGCGGCCGCCCTACAACGTGAGCGTGCTGACGCAGGCCGCCGCTACCTTCATGCTGGAGCGGCTGGAGGTCCTCGAGGAGCAGGCGGCGCACATTCGCTCCGAGCGCAGGAACCTGGGGGAAGCCCTGAAGGGACTGAAGGGCGTCACGGTCTTTCCCTCCGAAGCGAATTTCTTCCTGGTGCGCGTGCCGGACGCCGACCGCACCTTCGAGGCGCTCAAGCGCCAGGGCGTGCTGGTGCGCAACCTCAACGGTCCGGCGCTGAAGAACTGCCTGCGCGTCACGGTCGGCACGCCGGATGAAAACCGTATACTGCTGAATGCGCTGCGCGAAGCCCTGCAATGAGATCGGCTGAAGTCACCCGCAACACGAAAGAGACGCAGATCCGCGTCAAGCTCAACCTGGACGGGAAAGGCGCGGCGAAGCTCTCGACCGGGCTGCCGTTCCTCGAGCACATGCTCGACCAGGTGGCGCGCCACGCGATGCTCGACCTCGACATCGAGGCGAAGGGCGACCTGCACATCGACGCGCACCACACGGTCGAGGACATCGGCATCACGCTCGGCCAGGCGGTGGCCAAGGCGATCGGCGACAAGGCCGGCGTGCGCCGCTTCGGCCACGCCTACGTGCCGCTCGACGAGGCGCTGTCGCGCGTGGTGCTCGACCTTTCCGGCCGGCCGGGCCTCGAATACCACGTCAAGTTCACGCGCGCGCTGATCGGGGAATTCGACGTCGACCTGATGCACGAGTTCTTCCAGGGCTTCGTCAACCACGCGCAGGTCACGCTGCACATCGACAACCTGCGCGGCGACAACGCGCACCACCAGTGCGAGACCATGTTCAAGGCGTTCGCGCGGGCGCTGCGCATGGCCGCCGAGCCCGACCCGCGCGCCGCCGGAGCCGTGCCTTCGACCAAGGGAACGCTCCAGGGCTGAGTTTCCTATGCGGATCGCGGTGGTCGATTACGGCATGGGCAACCTGCGCTCGGTTTCGAAGGCGCTCGAGCACGTCGCGCCCCAGGCCGAGGTCCTGGTGACGGCGGAGCCCGGGGCGATTTCGTCCTCGGAGAGGGTCGTCGTTCCCGGGCAGGGCGCGCTTCCCGATTGCATGCGCCAGCTCGAGGCCAGCGGGGCGCGCGAGGCGGTCGTCGAGGCCGCGGCGCGCAAGCCCTTCCTCGGCATCTGCATCGGGCTGCAAATGCTGTTCGAGCGTGGGGAAGAGGGCGACGCGGCCGGCCTCGGACTGCTTCCTGGGCGCGTGCCGCGCTTCGCCCTTACGGGGCTCAAGATCCCCCATATCGGCTGGAACGAGGTGGCGCAGACGCGCCCGCACGACCTGTGGGCGGGGATCCCGGACCGCAGCCGCTTCTATTTCGTGCACAGCTACTATCCGGCGCCGCGAGACGCCGCGTTGACTGCCGCGACGGCGGTGTACGGCGCGCCCTTTACCTGCGCCATTGCCCGGGATAATATTTTTGCCGTCCAGTTCCACCCCGAGAAAAGCCAGTCCGCCGGCCTGCAACTCCTCTCCAACTTCGTGCGCTGGCGTCCCTGATCGTTAATCGAGCACTGCAGTGCTCATCATCCCTGCGATTGATCTGAAAGACGGCCGCTGCGTGCGCCTGAAGCAGGGCGACATGAGCACGGCGACGGTGTTCTCCGACGACCCGGTGGCGATGGCAAGGCACTGGGCGGCCGAGGGCGCGAAGCGCCTGCACATCGTCGACCTGAACGGCGCCATCGCCGGCCGGCCGAAGAACGAGAAGGTGATCCGCGACATCGTCGCCGCGGTGGGCGACGCGGTGCCGATCCAGCTCGGCGGCGGCATCCGCGACCTTGACGCGATCGAAAGCTACATCGATGCCGGGGTCACGTATGTCGTCATCGGCACCGCCGCGGTCAAGAACCCCGGCTTCCTGTCGGATGCCTGCTATGCCTTCCCCGGCCACGTGATCGCCGGGCTCGACGCGAAGGAGGGCAAGGTCGCGGTGGAGGGCTGGTCCAAGCTCACCGGCCACGACGTGATCGACCTCGCGAAGAAGTTCGAGGAATACGGCGTCGAGGCGATCATCTACACCGACATCGGCCGCGACGGCATGATGAGCGGCGTCAATATCGACGCCACGTTCAAGCTCGCCCAGCAGCTGAAGACGCCGATCATCGCCTCGGGCGGGCTCGCCAGCCTGAAGGACGTGCAGGCCGTGTGCGAGAAGCTGGTGCCGGAAGGCATCATCGGCGTGATCGCCGGGCGCGCGCTGTACGAAGGCAAGATCGACCTGAAGAAGGCCCAGCAAGCCGCGAACAAGGCCCTCGGGAAAGAATAGCAGTGCCCCTCGCGAAGCGCGTTATTCCTTGCCTGGACGTCACCGCGGGGCGCGTGGTGAAGGGCGTGAACTTCGTCGGCCTGCGCGACGCGGGCGACCCGGTCGAGATCGCCGCGCGCTACGACGGCGAAGGCGCGGACGAGGTCTGCTTCCTCGACATCACGGCGAGCTCGGACGAGCGCGACATGCTGCTGCACGTGATCGAGGCGGTCGCCGAGCGCGTGTTCATCCCGCTCACCGTCGGCGGCGGCGTACGCCAGGTGGGCGACGTGCGCCGCCTCCTCAACGCGGGTGCGGACAAGGTCTCGATCAACACCGCCGCGGTGCAGAACCCGCAGCTCGTGCGCGCCGCCGCGGACATCGTCGGCTGCCAGTGCATCGTCGTCGCGATCGACGCGAAGAAGAATTCCACCGGCTGGGAGGTGTTCACCCACGGCGGCCGCAAGGCCACCGGGATCGACGCGGTCGACTGGGCGCGGCGCATGGCGCACGCGGGCGCGGGCGAGATCCTGCTCACCAGCATGGATCGCGACGGCACGCGTGACGGCTTCGACATCGGCCTCACCCGCGCGGTCGCCGATGCGGTCGGGGTCCCGGTCATCGCTTCCGGCGGCGTCGGCTCGATGGAGCATCTCGCCGAGGGCGTGCTTGCCGGCGGCGCCGATGCGGTGCTCGCGGCGAGCGTGTTCCATTTCGGCGACTTCACCGTGCGCGCGGCGAAGGAGCACATGCGCGCCCGCGGGATCGAGGTTCGCCTTTGAATTTTCTCGATGAAGTTCCCTGGAACGGCGAAGGCCTGATCGCCGCCGTGGCGCAGGATGCTTCCAGCGCAAGAGTGCTGACCGTGGCCTGGATGAACCGCGACGCGCTGAAAGAGACCGCGGAAACGAAGCGCGCGGTGTACTGGTCGCGCTCGCGCAAGAAGCTGTGGCGCAAGGGCGAAGAATCCGGCCACCTGCAGAGGGTGCTCGAGGTGCGCATCGATTGCGACGCCGACGCAATCCTGCTCAAGGTCGAGCAGGTCGGCGGCATCGCCTGCCATACGGGACGCGAGAGCTGCTTTTTCCGCAAACTGGAGAACGGGAGGTGGGTGACGATCGATCCGGTGCTCAAGGATCCCTCGCTCATCTACAAAAAATGAAACTCGGACAAGCAGAGACGCTGGAGCGCATTGCGGCTTCGATCAATGAAAGGAAAGGCGGCGACCCGGCGAAGTCCTACGTCGCGAAGCTGTTCGCGCAGGGCGAGGACGCGATGCTCAAAAAGATCGGCGAGGAGGCGACCGAGACAGTGCTCGCGGCGAAGGGCGGCGACCGGCTGCACCTCGTGCGCGAGGTGACCGATCTCTGGTTCCACTGCATGATCGTGCTTGCGCGCCACGGCCTCGGGCCGGGCGACGTGCTCGCCGAGATGCAGCGCCGCGAGGGCATCTCCGGGATCGACGAGAAAGCCCGAAGGGACAAATGAGGGAAGCATGAACGACCCGAATTGCATTTTTTGCAAAATCGTGCGCGGCGAGATCCTGGCAAAGAAAATTTACGAAGACGCCGAAGTCCTCGCCTTCCCGGACATTCGCCCGCAGGCGCCGGTTCACCTGCTGGTCATCCCCAAGGTGCACATCGCGACGCTGTATGACGCCGGTGCGGCGCACCACGCCGCGCTGGGCAAAATGCTTGCCGTCGCCGGCCGCCTTGCGCGCGAGGCAGGCGCTGCCGACGGCTTCCGCACCATCATCAACAACGGCCGGGTGGGGCATCAGGAGGTGTATCATGTCCATATGCACGTCCTGGGCGGCCCGGATCCTCTCGGGCCGATGCTCCAGAGGCAACGATAGGAGGCAAATATGGGTTCGCTCAGCATCTGGCATTGGCTGATCGTCCTGGTGATCGTGATGCTGATCTTCGGCACCAAGAAGCTGCGCAACATGGGCACGGATCTTGGCGGCGCGGTGCGCGGATTCAAGGACGGGATGCGCGAAGGCGGCGAGAAGCCGGCCGATCCCGCACCGCAGGTCAGCGGGAAGACGATCGAAGGCGAAGTCAAGGGCAAGACCGAGCAGAAGGCCTGAGCGAGCGCTCGGCTCCCGTCAAAGGCGCCCGCGCGGGCGCCTTTTTATTCTCCAGCCTGACATGTTCGACATAGGCTTCACCGAGCTTCTCGTGATCGGGGTGGTCGCGCTCATCGTGATCGGCCCGGAGAAGCTGCCGCGCATGGCGCGCACCGTCGGCCACCTCGCCGGGCGGCTGCAGCGCTACGTGTCCGACGTGAAGGCGGACATCAACCGCGAGATCGAGCTCGACGAGCTGCGCAAGATGCGCGACTCGATGCAGCAGGCGGCGAGCAACTTCGAGAGCTCGGTGCAAAGCGAGATGACCAAGACGGAGACCGAGCTGAACAAGTCGGTCGAAGCCGTCGTTGGGGATCCGCCTCCGCCTGCGGCCGAACAGGCCAATCCCTCTGAAATCGCGGTCGAGGAATCTAAGAAACCCGAGCAGGCGAAGGTCGGATGAGCGACCAGGAAAGCTTCATCTCCCATCTGATCGAGCTGCGCTCGCGGCTGGTGCGGGCGGTCGGCGCGGTGCTCGCGATCTTCGTGGTGCTGTTCCTCTACCCGGGTTCGGGCTACATCTACGACCTGCTCGCCCTGCCGCTGATGAACGCGCTGCCGGAGGGCTCCAAGATGATCGCGACCGGCGTGATCACGCCGTTCATGGTGCCGGTGAAAGTGACCGCGCTGATGGGTTTCATGGTCGCGCTGCCCTACGTGCTCTACCAGGCGTGGGCCTTCGTCGCGCCGGGGCTCTACGAGCACGAGAAGAAGCTCGCCATGCCGCTGATCGTCGCGAGCACGGTGCTGTTCTTCCTCGGCGTCGCGTTCTGCTATTTCTTCGTGTTCGGCAAGGTGTTCGCCTTCATCCACGACTTTGCGCCCAAGTCGATCACGCCGGCGCCGGACATCGAGGCGTACTTCAGCTTCGTGATCACCATGTTCCTCGCCTTCGGCATCACCTTCGAGATCCCGATCGTGGTGATCGTGCTGGTGCGCATGGGCATCGTCACGGTGGAGAAGCTGCGCGAAGCGCGGCCGTACGTCGTCGTGGGCGCCTTCGTCGTTGCCGCCGTGGTGACGCCGCCGGACGTGCTGTCGCAGTTCATGCTGGCAGTGCCGATGTGCCTGCTCTACGAGGCCGGGGTGTTTCTCGCCCGCTTTGTCGGCACGCGGCCGAAGGCAGAGTCCGAGTACAAGACACAGCCCTAGCCATGGATGTCCTGATCATCGACGACCACCCGATCATCCACGAGACGCTGACCGCGATGGTGCGCAAGGCGATCCCCGGCGCGACCGTGCACGCCGAGAGCGAGCTCGGCGCGGCGATCGCAATGGGCATGGGACTCGCGGACTTCCGGCTCGCGTTGCTCGACCTTGGTCTGCCCGGCTACTCCGGCATCGAGGCGCTGCTGCGATTTCGCAGCGCGTTCCCGAAGGTGCGCGTGATCGTGGTGTCGGCGACCGAGGACCCGGTCACCATGGAGCGCGCGATCGCGGCCGGCGCGGCGTGGTATTTGCCGAAGACCGCGAAGCCTTACGCGATGGTCGCGGCGATCAAGTCGACCGCCGGCGTCTGAATGGGTGGTGGCGAATCAGGGACTCGAACCCCGGACACACGGATTATGATTCCGCTGCTCTAACCAGCTGAGCTAATTCGCCACGGATCGAGACGCGATTATAAACCCTGGGCGGCACGACCTCGCCGTCGTCGGCGGCGGTCCGGTCGGCGCAAGCCTCGCGCGCGCGGCGCGCGGGCTGTCGGTGCTGCTGGTGGCCCAGCAGCGTCCCGCACCCATCGGTTCCGGCTTCGATGCGCGGGTCTACGCCCTGAGCCCCGGCAACGTGGCGTTCCTGAAAGAGATCGGCGCCTGGCAGTCGATTCCCGAAGACCGGCTCGTGCCGGTGCACGCCATGCGCATTCATGGCGACGACGCTTCGAAGCTGGATTTCGACGGTTACGGTGCCGGTGTCCCGCAGCTCGCGTGGATCGTCGAGGACGCGCTGCTGCAGAATGCCCTCTGGCGCGATCTCGAAGCGGACGTGCGGGTGGCCCAGTGTGAAGGCTTGAGCATCGACGAGGACTGGGCCACCCTCGGCTTGCAGGACGGCGGCAGGATCGGCGCAAAGCTGATCGTCGGCGCCGACGGCGCGCATTCCTTCGTGCGGCGGCAGGCCGGCATCGGGGCGACCGACCGTGACTACGCTCAGAGCGCGGTGGTGGCGAACTTCGCCTGCGAGAAGCCGCACCGCAACGTCGCCTATCAATGGTTCCAGCACGGCGCAGTGCTCGCGCTGCTGCCGCTCTCCGGTGACCACGTGTCGATGGTGTGGTCGTTGCCGACCGACCAAGCAAGAAGCATTGGTGTCTTGGAAGGCGAAGGGCTTTCACATGCGGTCGAGGTCGCAGCCGGCGGCGTGCTCGGCGAGCTCGAGACCGTCACCGCGCCGCGAAGCTATCCGTTGCGGCGGCTTGCGGCCGAGCGTCTGGTCGCGCCGCGCGTGGCCCTCGCCGGCGACGCCGGCCACGTGATCCATCCTCTGGCAGGACAGGGACTGAATCTCGGCTTGCAGGACGCGCGCACACTTGCCGCGGTGCTGAATTCCCGCGAGCCGCAGCGCGATCCGGGTGAGCTGCGCCTGCTGCGGCGCTATGAGCGCGCCCGCGCCGAGCCTATACTCGCGATGGACACCATGGTCGATTCGCTATTCCGGCTGTTCGGCGCCGAGGACCGCTTTACGGCCCGGCTGCGCAATGCGGGGTTGAACTTGACCGACCGGCTGCCGGTCGTAAAGAGCATGCTGATGCGCCAGGCGATGACGTGATGAATCGATTCTTTGTGCTCGTGGCCTTGTTGTTCGGGGCGTCTGCGTGGGCCAACGAAGCGCAGATCCGCAAGGCGCTCGAGCCCAAGCTCGGCGGCGCGAAGATCGAGGGAATCCAGCCCGGGCCGGTCCCGGGCCTGTTCGAGGTGCGCTTCCGCGCCTCCGAAGGCGGGGTGCAGATCGTCTACACCGACGCCAGCGCGACGCACGTGTTCGTCGGCCGCGTCTACGAGGTGCGCACCGACCGCAACCTCACCGAAGAGCGCACGCGCGCGCTGAACGCGATCAAGTTCGAGTCGCTGCCGCTCGACCTCGCCGTGAAGGTGCAGCGCGGGAACGGCAAGCGCGTGCTCGCGATGTTCTCCGACCCGTACTGTCCGGCGTGCCGGCAGTTCGAGCGCGCGCTCGCGCAGATCGACGACATCTCGGTCTACGTCTTCATGTACCCCGTGATCCGGCCGGAGAACGCCGACCACTCGCGCGCAGTGTGGTGCTCGCCCGACCGCGCCAAGGCCTGGCTCGAGCTTGCCGCGGCGGCGCAGCCCAAGGTGTCGCAAGCCGGCACGAGCTGCCCGAACCCGCTCGACAAGGTGCACGAGCTCGGCCGCAAGCTCGGCGTCAACAGCACGCCGACGCTGTTTCTCGCCAACGGCGAGCGCCTGTCCGGCGGCCTCGGCCCCGACGATCTCAAGGAGCTGCTGGACCGGCCGGCAACGGCTCGCCGGTAGGCCACAGCAGCCACATCTTTCCCTGCTGGCGCATGCGTCCGGCCTGGGCGCCGGCCTCGGGACCGGTGCCCCAGTAGAAGTCCGCCCGCACCACGCCGCGGATCGCCCCGCCGGTATCGTGAGCCGACATCAGTCGCTCGAGCGGCTCTTCCGAAAGCGGAAAGGTCGTCGCGAGGTACACCGGCGCCCCGAGCGGCACGAAGCGGCGGTCGACCGCGAGGCTGCGCTCGGCGTGCAGCGGGATGTTCAGCGCGCCGATCGGGCCGTCGGTCGCGGGCAGCTCGCGGAAGAAGACATAGCTCGGATTCTGGTTGAGCGCCTCCTGCAGCTTCTGCGGGTTGGCGGCCGCCCACACCTTGATCCCTTGCATAGACGCCTGCTCGAGCACCAGCTCGCCGCGCTCGATCAGGTGCCGGCCGAGCGAGCGATAGGGATGGCCGTTCTGGTCGGCATAGCCGACGCGGATGCGCTCGCCGTTCTCGAGCCGCACCTGCCCCGAGCCCTGGATTTGGAGAAAGAACAGCTCCACCGGGTCGCCGCTCCAGGCGATCACCGGCGCGGCGAAGTCGCCGCGCGCGTCGATTTCGCCGCGCGAGTAGTAGGGCACGAGGCGCCGGCCGTCGAGGCGCCCGCGCAGGCGCAGCGGCCGCGTCTCGGCGCTCACGGCGCCGAGATCCACCACCACCAGGTCCGCCGGCACGCCGTAGATCGGATAGCGGTGCGCCGCGCTCGGCGTGCGGCTGCCGTCGATGATCGGCTCGTAATAGCCGGTGATGAGCCCGCTGTCGCCGCTCTCGCTCGACACGACCGCATACGGCACGAACTCGGTCTCAAAGAACCTGCGCGCCGCCTCCTCGTCCGCCGAGGGCAGGCTCTTTGCGAGGTCACAAACTCTCTTGAATCGCGCGCAGCCGGCGATGAATGCCCGCAAGCTGGGCTCGAGTTGCGCGCGGCTCCAGCCCGGAAGGTCGGCGAAGCCGCGTGCTTCATATCGGGCCGTCTCCGGCTGCGGCTTCGGCGGCGGACAGACGGGACATTTCACCGGCGCGGGCGCGCACGCCGCGACCATTAGAATCAAGACAGCGCAGCGTATGTGGATCATCTACCTGGAGATCATCGTCGTCCTTGCACTCGTGGCCTTTATCGTCTGGTTTACCTGGCCCAAAAAACCTTAGTGAAGGATGCGGGGCACGGAAAGCGTGAACTCCGGGATCGCGGCTTCGAAGCGCGTGCCGTCGGTGGCGACCATCTGGTAGCTGCCGCGCATCGTGCCGACCGGCGTGGCGATCGAGGCGCCGCTCGTGTACTCGAAGCGCTCGCCGGGCTGAAGCAGCGGCTGCGCGCCGACCACGCCGAGCCCGCGCACCTCCTGCACCAGGCCCTGCGCGTCGGTGATGATCCAGTGGCGGCTGATGAGCTGCGCGGCGACGGCGCCCGTGTTCTTGATCGTAATGGTATAGGCGAACACGTAGCGCCCTGCCGACTCGTCGGACTGATCGGCGAGATACTGCGTTGCCGCGTTCACCGCGACTTCGTAGAGCTTCTCCTGTGCCACGGCGGCATTGTAAACTCCGCGCGGCCATGACGTTTCGCATCGCGCCCAGCATCCTGTCGGCCGATTTCTCCCGCCTGGGCGACGAAGTGCGTGCAGTCGAGCGCGCCGGCGCCGACCTGATCCACTTCGACGTCATGGACAACCACTACGTGCCGAACCTGACCGTCGGGCCGCTGGTGTGCGCGGCGCTCAAGCCTCACGTCAAGCTGCCACTCGACGTGCACCTCATGGTGAAGCCGGTCGACGCGCTCGTGCCCGAGTTCGCTAAGGCCGGCGCGAGCATCATCAGCTTCCATCCCGAGGCCTCCGATCACGTCGACCGCACGATTGCGCTGATCAAGGAGCACGGCTGCAGGGCCGGGCTGGTGCTGAATCCGGCGACGCCGGTCTCCTGGCTCGACCACACGCTGGAGAAGCTGGATCTGGTGCTCCTCATGTCGGTGAACCCCGGCTTCGGCGGCCAGCAGTTCATCCGCTCGGTGCTGCCAAAGATCACGGAAGTGCGGCGCCGCATCGACACACTCAACAAGCAGATCTGGCTCGAGGTCGACGGCGGCGTCAAGATCGACAACATCGGCGAGATCGCGCGCGCCGGCGCCGATACCTTCGTCGCCGGCTCAGCGATCTTTGGCTCGAAGGACTACGCGGTCACCATTCGCGAAATGCGCGCGCGCCTGAGTTGAGCGAGGCGTCTATCCACGTCCGGATTCCTGTCGTCGCCGAAGCGCGCGCCGACCTCTATACCCCGCTAGCGGTCTACCTGAAGCTCGCCAACGGGCCCTACTCGTATCTCCTGGAATCGGTGGTCGGCGGCGAGCGCTTCGGGCGCTACTCGTTCATCGGTCTCGCCTGCGCCGAACGGATAGAGGCGAGAACCACGGCGCGCGGTACGACGGTGCGGCGCCTGTTGCGCGACGCGCGCGGCGCCGACGTCTGCCTGGAAAGCGTCGAGGCCGATCCCTTCGAGTACGCGCGCGCGTGGCTCGCCGGCCATCGGGTCGCGCCGGTCCCGGCGGCGCTGCGTTTCGGCGGCGGGCTCGCCGGCTACTTCGGCTACGAGAGCGTGCGGCATATCGAGAAAAGCGCGCTGAAAGAGCAAAAACCCGATGCGCTCGGCACGCCGGACATGCTGCTGCTGGTCTCGGACGAGCTTGCGGTGGTCGACAACGTCCTCGGCAAGCTCTACCTCGTGGTGTACGCCGACCCGCGGCAGCCCGACGCGGAGCGCAACGCGAAAGCCCGCCTGGAGCATCTGCGCTCGCGCCTCGCGGGACCCCTGCCGGACGAGCGCTTCTTTGAAAATCAAAAACCAAGGGAGGCGAAGCTCGACTGCTCCTTCACCGAGGCTGGGTTCCTCGACGCGGTGCGGCGCGCGAAGGAATATATCTTTGCCGGCGACGTCATGCAGGTGCAGATCTCGCAGCGCACCTCGCGCGCCTTCGACGCGCCGCCGCTCGCGCTCTACCGCGCCCTGCGCGGCGTCAATCCCTCGCCCTACATGTACTACTTCGACTTCGGGGACCACCACGTCGTGGGAGCGTCGCCGGAGATCCTGGTGCGGCTGGCGGGCGACACGGTGACCTTGCGGCCGATCGCGGGCACCCGCCCGCGCGGAATGACGCCCGAGGCGGACGCGGCGACCGCCGAGGAGTTGCTGGCCGATCCCAAGGAGCGCGCAGAGCACGTGATGCTGATCGATCTGGGGCGCAACGACGTCGGCCGCGTCGCCGCCATCGGCAGCGTCAAAGTCACCGAGCGAATGGTGATCGAGCGCTATTCGCACGTGATGCACATCGTGTCGAACGTCGAAGGCCGCCTCGCGCCGGGGCTCGGCGCGCTCGACGTGCTGAAGGCGAGCTTCCCGGCCGGCACCGTCACCGGCGCGCCGAAGGTGCGCGCGATGCAGATCATCGACGAGCTCGAGCCGGTGAAGCGCGGCGTCTACAGCGGCGCGGTCGGCTACCTCGGCTTCAACGGCGACATGGACGTGGCGATAGCGATCCGCACCGCGGTGGTCAAGGACCGGCGGCTGCACGTGCAGGCCGCAGCAGGCGTGGTGGCGGATTCGGACCCGCGCTCGGAATGGCTCGAGACGCAGCACAAGGCCCGCGCGTTGCTACGGGCTGCCGAGATTGCCGATCAGGACACCCAGAATTGATACATGCGGGCGAAGGTGTCGGGAAACTCCTGCTCGAACCGGTGCCAGTTTTCGAGACTTGAATCTTGGCCAAACTTCGCCCGGAAACGGCCGAGGCTGGCACCACTGTCGGGAAACTCGAAGCCCAGGAAGCGCAGATCGAGCCGGGCGATCATCGCTTCGATCTGCGGCAGGTTGAAGTGGTGCTCGTGCACGTGGAACAGGAGGTCGCGGCAGCCGCTCATGCTGAAGAAATCCTCGTTCCGCGCGATTTGAACGAGTGAAGGATCAGCACGAATCGCGCCGCGGCAGGCGCGGATGCCATCGGCATCGGGTGCGAAGCCGCGAGCGGCGATCAACTCTCTCGCGCGTGCGATGGGGCGGCGGCCGGCTTCGCTGTAAAGGCCCACCCGCATCAAGCCGCCGGGCTTGCGCAAGGCCGCGAGAATGCGCCAGCCCTCGAACGGATCCTCGAGGTGGTGCAGCACCCCCGAGCACTCGATGAGGTCGAAGCGCTCTTCCAGGGCGCCGAGCGCGAGGATGTCGGCCTGCAGGTACTCGAGGTTCTTCAGGCCGAGCTCGAGCGTCTTGCGTCGCGCATAGCCCAGGCTCGCGAGGCTGAGATCCACCGCGAGCACGCTCGCCCCGGAGAAGCGCTGCGCCGTGGCGATCGCGTTCTGCCCGGTGCCGCAACCGGCAACCAGAATTCTCGGCGCTCTTGGGATCGCGTGAACGTCTGCATTGGGAAATAGCTCATGTACCACCTGCGCGAGCGGCGCGGCGGGGAAGACCGATTGCATGCGCACCCAGCGCGGGTAAGGATTCGCTTCGTACTGCGCCCGAACCGCAGCCGACACGCTGCCTTTCTCGGTGCCGAGCGAGGCGATTTGCGCCGCGAGGCGCCGCTCCTCCATCGGCTCGACGATCTGCCTGCGGGCGAGCGAGGTGCTGTCGAGCTTGACGTCCTTCAGGGTAGCGAGCGAGCGATAGGCGGCGTAAGCGGCGTACGCATGCGGCGAATCGAGCGACAGGCGATCGACCTTCGCGCGTTCCTCCGCGGTCTCGTCGAACACGTACTCGGTGTTGAAACACTGGTGCGCGATCGCCACCGCGATGTTGAGCGGAACGTGTCCATCGAGCATGCGGCGGCGAGTGTCGGTCATCAGCCGCTCGAGCTCGCCGTCGCGGATCACGACGTCCTCGAGCATGCGCAGCAGCAGCGGCTCCTCGAACACCGCGCCCGCGGGCCGCGACAGCGCCAGCGTGGTGATGGGGCGCACGAGGTTTCCCGGATCGACCGCCGGGTGCTCCAGCGCCTTCGACAGCAGCTCGCGCACCGCCGGCGGCACGGGATGGCGCAGGTTGAAGTAGCGGATCAGATCCGAGAACTGCGCCCACAGGGCCGCGGCGCCGGGCGCGAGCCGCAGTGCCGTGGTCATGCTTTCGAGCGCCGGCCCGTACGCACCCTCCGCCTGCTGGCGTGC
>Ga0208685_1000226_pt1 | contig 21082 bp, 16 predicted proteins | sample EasRivMeERMLT890_FD_187533 | JGI IMG/M metagenome (GOLD analysis project Ga0208685, IMG submission 187533) | Soil microbial communities from meander-bound floodplain in the East River, Colorado, USA - East River MetaG ERMLT890 (SPAdes) (version 2) | ecosystem: Environmental > Terrestrial > Soil...
CCGCCCAGCCCAGCGGCAAGGGCACGAGTTCCAGCTCGGGCAGCAGCCGCTCGTAGTCCGCCGCGGGCAGCGCGGCCAGCAATCGGTTCTGCCGGGGGCTGAGTTTTCGTGAGACGGCGGGCGTGATGCTCATGGACGCAAGGCTCAATGGTGGACGCGACAAATTCCAAACCGCACCCCTGAACCGCGAACCCGACTCTCGATCGAGTTTCTTATCAGATGGTTATTATACCTGGATCATACATCTTCTGTACGCTAGCGCACAGAGCCGCCTGCAGCGGATGAGAATAATTGCATCTCCTCCCCCCGTGACCGCCAATTTTGCTCAGTTCCTGGCCGGATCGCGGCCGGCTGGCGGGGGTGGGGAAGCAAGCACGATAATATGGCCCGTCATGCGCAGGCTGCGGCGATTTCCGCCCGCTCTTCCGGTGCGCGGTTTCAGCGAATCTGGATCAAGGCCGGATTGATTTTCCGATCGTTGGTCAGGGGTTCTATTCAACGCGCGGCGCGCACCACCGCGAAGCGCGTGCTGCGGCAGGTGGTACGCAAGCTCTCACCAACCCAACCGGGCCTCCCGCACTCGACCTGGCGGCTCGACCGCGACGCAGGCGGAGACCTGCGGCTCGGAGGCAAGAAGCTCGAGGGGCTGCTCGAGCGCTACGGCTCTCCGGTGCATGTGGTCGACGGGGCGCGGCTCAAAGAGAACGCCGCCCGCTTCATCGCCCGCCCTCTTGGGGCCCCGCTGCGGTACTACCGGCTCACTGGCCCGACCTGCACGCTGGGCGACACGCTCTACCCGTTCGTCGAGCTGCCCGAGCTGAAGCTGGGCGACGGCCTGGCGATCATGGACTGGGGGGCCTACTTCGTTTCCTACTCCACGTGTTTCTCGTTTCCCCGGCCCGCGGTGGTGCTGGTGGAGGACGGGCGGGACCACGTGCTGCGCCGCGCCGAGACCTTCGAAGACATGGTGGCCCTCGACGGGCCGCTGGCCGGGGCGGGCTGAACATGAAAGCCTCTGCGTTCGGAGCGCTCGGCCTGCTGGCGCTGAGTTTCGCCGGTTGTGGCGACTTGGCGAAGTTGCCGTTCGAAGCGGGTGTCGGCCCCCAGCCGGCGCTGCCGCCGCCGACCTCCACGCTGCTGCCTACCCTTCACATCGCCCCGGCAAAGGGCTGGCCCGCGGGCGCAACGCCAGTGGCCGCAGCCGGCCTTTCGGTGAAGGCATTGGCGACCGGCCTCGATCACCCCCGCTGGCTCCAGGTTCTTCCCAACGGCGACGTGCTCGTCGCCGAGTCCAATGCGCCGCCCCGGCCCGAGCAAGGCAAAGGCATCAAGGGCTGGATCAAGAAATGGTTCATGACTCGCGCGGGCGCCGGCGTACCCAGCGCCAACCGCATCACGCTGCTGCGCGACGCCGATGGTGACGGCGTGGCGGAAACACGAACCGTCTTCCTGCAGGGGTTGAATTCGCCCTTCGGCATGGCGCTCGTCGGCCGCAACCTCTACGTCGCCAACACCGACGCCGTTGTGCGCTACACCTATAGCGACGGCGCAACACAGATCACCGGGCCCGGCGTAAAGGTCGCCGATCTGCCCGCAGGCCCGCTCAACCATCACTGGACCAAGAATGTCATCGCGAGCCGCGACGGTTCGCGTCTGTATGTGACGGTCGGCTCGAACAGCAATGCGGCTGAAAACGGCCTGGATAAGGAGGAGGGCCGCGCCGCCATCCTCGAAGTGGATACCCGGAGCGGAGCCCAGCGCATCTTCGCGTCCGGGCTGCGCAATCCGAACGGCCTGGCGTGGGAGCCCGCCAGCGGCGCACTGTGGACCGTGGTGAACGAACGCGACGAGCTCGGGAGCGATCTCGTTCCCGACTATCTGACTTCGGTCAAGGACGGCGGCTTCTACGGCTGGCCGTACAGCTACTTCGGCCAGCACGTGGACGGGCGCGTGCAGCCGCCGCGGCCCGATCTTGTGGCAAAGGCCATCGTGCCGGACTACGCACTGGGATCGCACGTCGCCCCGCTGGGCCTCGCCGCCGCCGAAGGCAGCGCGTTACCTGCGCCGTTTCGCAGCGGGATGTTCGTCGGCCAGCACGGCTCGTGGAACCGCAGGCCGCGCAGCGGCTACAACGTCGTCTTCGTGCCGTTCACCGGCGGCAAGCCGTCGGGCCGCCCGGTGGAGGTGCTGACCGGCTTCGTCAGCGCCGACGGCGATGCCTACGGCCGGCCGGTCGGCGTGGCGCTCGACAAGGGCGGCGCGCTGCTGGTGGCGGATGACGTGGGCAACGTCATCTGGCGTGTCAGCGCCGCGGCCCGTTGACCGCGGCCTCAACAACCGACACCCGCGTCTTTTCTGCCCCGGCTTCCCGGCCTTCTGCAAGCATTCTTAACGAGGAGAACCACCATGAGAACATGTCGATATGCAGGCACAGGGAGTGCCGGGAAGCAAGAATGATCCCGGGACGAGGCCAGTCTGTACGTTCAATGATTGACCGCCGATGCCGCTCGCGACCCGTCCGGATCGCGGTCGTTTCAAAGGGGGGGAGGACGCCGGCATGGGCCGGCGAGATTACGGGCGGATTGAATTTCCTATCGCTTATCGCTGCTCTCCCTGCGCCATCGCGCGCGCGTTGGGCACGTTGTCGGCAAACACGCTGATATCGAATCCGGGCGGCAAGCTGATCTTTTCGATTGGCAGCCTTTTCCCCACCGCGGTCGTTCTAATGGCGAGCGCGGTCAGAAACACGCAACGCCGCAGGCACTCGGTCAATTCAACAACCATCGCCGTAGAAACGCAAATCCAGGTCCAGGACTCATGAATTTGACAGTTTGAACTATCGGTGAGCAAGTACATTGAAACATCGGGGCTATCAGATAAGTCTGTACGAGCGCAATAAGATGACTGAGGTCGTGAGACTATTAGGTAAGAATCTCTGGCGCGGTGACGGAGAGCAGAATTGGTCGTATTTTAAGTGGAAGTACCATGACAATCCGTACGCGAACCAACCGCTGGCTGTAATCGCGAGTCACGAACGGTCTATCGTCGGATTCAGAGGCTATTTCGCCACCATCTGGTATCTTGGCAGCAACGATAATAGGGTAGTAATCCTGGAGCCGGCTGACACGGTGGTGCATCCTGAGCACCGGCGTAACGGACTCAGCGTGGCCATGGGAAATTTTGCGATGGATCAGTTCGCCGCGAAATGCAGTGTTTTGTTAAATACGTCCGCCGGGAAGAATGCGATCCCTGGATATCTGCGCCTGGGCTTTGTATCTCTCGGGAAGAAAGCTTACTACCGGAGGAGCAGTTTTTCTAGGGACGTCAGCGTTATATGGAGAGGTGTGCTGAAAAGACAAGAGAAAGAAGGCGACTTACCGGCAAGCAGAAGGAACGTCTTATTTGGAGAGTTCGGCGACGTCGTGGTGTCGAAGAGTCCGGGGGAGGAAGACATGTCCCGTGTGGCCTTCAGCAAAAACGAACTTCCTGCGAAGATTAGGCTATTGCAGGACCAGGTGTTCTTTCGGTGGAGGTTCGAAAACCCGAAAGCGCGGTACGTGTTCTATTTCTATAGACAGGCTGATGCGATTGTGGGATACCTTGTGATGCTAGTCTCGAACGACATGCGGCAAGGGTTCATCGTGGACTATGGACAAGAACGCGATGGAGCGATCGGAGAAATCCTGGATCACATTGCCAAAATGGCAGAATTTGAGGAGGTAAATATTTTGAACATCAGCGTGGACGATCATCTTTGGGAAACTTTCAAGTCACGAGAGTTCAAGAAGTGGGGCTTACATCGATTAGTTAAAAAGATAGTCTTTAATGAACAGCCAATTTTAGTGCGACCGGTAAAGAGACAATGCTCCGAGGATGATTGGTTTTTGGGGGACTTGGATATCCGTAACAGGGCGAACTGGGAATTCAAGCAAATCTGTCAAGATAACGTATAGGTCGCCATGGGGACCCGTCATCACTCGGGCCCATATCCTCTGTGACGTCATCGATCCTTGGGCCAACAACGAGCGACACTGTCTCCATACATCCGTTTACGTGCTACGAAGTCATTGCCGTCGATGATGGTTTGATAGATTCGTTCACAAACCTTGTTTTCCCGGCCATGCGAAGCGCGGGCATTCGTCGAGTCGTTCGGGCCCATCCTTGATGGCACGACTCAGACGTCTTGCGATAACGAGGTGACGTTGGTTCAATTTTCCGCGTGCAGCCGAATGAGCAGGGAAGGCCCGCTGCGGCTCCTCCTCCTTGGGTCGCAAATGGCCGCAGGCGGAGCGCAGCACATTCTCTTGGCACAAGCGACCTGGTTCCGAAATCAGGGATACCATGTTGCCGCAGCCTTCTTCTACGACAAAGAATGTGTCCACACTCAATGGCAGGCGCGATACGCAATAGACATCATCGACTTGAAGGGTTGGCGGGCGGGAGCGGGCATTACCAGCAACCTGCTGCGCCTCCTATGCGCAATTTACCGGCTCGTTCGGCTTATCTCTCGGGAGCGCTTCGATGCAGTCGAAACATTTACCCATCATGCCAATCTGCTTGGTTTGCCGATCGCATGGTTTTTGCGTGTGCCAAAACGCGTGGGCACTCACCATGGACGACCTCATATGGGGCCTGGGTTGGGCCGATTGCACACCTATCTGGCAAACGCCAGCGTTATGACACACCTTGTCGTAGTCTCGGAGCACTTGCGTGAAGAGGCGATAGGAATCGAGAGGATTCGACCCGAAAAAGTTAGCGTCATCGCCAATGGGATTGACGGCTATGGTTGGGATCCAGCTGTGCAATCAGCAGCACGGCGGATCCGATCCGAACTAAAGGTGCCAATATCGGGTCGTCTCGTCCTCTCCGTGGGTCGCTTGATTCCCGAGAAAGGGCACATGCATCTTATCGAAGCGATGCCGGCGGTACTCGAGCGCTTCCCCGATACGATCGTTGTAATCGCCGGCGATGGGCCACTTCGTGATGCGCTTCAGCGGCGCGCGCATGAACTTACCCTGGGAAACAATGTGCGACTTCTTGGTACACGATCGGATGTGCACTGCCTGTTAGCGGCGGCCGATTTATTCGCCTATCCATCCGTCCGAGACGGTTGTCCGCTTGCGCTTCTTGAGGCGCTGAGCATGCAGGTCCCCATTGTTGCGAGCACCTTTGAAGGTGCCAAGGGCGTTCTCGAACACGAGAAGACGGCTTTGCTGGTCCCGGCTGGGGACACGAAAGCTTTTGCTGCCGCGTTGGTGCGCGCGCTCGGATCGCCGGAGTTACGGCGAGAACTCGCCTTGGCCGGCGCAAATCTTGTCGTGCGGAAGTTCTCGATGCGGACGATGTGCCAGCGCTATGATCAGCTTTTTCGGGCTCCCTCGACTATTCCTGCTTGAAGCGAGGCACACCCCGGTAGGACTCTAGCTCGACCCGGAGCCCTTTTTTGGAGATTTCCTGGAAGGGATCTCGAGAAAATTGAAGACTCTTTATGAACTGGCAATACCTTCTGATCGGACCAGATGCCTTTAACAACAATGCGAATCCTTACCTTAAGCTACGAATTTCCACCACTGGGAGGAGGCGGTGCCAGGGTCGTTGAAGGCCTCGCCAGGGAACTGACAAGAATCGGACACGAGGTTGATATTGTCACCATGGGATTTCCGGGGCTACCAGACCATGAAGACGTGGAAGACTTCAATCTTTACTGGCTGGCGTCCGTCAGAAAACGGGCGGATATCAGCCACACGCGCGAGATGGTGCCGCATTTATTGTCTGCATACCCGCTTGTGAAGCGACTCGTGGCGACCAGGAAATACGATATCATTTGGAGATGCGTTGTCAGGAATGCAGCACGCGTGATTTGTCCCAGTGTTCACTTACAAGGGCTACTAAAGAAAGTCAGCAATTCGGCCAAGTCGGAGATCATTCCAAATGGCATGTCGGAGGATAAATTCAATCCGGTGCGCACCAAGCGTATGCGCATCCTGGTTGTGACCCGCATGTTTGAGAGAAAGGATGTTCAGTACCTGCTGAAAGCCCTGCGGGGCAGGACGCTGGACTGCGAGATCAATATTGTGGGTGATGGTCCCTACCTTGAAACCCTCAAGCGGATGGCCATGGATACACCGGCTGACATCCACTTTTGGGGCTGGCTCAATAATGAATCGGACGAGCTGAAGGAACTGTACGAGACATCCAGAATCTTCGTGTTTACTTCGCAACGGGAAAACTTTCCTGTGAATTTGCTAGAGGCGATGACAGCTGGTATGGCGATCGTGATCTCGGAAGACCCTGGTTCCGCGGAAGTAGTCGGTGACGCGGCTTTGCATGTACCGGACAACCAGCCGGAACAGTTCTTTGACACCTTGCAGCGTCTCGTGCGCGACCCGGTGCTGTGTGACGAATTGGGCAGAAAGGCCCGACGGCGTTTCGAGACGCACTTTACGTGGCCAACCATTGCACGCGAGTACCGCAAACTTTTTGAGAAAGTCCTTTGCTGAGCATGGGCCGACCGTTCCCCCGATGTACTTGAAGACGACCCAATGCTTGGGCTTCGCAGTGGTGGGTCGGCCACTTGATGTTGGATCAGGGTAGATGGCCGGCGGGGGCGGTCTTTCTTGCGCACCGGAATAATTTGTCCTGGGGAAGGCCTTCGAGCATGGCAGCGAAAGTGCGTTGATCTCGTTGCCAAGCTGGATTTCGTTGAGCTCTGCCTGGTCATCGTGGATGGTGACGCAATTGCGGAGGCCGGCCCGCAGCGGGGTTCGCTTGCCAACCGGTTGAGACGCTCGCTGACACCCGGACCGCTGCGCTTCGTTGGCTTGACGGAATCATTGTCGACCGTTCCGACCGCTGCGCTTCTGGACGGGCAAGCGGCTTCAGCGCTTGTTCGCGAGCTCGCTATCGACCTCGTTATTTGCTTCTCGCCGAGACCGGTGCCTGGAAACCTTGTTTCCGCGCCAACCTTCGGCGTCTGGCGACACTGCATTGGTGCCGGCGCCGATGGCGGCGGCGATCCGCCGTGTCTGGAGGAGATCCGTGAAGAAAGGCACATTGTCGAGATCCGTTTGCTAAGACTGACAGGCAAGGACTGCGGCGGGGAGATCTTGAAGGAAGCTGCGGTTCAGACGGTCAAAAGATCCTACCGGGCGACACTCGCGGCGGCTGTCTCCGCGGCGGCGCATCTCCCGGCTCAAGTCTGCATCGAGATCAAGAAGTTGGGTAAACCGATCTTGCCGGCACGGCGATTTGCCATTGAGCGTTGCGGCAAGCACGCACCCATGGCTCGGCGAGCCGTTTCAGCCATGGGAAAGATGCTGAAGCACAGAATTAGATGGCTAGCTCACGGTGTGTCGATGAGTGAAGAGTGGACCCTGGGCATAGTCGATAGACCAGTCGCGGGCTGCCTTGAGGACGACTTCTTGCGAGAGCCGCGCTTTATTCCGACCGACAAGGCTCACTACCTAGCCGATGGCTTCGGCTTGGTCCTAGACGGACGAAACTTCGTCTTATGCGAGCAGTTTGATTATGCGGCCGGTAGAGGCGCTATTGCGTGGCTCGAGTTGGATTCTGACGGCAGGGTTTTGGCGGGCCCTACCCAGGCGTTCAACACCACCGCCCACGCTTCCTATCCATATCTGTTCAGCCATTGCGCGCGCGTCTTTTGTTGTCCGGAAACCTGGGAGAGTGGGTCCTTGAGCCTTTGGGAAGCAGTCAATCCTCCTGCCGTTTGGCGTTGCCGCGGGAAGGTTCTTGCGGGCGTGCCGGCAGTTGATCCGGTGATTTTTCGTCACGGCGGCCTCTGGTGGCTGTTTTGCAGCCGTGAGGACGACCAACCGAACGAGAAGCTCTATGGATGGTACGCCGAAGGCTTGGCAGGCCCATGGTGGCCCCACGAGCTCAATCCACTCAAGATAGATGTCCGCTCTGCCCGTTCTGCCGGCGCTCCCTTTCTCAGCGACGGCCTGCTCTATAGGCCAGCCCAGGACTGCTCGCGAGCCTATGGGACTCGTATCTCGATAAATCGGGTAACGCAACTGTCCCCCAGTTATTTTTCCGAAGAGGTCGTAAGGGTCATCGATCCACCGCGCACGGGCCGCTTTCAGGACGGAATCCATACGATCGCTCCGTTGGGGGACGTTTGCCTCATTGATGCAAGGCGATGGCAACTTAGCCCGAGAGGACTTCGGCTGAAGATACGAAAACTGCTGGCGCCACGTTCAAGTCAAAGGCACCCAGCATTCAGGTCTTGAAACGCAGAATTCCAGATTCCGCAATAGTCGATCGGAACACGATTCCAAGCGGGATCAAGGCAAGCGAATACAAGAGAATGGCGATGGCCAGGGACTCCCAATCCTGAGCCGGCGCGGTCAGTTGAATTGCAGCGACGGCAAACGCACACCATATCGTCGGCGCTAGCGATCTCGTCAGGCCACCGTAACCGGCGGAGTTTGGCCTGCTCGCCGTCAGTACCGACGTGGTCGCTGCGGCATAAGCCATCCTGGATAGCAGTGCACCGACCGCGACCCCTATAAGCCCCAAGCCGAGGGAGAGAGCAAGCACGGACAGAGAAATGTTCAGCGTGACCGCGCCCAGACAGATCAGCGGCACGCGCCCTTGATGGCCCTCGGCAACGACACCCATGACCGAGACGTTCACGATCCCCTGTAGGACGCCGATGAAGATGAAGATTTGGGCCAATATGATGGCGGCTCCAAAATGCGGCAGCAGGGCTAATACTGCCGGCGACATCACAAGGGCCACAAACCCTGCAAGCGGCGGCAGCAGAATCGAAAAGGTCGCCAGCGAACGGTCCATGATCAGGCGTCCGGTTTGCCTGCGGTGATCTTCGCCCTTTGCTCCATAAACGTCCGTCAGGATTACGTTGCGCACGATCAGCGCGACGTGCACGCCGAGTCCGGAAAGGGAGACCGCAAAGGCGTAGAGTCCGAGAGCGGCAATGCCGGAAAAGGCCCCAACGAGCAGTTGGTCGATGGTCTGCAGGATCGTGGTCGAAATGTTGGTCAGGCTCACTGGAAACCCGATTCGAAAGACCTGTCCTGCCTGCCTCAGTGACCAACGTGGTCGCCACGGTACTTGGCGGGCGGCGATGCAGAGACTCGTTAAGGTTGCCGCGAGGAAACCTGCGAGTGCGCCGCCGAGGCCCCAGGCGAAGGCGAAGGCAACCGTGAGGGTCAGCTGGAGAACGGCGTGCAAGAACTCGAGGATAGCAAAGCGCCGAAACATGCCGACCGCCCGCACGAACGTAAGAGCATATCTCCAAAGCCGTTCCGGTATGAGCGCCACCGCGATTCCCAGAACTGTCAGCTCTGCAAGTCTCCCAAACGGCCAGAGCAAAGCGAGGGCTACGCCGGCGGTTAGCAGTCCGTAGAGGCACAGGGTGGGGCCGAGGACTATCTGCCCCCAGACCCTTTGCGCTTCCGCTACGAGTTTGCCACGCGGCGGGCCAGCCGCCGCCACCTCGACTTCCATCCCTCGGTTCAAGGTTTGGCCGACAAACCCGAAGTAGTGCAGCGCCAGCCGGAACAAGGACCATGCGCCGAAGAGCTCCGGACCGAGAAAGCTCGCAATCGCAACCCCGCGCAGCCCGAGAAGTCCCTCGACAGCGGAGCGCGAAACCGTGTATCCGACGATTCGATGCAACACTATTGCCGAGGTTCGCTGTGTTGCGAACTCGCATTTGAATTCTTTTTATCCCGATGCACTGACGCTTTACCACTGGGCCGCCAACAAGGCGGTTTCACAGGCGGTTGTCACACGGACCGATGCATTTGTGACTGGTGCGATGTCAATCCCCTACCGCACTGGCGGGCTTTGCGCTAGGCTTTTTCGAAACCACCGACAGAAGCCTGCGCCCTAACCGCCGCCCCAGGCCGTCAAGGAAGGAAGCGGCCATTCTAGAAATCCAAATGGTAAGTGGCAGAGGGTCCTCCCGGGCATAGCGGAAGTAGGGTGTCAGGCAACGTTTGCGCTTGCCGAAATAATCATCCCAATAGCGCCCAAGGCATTTCTTCATGGAAAGTCGGCCGGTCAGGGGGTCCATGCCATGGCGCTCCAGCACGTCGGTACGAAAGCGATCGGTGGCAAGACCGATAAGGTCCAACGGCAGGCAAATGAAGTCTTCGAAGGGTTTCAAGAGCAAGTAGCCGTGAGGATAGTTGCTGGCCGCTTCGGTTTTCGGTTTCTCACCCCGGGCAATCTGTAGGCACATCAAGGGCACGTTGATACCCAATTCGGTTCGATACCAAAGGTTAATGCCGAGCCGAGGGTTGATTTCCATGAGCTTGGGCTGCCCATCGCGCGGGTCGACCTTGTGTTGCACGGTAACTCCGCCCCACCAGTTAATGTGTTGAGCAAGGGCGATCGCTTTTTCGACAAAGGGTCCGTTCGGCACGGTTTCGCACGCGCTCGCCTCACTGCGGAAGACATGGCTGCAGTGCCGCCGAATGCGCACGGTCAGGGCAGAGACAACTCGCCTGTCGCGATCCAGGACCAGGTAGGAACTCTCATTCTGTTGACCGGGAATGTAGTCTTGGATCATGGGGGCGCCGTGGCGGGCCCGGGTGGTTCGGCATTTTTCGACCAGCTCGTCGGCGTCCTTGACAAGCGCCATGCCCCGGCCGCCGGTCGTGAAGCGCAGCTTGATAATCCAAGGAGGCGGCACGTTGTGGGCGATGCGCCGCACAACCTCATCGCTTTCAGCCAGGTGCGTTTCGGGAGAAGGAAAGCCCACTTTCCCGGCCGCAAGTATCGTCTGATATTTGTCCAGCGGAGTTATGACGGTGTGCAGCTCAGGGACCGGGATGACGATGCCCTGCGCCTCGAGACGTGCCTTGTTCTTCGAAAAGACATAGACCCAGGCGTCGTTGGACGGAAAGATGGTGTCGATGTTCTCCCGCGCGCAGATCTCAAGGATGCGCGCGATAAAGGCTTCCTCCAGTGCGGTGTTTTCCGGCTGGATGCGCCCCGCCATCCAGTCCGTTTCGGGATCCGGCACCCGGTAACGCCGGTCGATGAGCCGTGAATAGGCCGCATGTTCGATGGGCCAAAACCCCAAAGGCCGCCCACCTGATAGGGTGGCGACGATCCATTCCGCATAGGGCCGCAGGCAGCGCGTGATCGAATAGGCCTGAAGCGCGTGAGTGTTGGTAACCAGGAGCCTCATAAATGACCCTTTCGCCACGCGAACGCTGGGCTCTTGGATTCACACTTGGGGGGGCCGCGCCCCGATCGCCTTTCCCAGTGCTTTGACCATCATGACGCAGCCTACTGTCCGCGAACGATAAGCGAACCGAGTCTTCGCGCGACGGATCAAGAGTGGAACAATAAGAACTTCCTTAGAGTGTCTTGTACGATGCGTTGCATTAAGTCGTTCTTTATCGGGTAAGGTTAACACGACGGCGGCGTCTGAATGCCGTCTTACGGCCCGAAACGGACCTTCAGTAGGCGCCAAAAACCGCTCCCGGCGAAGAGGGGTCCGTGGGAGTGCGGCTTCAGCGGATTAGGCGGCGGCGCGCTCCCGGTTACGGCGTTCCCCTTAACCTACGTCGGATCTCCCGCCACGTCGCCTGAACGAAATAGACGATAGCAGGAAGCGGGTCGTCCCAGCGAAAGATTGCTGGCACGGCCCCAATCCTTGTGCGCAGCCACGCTCTCGCGGTTAATCGTCCCTCCCGGAAAAGTTGCCAGCACACGGCATTGTCGAGCGCCGCGTTGACCCAGTAACGGCCAACCGGATAACTTGTGATCTGCCCTACTGGCCGACCCAAGGCGTCTTGATATGCCATATCGATCACATTGACCCCACAACTTACGGCCAGGCTCACACCACCCCAGGCGCGCGGATTGAGATCGAGCAGCTTGAAAAGGCCATCCCGTTCGTCGTACTTGAATTGCGCGTTGAACACACCACGATATCGGAGTGCCGGGAGCAGTTGGTCCAGAATTTCTATCGGCGCCTTTGCCTCATTGAGGGGGATACTTACCATGCAACTGCTAACGCCGAATAGGTCGTCGCTTAACCGGACGCAGCGACGGGCAAAACGCGCACAGACGGTCCCCATGCGATCTATGAAGCCGTCAACGTAGTAGTGGTTGGTTGCAGGCCCCGGGATGTATTCCTGGAGCACAAATTCAATTCCGTGCTGCCCGGCCTCACGAATCCACATTATTGCCTCGTCCGCATTCGCCACAAGGAGTGCTTTTTTTTGGAACCGGGTACTGAAGGCGAGTGAGTTCCGCGGTTTGAGGAAAGGGTTGTAAAAACCACTGTCCCACAGCGTCCGGACATCGTCGAAGGCACCAATCGAGATTGTTCGTGGATGAGGCAGCCCGAGGCGAGGCATCATGTTCGCGAACCGGCTCTTATCCAAGCAGATATCGAGACTCTCCTGCGGAGGGATGCTGGCCGGAAATCGAGCAGCTAGAGTTCGCTCGAGGCGACCCACGGCCGCGACCCACGCGTCCGAGCAGGGAATAAGCACCATCCGCTCGACTGAAAGGCGTCCGAGAAATTCAGACAGAGAGTCTGCATTTGGATCATTTTCAAAGTCATCGTGCAGCCGACGATGCCAGCGGCAGTAGGAAACAAAGCTCGTGCCCGCCCCAACGGAAAACTGAGGTATACCGGCGCGTGCAAGGGCCCGGATAACCCCGAGTGTTGTGCGATGCGGGCTACCCAAGACCAGGACTGGGGTCCTCGATTGAGTTCTCGAAATGGTGACACCGACATCCACTGTTGGATACTCTGCGCTCCCGCTTAGCCACGTCGTCTCGGACGTAGCAGCACCAAATACACGGTCGATCCGCCCTGAATGTCGGCCTTCGGCAAAAGCGGTCGCCCGACTGTTATTGGAAATTTGTGACGCGCACTGTCATAAGCCTGTTGCTTGAACGCTTAGAAGTCAAATAGTGGAGCAACCACAAGCAGTGCGATAAGCTTTGTTTGCAGTCGGCAAAAACTTGTTCCGTCAGCTCACGTGCGCGAAAACATGACATGACCTTCCGACGCTGGAATTGAGACGCGACTCAAAGTTGAAAGGACAAGAAGAGCAGTTTCTGCGGAGGTTAAGTGTCGCTGTCGCTCCGGCTTTCATACTGGGGTCTGACTCTTCTAATGGCCTAGCGTTTGTTCGAAGCTTGGGTCGGAGGGGAATCCCCGTTATGGCAGTTGGATCCAGAAGACATTCCGCTGCTCAGACTCGCTACGCGAGCACCATTGTTCAGCCTGTGCATCATGACGGCGAAACACTACTTCTGGCGCGGCTGCAAAGGGTGGGACTGCGATTGCCTGTTAAGGGAGCAATAATTCCCTGCAGTGACGATTACGTTCTGTTCCTGTCCAGGTATAGAGACAAACTGGCGGACTATTACGAGTTCGTCCTTCCGCCAGAGAAAATCGTAGAGAAACTGGCCAGCAAGAAATATCAGTATAAGCTCGCTAAGGAAGTGGGCGTACAAACTGCGCAAACCTTCAGGGAAGTCTCCGACCTGAGAAACATTGCCTCAAAGATCAGGTATCCGTGCATTGTTAAACCAGCTTATCCACACCTCTGGAGACAGCACCAAGAGCGAACTGGCGCCAGAAACCGAGCCAAACTCCTGGTAGCGAACTCACCTGAAGAGCTAACGGAGTATGGCCCTCTAATTGCCGAAAGCGGTCTGGAGTGGATCGTGCAAGAATATATTGAGGGCGGGGACGACAGACTATACGCTCTCTACGCATATTTCGACCGAGATTCCAAGCCACTCGCTGCATTCGCTCGCGACCCGTCTGGATCGCGGTCGTTTCAAAGGGGGGGAGGACGCCGGCCTGGCCCGGCGAGATTACGGGCGGATTGAAATTCCTACCGCTTGGCAGTCGACGCGGGCCGCTGGCCCGCGTTGCTTTTTCTGACGGCTGACAGCTTGGTTAGCGCTGGTGGTCCCAAGTCAGATCCCAGCCGTTCTTCACGCAGCGTTCGAGCAGCTCGATCAGCGGGTGGGCGCGCTGCTGCAGCGAGACCCTCGGCCCTTTCTCCCGCTCCTCATCGTCGGCGCGCGGGGCGGGAGCGGGCGCTGCCGCTACCGCTTTCTTCAGCCGGTCCAGGGCAGCGGGGATGTCCTTGGCGAGGATCGCGCTGGGCACGGTGCCGCTGTGACCCATCATCTTGAGCAGCTCGAGCGCGACATCGCCGAACATCGTCATGTCACCGGCATCACTGCGGAATCGCACCAGCATGGCTCGCCTCCTTGTTCCAAGGACCGCCGCACGGCGCGCGGGTTCCCGCGCGCCATCTTATAGACTACGGTGATTGACCGCCGATGCCGCTCGCGACCCGTCCGGATCGTGGTCGTTTCAAAGGGGGGAGGACGCCGGCATGGGCATAAGGTCTGTTATGCGCAGCCCGGGAACGTTCCCGCACTTATTCCCGGCGCGCCGGCCTGGCCCGGCGAGATTACGGGCGGATTGAATTTCCTATCGCTTGATAATTCCCCTGGTGACTTCCCGAACCTCGATGATTCGCCTGATCCGGTGGTTGAGCGGTCTTTGCGCGGCCGTTGCCTTGTCGGCCGCGTCCGCGATTGCTCAGGACAACGGCGGTCGCGGTCCCTTTCCCTCGTTCAAGGAAATGGAAGCCGCCGGCGCCGTCATCGGCGAGATCCGGATAAGCAACGAGAACATTTTCGACCTCGACGATCCGAGAGAGAACAATTGGTTCTACCGGCTCGGCAACGCGATCCATGTCCCGACGCGCGTTGGGCTGCTGAGGAGCATCTTGCTGTTCCGGAGCGGCGAGCGGGTGTCGGTGCAGTTGATCGAGGAAACGGAGCGCTTGCTGCGCAACCAGGGGTATCTCTACGACGTCCGCATCCAGCCCGTCGCTTACCAAAACGGCGTCGTCGACATCGAGGTCGCGACGCGCGATTCGTGGTCCCTCGATCCGGCTATCAAGCTGGCAAGGGAAGGCGGCGTCAATTCCGGCGGCTTCGGCCTCAGGGAAAACAATCTCCTGGGCACGGGGCTGGCCATCGGCTACGCCTACGAATCCGAAGCGGACCGCAACGGGAACGAGTTCTCTATCGGGCACGGCAATGCCTTCGGCAGCAGGACCGCGGTCGAATACCAGCACACCGACTTCAACGACGGCAAACGCGATTCCTTCCGGCTCGAGCGACCCTTTTATGCGCTGGACACCCGCTGGGCGGCGGGCCTGTCGGCGACCCGGCACGGGCGGATCGACTCGATCTACGGCGGCGGGGTTGTGGTCGGGCAGTATCGCCACCAGGGCGACACCGGGGAAGTCTACGGCGGGTTCTCGCGCGGCCTCGTTGACGGGTTTGCGCAGCGGTTCTCACTGGGCATCGAGTACCGTGACGATGCCTATCGCGCAGATCCCACGGTGGTGGCACCGCCCGAACTGCCGCAGGACCAGAAGCTGGTCGCGCCCTTCGTGCGCTATGAGTTGATCGAAGACGATTACCGCAAGACCATCAACCTCGATCGGGTCCAGCGCACGGAATACCTGCGAATCGGCACCGATCTGCGCCTGCAGCTGGGGCGCGCGATGACGGGCCTGGGCTCCACCGGGGACTGGTGGCTCTACAAATTTGAAGGCAGCAATGGATTCGCCTTGAATCCGAGAAACACGGTGATTGCTTCGGCGTACGCGCGCGGGCAGTACGGCAGCAGCGGGGGCGAGCATCAATTCGTCGGCGCCAACGCGAAGTATTACTTCCGGCAGGTGAGCGGAAACGTGTTTTACGCGTCAATCCTGGCGGACGCAGTTGCCAACGGGAACGCAGCGGACCAGGTGCTGATCGGCGGCGACTCGGGCTTGCGCGGCTACCCGCATCGATACCAGAGTGGCACGCGGCGGGCGCTGATGACCGTGGAGAACCGCTATTACACGGATTGGTTTCCGCTCCGCCTGTTCCGGGTGGGCGCGGCGGTCTATGTCGATCACGGCCGCGCATGGGGCGGCGACAATCCAAACAGCGGCAACCCGGGATGGCTTACCAACATCGGCTTCGGATTGCGCATCTTCAGCGATCGCTCGGCTACCGGCCGTGTGCTGCACATCGACCTGGCGTTCCCGCTCGACTCGGACCCCGCCATCCGGTCCCCCCAGCTGCTCTTCAAGTCGCGAGCGAGCTTTTGATCGCGCCGCCCGCCGCGGGAGCCGCTAGCAGCAGTCGCAACCGGCGCCCTCGGGTAAGGCGAGCGTATCCTTGAGCCAGGCATAGGGGAGGTTTGGGAGTCATCCGGCGCATCCTCGAGCACTTGAGACAGTGGGCGCCGCTCGCCACCGAGCGCAGTCCGCCGCCGGGTCCCACCGCGAGTTGGCCGCGGCATGCCAACTTGCCACTGACCTATCACCCGGTTCCGGACATTGCCTGACCTGCAGTAAACGGTCGGGGCGCGGGGAACCGCCGATGCCGCTCGCGACTCGTCCGGATCGCGGTCGTTTCAAAGGGGGGAGGACGCCGGCCTGGCCCGGCGAGATTACGGGCGGATTGAATTTCCTATCGCTTATCGCTCTGTGAGGGACGAGGGATGGCGGGGCTTCCTTTGCGCATGCTCCGGACGGGGACCCGGCGGCGCAGAATGCTCGCTTCGGGGACGCCCATGTCGTACAAGCTGACGCTAAAGCACGAGCCTTCGTACCTGCACGTGATCGTCACCGGCCTGAACAGCTGGAAAACGTCGCGTCCTACCTCGCGGAGATCATGCGGGAGTGCATGGCCCGGAGGGTCTACCGGGTCCTGATCGAGGAGCGTCTCGAGGGGCCGCGCCTCGGCACGATGGACGTGTACCAGGTCGCGGCGGAGGGTGCCGATCGCGCGAAGGGTCTCTTCGAGGCGATTGCCTATGTCGATGCGAACGCCAAGGGCCGCTTGATGGAGTTTGCGGAGACCGTCGCGGTCAACCGCGGCCTGCCCGTGGTGGTATCCGCGTCAGTGGACGAGGCGAGGAAATGGCTGCTGGAAGGCGGCCGCGCGATGAGCGGCAACTGAGTCGTCCGCTCGATCGCGCGGAGGTAACCCGGCGCATTGCGTCCGGAGTTACCGCACGATAATCGTGATGCTGAAGTCGCCGCGCAGCAGAGACACCGAGTAGCCGCCCTTCGCCGCAGCCGTGGCCTTCTGGAATTCGGCGAGCGTCTGCACCCGGCGGCGGTTCACCGCGTAGATGATATCGGCAGCACGGAAGCCTGCTTGCCAGGCCCGGCTTGCCTCCTCCACGTCGGCGACCACGAGGCCGCCGCCCTTCAGCCGCTGATGAAGCGTGCTGCCGCGCTCGATCTCCACCACGCTCATGCCAGGCAGCTGCGGCACGGCCTTGCCTTCGACGCTCGCCGCATCCTGAGGGGGCGCGATGGTGGCTCGGACGTTGCGCGCGTCCTTTCCGCGCAGCACCCGCAGCTCGATTTCCTCGCCCACCGGCGTCAATCCCAGCCGCGCGCGCAGCTCGGCGGCCGCGCGCACTGGCCGCCCGCCGAGCGCAACGACGACGTCGCGCTCGCGCAACCCCGCCTTCTCCGCGGGCGAGCCGGCCTGGACGGCCGCAATCACCGCGCCCTCGGAGGCGTTCACGCCGAGCTTCTTGGCGATGTCGGGCGTGAGATCCACCATGTCGATGCCGAGGCGCCCGCGTCGGACTTCGCCGAAGCGCGCGATCTGGGCGAGCACCCCGCGCGCCATATTGGACGGCACCGCGAAGCCGATGCCGACGTTGCCGCCCGAGGGTCCGATGATCGCGCTGTTGATGCCGACCAGCTCGCCGCGCAGGTTGATGAGCGCGCCGCCTGAATTGCCGGGGTTGATCGAGGCGTCGGTCTGGATGAAGTCCTCGAAGCCCTCGGGCGAGAGTCCGCTCCTGCCGAGCGCGCTCACGATGCCGGAGGTGACCGTCTGCCCGATTCCGAACGGGTTGCCGATCGCGATCACGTAATCGCCGACCTGTAGCGTGTCCGAGTCGCCGATGCGGATCGCAGACAGGCCCTTGGCCTCGATCTGGAGCACGGCGATATCAGTGCCGGGATCGGTGCCGACGAGCTTCGCCGGGAGCTGGCGCCGGTCCTTGAGGGTGACCAGCACCTGCTCGGCGTTGCGGATCACGTGATGGTTGGTGATAACGTAGCCGCGCGCCGCGTCCACGATCACCCCCGAGCCCGCGGCCTGCTCCTGCTGCTGCGGCCGGTCGGGCAGGTTGAAGAAGCGGCGGAAGAACGGATCCGCGAAGAGCGGGTTCGACTCGAGGGGGGATCGCGTGATCACGGAGATGTTCACCACCGCCGGTGTCACCTCGTTAACGATCGGCGCGAGCGTTGGCAGTCCCCGCGCGTCCGTCTGCGGCTGCGCCGGGACCGGCGATGCGACCAGCAGCGTCAGTGCGGTGAAGACAAGAAATCTCAGCTCATGAGCCATGGCCTGACCCCCTCACCCTGCGCCCGCGGAGGGCGGAGCAGGTTCCAAGCGAATTATGCTTGGATGCGACCCCGGAGCGGGATGCAGCGCCGCACTAATCCGCGTGCTTACATGCGCCTTCACGGTCGCATCCCCGAAATTCGGGGCCCCTGCTCCACGTTTCGGCGCACCTCCCCCCAACTGGTGGAGAGGGGCATTTTCCATAAGTTCCCGTTACTTGAGAATCCGGAAGAGATTGTTGAAGTCATCCGACCACACGCTCAGGCCCGGGATGTCCGAGATCTCGCTCGTGAACTTTGCAATCTCCGGGCTCTCGAGCAGTGCCTTGTCGCGCGTGACGAGTACCCAATCCGTGCGGGCGAGGTCGCTTTCCTCCGCGTCGTCCGCGATCAGCGCGACGTGCAGGCCAAGCTCGCCAGCGATGCGCTTCACTACCGGGGCGAGGTCGAGAAATCGATTGGTGACGTGGAACGCGATCACGCCCCCGGGCTTGAGATGCCGGAGGTAGACCGGCAGCGCCTCGCGCGTGATGAGATGCACCGGTATCGAGTCGCTCGAGAACGCGTCGATCACGAGCACGTCGTAGTTCTGAGGCGCTTCCCGCTCCATGGAGAGCCGCGCATCGCCCAGGACATGCTCGATCTTCGCGCCGCTGTCCCTGAGGAAAGTGAACTCGCTCTCCGCGACCGTCACCACCTGCGGATTGATCTCGTAGAAGCGATAGACGTCGCCCGGTCGCCCGAACACGGCCAGCGTGCCGGTGCCGAGGCCCACCACCCCCACGCGCAGCGCGGAGCCCTCGAGGGCCTTGAGCGCGCGCGAGATGCCCGAAGTCGTGCCGTAGTACGTGGTCGGCTCGTCCTGTCGCCCCGCCGAACGGTACTGCTCGCCGTGCATGATCACCCCGTGCATGAGCCTCCGCACCGCATCCCGCTCGCCGTCGGCGCCGATATCCTTCACGCGCAGGGTGCCATAGAAATTGCGCGTCATCACGCGCGTGTCGCGGGCGAGGTAATCCATGTAGGCCCAGGCGTGGTAGCCGGTGAAGCCGACTGCCGCAAGCACCACCATCGGCACCGCCGAGTGCATGAGACGCGTAACGTAGGCGGCAATCAACAGCGTCACGACCAGCCCCGCGCCGAATTCGTAATAGGTATTGAAGAGCTTGACCGCAACGAGACCCACCGCGATGCCGCCGAGCGCGCCTCCCAGCGACACCATGAGATAGAACTGGGTGAGGTAGCGCGGGGCGGGCTTTCTCGCCGCGAGCTCGCCGTGAAAGAACATGCACATCACGGACAGCCCCACGAAGTTGAGCGGCACTGCTTCCTTGATGTCCATGATGCCGCGCTCCTCGTGCAGCGCCCACGCCATCGCGCACACGACGACGAGCAGCGGCACGAGGAAGATGTTGCGCTGGTACCATCCGCGCCCCTCGAAGCACAGGATGAACGTGACGAGGTAGAGCGTGAGCGGGAGGATCCACAGGAAGGGCACCGAGGCGATGTCGTGGGTGATGTGATTGGTCACCGCAAGCAGCATGAATGCGCCCATGCCGGATAGCAGCAGCCACGCGGCATAGTCGCCCGGCCGCGGCGACGGACCCGCTTCCGGTGCCGTTGCCGCTTCGCGCGCGCCCGTTCTCCCGCGCAGGCTGTACCAGGCGGACACGGCACACAGCGCGGCGAACGCGACGTAGGCCGCGCTCCAGCCCCAGGACTGGACCGCCGTCGTGACCCAGGGCTCGAACGCAAAGGGGTAGGACAGGAGCGCGAGGAGCGAGCCGAAATTGGACAGCGCGAACAGCCGGTACACCGTGCCCGCGGGGAAGGTGCGCGCGAACCATGCCTGCACAAGCGGGCCGGTGGTGGACAACAGGAAGTAGGGGAGGCCGATGGTGACGGCAAGCAATCCCAGGATGCGCCATGTCGGGTCTTCGTCGCCGACCGGCTTCCATCCGGCGTCCGCGATGATGGGAAGCGAGGCGAGGCTCGCGGCGAGGAGCACCACGTGCAGCACGACCTGCGTGCGCGCGGCGAGCTTGCGCGTCGTCCAGTCCGAGTAGGCGTAGCCCGCGAGCAACAGGAACTGGAAGAACACGAGGCAGGTGGTCCACACCGCGGCCGAGCCGCCGAACCACGGCAGGATCTGCTTGGCGATGATGGGCTGGACCAGGAACAGCAGGAACGCGCTCGTGAAGATCGTGACGGCGTAGAGGATCATCGGGCGGGCGGGCGCGAAAAAGCGCGTATTATACGGCGCGAACTGAACTGACTGCGATGCGTGCCACGCGTTATTTCCGCGAAGGCGGGAATCCAGTACTTTGCGTGCTTGCGTTGACCGCCGCGCTCGCATGGAGCGGCGGCGCGCTCGCGGTGTGCCCGAGCCACGAGATGGTCAACATGCTCCTGCGCTTCCAGGAGGCGCGAGACCCGGTGCGCGGCCTGCGCACGGACCTCTCGATGCGCGACGCCGAATGCGGGCGCCGGCGCCTGGTCGAGAAGCTGGAAGCGGTCGACAACCGGGTCATCGGCTACAAGGCCGGGCTCACCAACGCGAAGGTCCAGGCGCAGTTCGGCGTCACGAGCCCGGTGCGCGGCGTGCTGCTGGAGAAAATGCTCCTCGCTGACGGCGCGGACGTTGCCGCCGATTT
>Ga0208685_1000227_pt1 | contig 21075 bp, 31 predicted proteins | sample EasRivMeERMLT890_FD_187533 | JGI IMG/M metagenome (GOLD analysis project Ga0208685, IMG submission 187533) | Soil microbial communities from meander-bound floodplain in the East River, Colorado, USA - East River MetaG ERMLT890 (SPAdes) (version 2) | ecosystem: Environmental > Terrestrial > Soil...
GGATTTTTTGGGATGGCCTCGACAAACGAGAAACGAGAGAGGCGTCATGTGCACATCTGTTGTTGAAGTCTGCGGGGCGGAAGGGGCGGGGAAGAGCGAAGGAGGGTGGTTTCCCGTTACGAGCGCGGTGGTGTCGTACGACCACCCGCACCACGCGCTGCTCGAGGAGGCGATTACGATCGACTTCGTGAACCCGGCGCTCGGGCCCGGGGCGCGCGCCGCGGTCGAGATCACGCTCGAGTCCGCGAAGGCGCTCGCCGCCGCGCTCGCGCGGGCGATTGCGGGCGCGGAGGAAATGGAAGGCCGCCGGGGCCTTTAGCGAGAATCCTTAGGCGGGGTAGCCGGAAGCGAGGGTTTCCTGGATTTCGCGCCGCGAGGCGCCGGACGCGACCAGCGCTCGCAGGATCAGATCGAGCGACACGGACGGATCGCCCGCTTCGATCTTGGCAATGCGCGACTGACTCGAGCGCATGCGTTTGGCGAGATCCACCTGTGAAAGCCCGCGCTTGCGCCGCGCTAGGCGCAACGCGTCCGCCAGGCACAGCTTCACCTCGACCAATGCGGCCTCCTGATCGCTCAGCCGCAGGAAGTCCTTCGTGGAGCCGAGTTTCCAGCCCGCTGTCTTGAGCCGTCTCACCTTAGCTGCTTTCATGCCCTCACCACCTTCAGCTTTGCTTGTAATCCCGGAGCCGTTTAATGCAAGTCCTGATGATCGATTTCGGAGTTTTCGTCGTCGTTTTCGCGAAGACCTCGAGGATCACGATGGCATCCGATCGCGCGCAGTAGACGATTCGCCAGGTACTGTCAGCATCGCGTACCCGAAGTTCATGGCAGGCCTTGCCGATCTCCGGCATCGGCCTTGAATGCGGCATGGCGAGCGACTCGCCACGTTGCAGGCGGCGCAACAGCAGCCCGGCTTCGACCCTGGCGGCGGTCGAGAATGGCGGTGTCTTGATTTCTCCGTGCAACCACGCGAGCGGCTTATCACGCTTTGCAAGCGCTGGCATTATATGTCCGATCCGACATAACCGCAACGGCCGGCGGATTACCGGCCTGCTGTTGGGTCAACGTCCAGCGAGCGAAATCGTTGACCGGGGCTAGATGGCGGAAGTTAGATAGGACCGCGCGCAGGGACCAGCAGCTCGCGCTTCATCTCGGCGAGCGAGGTGATGCCAAGCATGGCCATGTCGCGGCTGATCTCGTCCTTGAGGAGGGATACGGCGTGGTGGACACCGGCCGCGCCGGCGATGGCCGCTGCGTAGAGGAACGGCCGGCCGACGAAGACGAACTTCGCGCCGAGGGCGAGGGCCTTCAGCACGTCGGTGCCGCGGCGCACACCGCCGTCCATCATGATGGTCATGTTGCCGGCCTCGGCGACGACTGCGGGGAGCACGCGCAAGGGTGCCACGCTGTAGTCGAGTTGGCGGCCGCCGTGGTTCGACACGAGGATCCCGTCCACGCCGCTTTCGCGCGCGATGCGCACATCCTGCGGGGAGAGCACGCCTTTCAGCACGAGCTTGCCCTTCCATATCTTGCGCATGAGCTCGAGGTGTTCCCAGGAGAGAGCATCGCGCGCCATGCGCGGGCGCTCGGCAAAGCCCATGACCGGGATGCGCGGGAAGCCCATGTTCTCCAGGTGCGGCATGCCGTGCTCGAGCGTGGTGCGGAGAAACGCGCCGAAGAGCCAGCGCGGGCGCACGAGGCAGTCCCACGCGAGGCGGAGCGTCGGCTTGAGCGGCGAGTTGTAGCCGCTTCTGACATTGTTCTCGCGGTTCGCCGGCACCTGCACGTCCACCGTCAGCATCAGCGTGTCGAAGCCCGCGCGCTGCGCGCGCTCGACGAGCGGCACGATGATCTCGCGCTCACCGGGAAGGTAGGCCTGGAACCACGCGGTCGGCCCGATCTCGCGCACACGCTCCATCGGCGTCAAGGAGGCGCCGCTCTGGATCATGATCGTGTTTAACTCCGCCGCGACCTGCGCCAGGACGGAATCGCCCATGTAGGCGGCGAGCGAGGTGCCGCCCATCGGCGGGAAGCCGAACGGCAGGTCGTAGGTGCGTCCAAGCACGGTTGTTTTCTGGTGGCGGCCGCGGGTGTTCACCAGGACGCGGGGCAGGAACTCCCACTCGGCGAAGGCGGCGCGGTTGCCGTCGCGGGCCGAGTTGGTCTCCACGCCCCCCGAGGCGTAGCCGAAGATGGGGCGCGGCAGGAAGCGGCGCGCGGGTTCCTCGAAGTCGTCGAGGCAGAGGATGTTCTTGAACCGGCGCGGGACGTCGGCACTGCTGCGCCGGCCGGCGACGCGGAGGTTGGTCTCGCTCTTGCGGGTGGTGGTGTCGTTCATATGTTGGGCGGAAAGCAGGTGAAGATGGGATGAACTCCGACTAATATGGGTAATCAGACTACTATCTTACTGTAGCCATGGAACTTCTCACTTTCAGGATGGACGAGCCTATGACCACCAACTTTCGCAGGCTGGCTGCTGCTCTCTTGATCGTATCGGGCGCCGGGCTGGCGGCCGGTTGCGCCACCACCGAGGTGAGCGTGCAATGGTCCGATCCGCAGTTCAAGGGGCGCTCGTTGCGCGGCGAGAAGGTGCTCGTCGTGTGCGAAGCCCCGGACGTCGCGATGCGCGGCAACTGCCAGGACGATGTCGCGGCGCAGCTCCGGGCGACCGGCGCGACGCCGGTGATCGGTTCGGACCCCGGGTTGACCGTCGGTCCGCCGCCGGCGAACGATGCGACGCTTGCCGCAGCGCGCGCGGCGGGCGCGAAGGCCATTTTCGGCGCGACGATCGTGCGCGACGTGACGGTCGTCGGGGGTGGGAGCAGCGTCGGCTTCGGGTTTGGCGGCTTCAGCGTCGGCGGCGGCTCCGGGAGGAGCGCGGGCGTCGGCGTCGACGTTCCGGTCGGTGGCGGGCGGACGACGAGCGGCTACAAGGCGAGCATGGTGCTTACCGACGTTGCGAGCGTGCGCCTGATGTGGACCGGCACGATCACAACGCCCCCATCGGACCGCGTCGACGAGCAGATCCATGAGCTCGCGCGGGTTGGCGTCGACGCCGCGAAGGAAGCCGGGTTCTTCTGAGGCGCGGAGTCTTGATATGGCAGGCTGGATCACGGCATTCAAGGTCATTCCCTGGGGCGAGCTGATTGCGGCCGCGCCGACGGTGGTGAAGGGCGCGCGGCAACTCTGGGCTACTGTCAGGAAGCAGGAAGCCCCGCAGGTTGCGGGTCGAGGCGGGCAGGACGCGCAGCGGGCGCTCGAAGCGCAGATCGATGAGCTGCGGAAGGAGCTGACCGCCGCCTCGGAGCTCGTCACCCGGCTCGCCGAGCAGAACAGCCGCCTGATCGAGGCGGTCGAGGTGCTGCGCGTGCGGACCCGCGTCCTCCTGGTGCTAATGGCGATCCTGGCTGCGGGGCTGACGGGCCTCGCGATCGCGATGGCGCTGTCGGGTTGATGGTCGGCGAGTGTAGAAGCACGGCTTACTTGGTGATGCTGATACCCGTCGCCTTCACCAGCTCCGTGAGGCGTTTGCGCTCGGCTGCACGGTACTCATCGAGCTCCTTACGTCCACCGGCGATGATCTCGATGCCGAGCGTCTTCAATCGCTCGCCGAAGGCGGGCTCACGCGCTGCCTTGACGATCTCCGCGCTGGCCTTCTCGAGTACTGCCCTGGGCGAGCCCTTGGGCGCCACGATGCTGTACCAGCCGAAGTTCACGAAGCCCGGCAACGTGTCCGCGATCGTCGGAACGTTGGGCAGCCCCGGCGCGCGGTTCGCGGTGCTGACCGCGATCGCCCGCAGCCTGCCGGAACTGACGTGGGGGAACGCGGCGGGGTAGACGGCGAACTGCATCTGGATTTCGTTGGCGATCGCGTCGATCAAGGCCCCCGCGACGCCCTTGTAAGGCACGTGCAGCATGTCGATGCCGGCCATGTGCGTGAACATGACGGTTGCGAAATGCTCTCCGCTGCCCGGACCGCCGGAGCCGTAGCGCAGCTTGCCCGGCGATTTCTTCGCGAGCGCGATCAGCTCGGAAACGGATTTGACCGGCAACGGCGGGCTGATCGTCACCACCCACGGCACCAGCCCGACGAGCGCGACCGAATCGAAATCCTTGTCGAGGTTGAAGCTGAGGTTGGGATAGACCGAGGTCGCGACGAAGAGCTGGGAGGTCAGCATCAGCCAGGTGTAGCCATCGCGCTCCGCGCGCAGCGCCTGCTCCGCGCTGAGGATGCCGGCCACCCCGGGACGGGTGTCGACGACGACCCGCTGGCCCCACACGCCGTAGAGGTGATCGGCAATGAGCCGGGCCATGATGTCCGGGCCCGACCCCGGGGCGCTGCCGATGATCAGCCGGATCGGCTTGTCCGGGAATGTCGGTTGGGCGGCGTGTGTCGCCGAAGCTGCCATGACGGCCGGGATGGCGACCGTGGCCAACAGTCTTGCCGTGCGCATCGGAACCCCCTCCTTGTTTTCGTACCGATCACGTTAATCGGCCCGCCGCCGGGGGTCAATGCGCCGGTGTAGACTTTTCCAGGCAACTGGGGCAGGGCTCGAATACTCACTCAAGGGAGGTCACTATGAAATTCTGGTATCTAGCCGCGATTACATGGGCAGCAGGTCTGTCACTTGCGACGGGGGCGTCGGCGCAGCAGGTCTCGCCCAACGGAGTCAAGACGTTGTCACCGGCGGGCGCAATCAAGCCGACTGGAACGTGGAATCTGGGCACGCGCGCCGGGGAATTCGTGTTCGTGGCCGGCATGCGCGGCATCGATCCCAAGACTAATACCCTCGTGCAGGGCGACGAGGCGCGCACGATGCAGGCGTTCCTCAACATGAAGCTGATCGCGGAATCCGAGGGCGCGACGCTGCGCGATGCGGTGCGGCTGGTGGTTTACGTGACCGACATGTACCGCTTTCGGCCGATCGTAAACAAGGTCCAGGAGCAGCTTTGGGGCGCGGGCCCTTATCCGCCGCGCACGATCATCGAGGTCGATCGCCTCAACCAGGACGACATCGTCGAGATCGAGGGCACGTTCTATGCGCCGCTCAAGCGTTGAGGGGCGTGAATCGAGACATGACTACAACGATGAGTGAATTCAGGGTGATGACCTCCGGCGCGTTTACCGCGGCGCACCTGGCATTGATTCCGCAACTGGAGCGCCTGACGCAGGCCAAGGTCGTGACCGCCTCGACTTCCATCGGCACGGGGGAGATGTCCATCCCGAGCCGCCTGGAGCGCGGAGAGGTCGTGGACATCGTCATCGTCGCGGAACATGTGCTCCGTCAGTTCATCAAGGAGGGCCTGGTAATGGCGGAGGGCCTCAAGGCCGTCGCCCGGTCGAGCATCGCTTTCGCGGTGCGCGCGGGCGCGCCGAAGCCCGACATCGGTTCCGCCGATGCGCTGAGACGGACGCTCTTGCAGGCGAAATCGATTGGCTATTCAGCGAGCGAGAGCGGCAAGTACTTTACCGGGGAGCTGGTTCAGCGCCTCGGGATCGCGGACCAGGTGCTGCCCAAGAGCCGCTTGATCGGGGGCGGTGAGCGCGTGGGCGCCGTGATCGCGCGCGGCGAAGTGGAGATCGGCTTGCAGCAGGTGAGCGAGCTCTTGCCCGTGCCGGGGATCGCGCACATCGCGCCGCTGCCGCCGGAATTTCAGAAGGTCACGACCTTCGCCGCGGGCGTTGCGGCGAGTTGCCCGAACCGATCAGTCGCGCGAACGGCGATCGAGTTCCTCGCCTCGCCCCAAGCGGCGGATGCGATCAGGAACAGTGGCCTCCAGACGCCGTGATGGTTCCGGGAAAGCGCGCGTTGTCTGCGTCGCTCTCGCTGACGGCGCTGCTCGGCTGCGGCGGCGATGCGTCGGTCACGATCTGCTTCGGCGACGTGACGTTCTGCTCCGTGGCCGTGAATCCAGTCGCGGACGCGGGCCCCGACCAGACGGTCGCGTCCGGTTCCATGGTGACGCTCGACGGGTCAGGGAGCGATGGCGGCATCGACACGTATTCGTGGGCGCAGACGGGCGGGGCGAGCGTTGCCCTGGTCAACGCGAACAGGGCGGTCGCGACGTTTATTGCTCCGTTCGTGGCGAGCACGGTGACCTTGTCGTTCCAGCTTACGGTCGTCGATAAGGTGAAGCAGGCCGATACCGACTCGATGAGCGTCATCGTGCAGCCGTAGACACTTCCACGCCTCATGCACCATCTCCTGCTCGCCCTCGGGGCGATGTTTTTTCAGCAGACCTTCGTCGCGCTGGGCCGGGCTTTGCCCGCAGTGATCGCGCCGGCGATCATCGAGGATCTGCGCCTCGATCCGGCCTGGATCGGCGTCTATTTCGGCTTGATGGCCCTGGCCTCTCTCGTCACGCAGCTCGGTTGCGGCAGCTTCATCGTGCGCCATGGCGCCTTCCGCGTGAGCCAGATCGCTCTCGTCATGCTGAGCATCGGCACCGCATTGACAGCTCTGGGAACGCCCCTGCCGCTCGTCCTGTCCGCGATCATTGGCGGGGGTGGCGGAGCCGTGTCCACGCCGGCGAGCTCGCATCTGCTGAGCCGCGTCACCTCGCCGCGCTACCTGCCCCTGGTGTTCTCCATCAAGCAGACCGCGGTGCCGGCCGGCCTGCTGCTGGCCGGCGTGCTCGGGCCGCCGTTGACGGAATGGATGGGCTGGCGCACGACGATGCTGATCAGCGCGGCGGCGTGCGCCGTCCTGGTCCTGGTGCTGCAGCCCCTGCGCAGGGTATTCGATACCGACCGGGTGCCGACGCGCACGTTCCGATTCTCGGATTTCAGGTCGACCTTGTCCCTGGTGCTCGCCACGCGAAGGCTTCGGGCCTTGTCCTTTGCCTGCCTTGCCTTCAACGGCCTGCAATCCGTGATGACGGCGTATTTCGTCATCTACCTGACGACGATCGGCTACACGCCCGTGGCCGCGGGTTTCCTTTTTTCCGTGGCGGTGGCGGTCGCGGTGCCCGGCCGCATTCTGTGGGGCTGGATCGGCAGCAGCTTTGTCTCGCCGCGCGTGATGATGGCGGGGCTTGCCCTGGGCATGGCTGGAAGCGCGGTGCTCCTTGCTTTTTGCAGCGCTGGCTGGCCGACGCTGCTGGTCGGCCTTGTCGCCTGCGCGCTCAGTGCCACCGCGCTGTCCTGGCACGGCATTCTCCTGGCGGAGACCGCGCGCGCGGCGCCCGAGGACATGCGGGGCGCAGTCACCGGCGGCGTGCTGTCGTTCGGCCAGGTCGGCGGGTTGACCTTGCCGCTCATCTATTCAGGTTTTCTTGACCAGACCGGCAGCTACGGCATCGGCTTCATCGTGTGCGCCCTGCCAGCGCTGCTGGTCGGCGTCCAATTGTTGCGTCGCTAAGCGCCCTTTCTTGTCGCCGCATAGAATGGTGCTTGTTTGACCTCCTGGAGGCCGACGTGATGGAACATTCCACCGCCCGCGCTGCCGAGCTGGCGCGCCGTTGCAGGGTCGCTGCCCTGGGAACGCTTCGAGACGGGGCGCCCAGCGTTTCGATGGTCCCGTACGCGATCATCGAGGATCCGCTTGCGTTCATCGTGCTCGTCAGCACGTTGTCCGCCCATACCAAGGAGATGCTCGCGGACGGGAACGTCGGATTGTTGATCATGGAGCCGGAGACCGACACGCGGCCGGCGCACACGCTCGCGCGCTTCTCGATGCAGGGGAAGGCGGAGTTCATCGCGCAGGACAACCCGCGCTTTGCCGCGGCGCGCGCAGCCTACAACGCGCGGTTTCCGGACATGGTGGGACTGTTCGAGCTGAACGACTTCACGCTGTTCGCGATCGTCCCCTCCGAGGTCCGCGTCATTGCCGGCTTCGCGCAGGCGGCCTCGATCACGCCCGAGTCATTGGCGAAAAGCATCCACGCGAGATCCTAGCGGCGGTTTCCGCAGGACTAGAATGGGCGGATCCACCAACTGTTTGGGGTCCACATTATGAGCCGCGAAACAAGACTGACCATCGCGTTATTGACGGCGCTCGCCGCGCTCGGCGCGGTTTCCGCGACAGGGCATGCGCAGAACTATCCCACCAAGCCGATCCGCATGATCGTGCCCTGGAACCCCGGCGGCACGACCGATACGATCGCGCGCATTCTCGGGCAGAAGATGAGCGAGGCCTGGGGCCATCCGGTCGTAATTGACATCCGCCCCGGCGCGAGCGCCATCATCGGCACCGAGATCGCGATGCGCGCACCCGCCGACGGCTACACGCTGCTGCATGCCAACATGGCGCAGTGGGCGACGAACCCGAGCTTCTACAAGACGAACTACGACACGTTGCGCGACTTCGCGCCGATCAGCATGGTCGCCACCGCGCCGCAGCTGCTGGTGGTGTATCCGGGCCTGCCGGTGAAATCGGTGCAGGATCTCATCAAGGTGGCGAAGGCCGAGCCGGGCAAGCTCAATTTCGGATCGGGCGGGGCAGGGACGCTCGCCTATTCCGCCGGGGAGCTTTTCAAGATGCTCGCGGGCGTGAACATGGTGCATGTCCCGTACAAGGGGACGATCCTCGCGTTGACCGACCTCCTGGGCGGCCGGTGCCAGGTGGTCTTCTCGGATATGCCGATCGCGCTGCCGCACGCCAAGTCCGGGAAGGCCCGCGCGCTGGCGGTCACGAGCGCCAAGCGCACGCAGCTCGTGCCGGACATGCCGACGATCGCCGAAGCGGGCTTGCCGGGATACGGGCTTGAGAATTCCTGGGGCGTGATGGCGCAGAAGGGGGTGCCCAAGCCGATTCTCGCGAAGTTGAACGCGGAGATCGTGCGCGTGCACAACCTTCCTGACGTCAAGGAGCGCTACGCGACGATGGGGCTGGAAGCGATCAGCAGCACGCCTGAGGCGTTCACCGCATTCATCCGCGCCGACGAGGCCAAGTTCGCGAAGATCATTAAAGCCACCGGCGCCAAAGTCGAGTGATGAGTACCGATACGCCCGAGTCCAGCCGCAAGGCGCAGATCGACGCTCTGCTGCTCAAGCTCCCGGGCGTCAGCGCAAGAAAAATCAACGGGCTGGACGCCTACTTCGTTAGCGACAAGATGTTCGCCTGCATCAGCGGCCGCGGCATCGGACTGCGCCTGCCTGCGGCCACCGCGACCGAACTGCAGTTCTCGAGGGACAACGTCGTCCCGTTTCAGCCCGCCGGTCTGGCAAGCACGAGAGAGTGGATACAGATCGACCGCGCCGAGGCGGCCGAGTACGAGAAGGATCTCGAGCTGTTTCAGGCCTCGCTCGAGTTCGTGAAGGCTGGCCGGACCCGATAGGGCAATACAAGGATGAAGATTGAAGACGAAAGGATGATCCCCGCAGCGCGGGAGTCGACATCCTGGATGGGCGATCCGGAGGACGACGACGAGGACGAGGAGAAAAAAAACCCCGCCGCAGCGGGGTTTCGAAAGCCTACCTGATGCAGGGCATCAGGCGGCTTTCAGGTTGGTTGCCGAGGATTTGCCGTTCTTGCCGGTCTGCACGTCGAACGAGACTTTCTGGTTCTCGCTCAGCGTGCCGAGGCCCGCGAGCTCGACCGCGGAGATATGCACGAACACGTCCTTCGAGCCGTCGTCGGGTTGGATGAAGCCGAAGCCCTTGGTGGAGTTGAAAAACTTCACGGTGCCGTTGGTAGACATAATGTCCTCCAAATGTGGCGTCGCCGCGCGCGATAGTGCGCGAAGCATCAAAGTACCAGTGGGAGAGGACCGAAAATGCCAGCCAGAAACGGACTACAGACAGACCCAAAGCGCATTCGACCCTGCCAGTATGCGCCCAAAACGCCCCCAGCGGCGGAATATCTTTCGAGGGCGTGCTAGTCGAGCTCCGTAGTCAGGAGGCGCGGCACCGCGGGAAAAGTTTCCAGCTCGAAGTAGACGCGGCCGATCTCGCGGCCGTCAGTGGTTTGCACCCAGACCCTCCAGGGCCCGGGCTGGTAGTTCGCCTTCACGCCGTAGCCTCGGAAGCCCTGCTCACGGCCGCCGACGATCTTGATAGGAATCGTGTCCTGCAGCGCCCAGCCCCGGCCCGCGGGCTTCCAGTACCAGCGCATCTGCACCTCGTCGGAGAAGCGCGCGGGCGAGAAGATGCGGAAGTACACGTACACCTTGTCCTCGGGCTGCGCGCGGAAATGCTGGTCGCCGTTGTGCCAGATGCGCCACCACGGCCGCTCGTGGGTGAGCCGGTAGCCTTCCTCGGTCCGCTCCACGCCGTGATAGACGCCGATGAAGGGGATGGAGAGCGGCACCGGCGGGATCACCCGCAGGAGGTAGGACCCGAGAAAGGCGACGAGCACGAATCCCAGGGGCTGCAGGATCTGCCGCCGCACTTGCAGGGAGAGCTCGGGCCGGCGCGACCGGATCCACCACGCTGCTGCAACCGGCGGAAGGCAGCCGATGAGCATCGACAGCAGGAACACGCCGAGGCCGATCGAGCCGACGACGACCGGCGTCAACGCGGCGGAGAACGCGAGGAAGCACAGGGCGAGCAGCGCGAACTTGACGTGCATGCCGAGCGCCTTGAAGCGCCGGGACTCGTTGGCGAGGAGGAGCACCACGAGGAACGCGAGGAAGCCGAAGGACACGAGGAGCGAGGAGCTCTTGAAGAAGAAGATGGCATACAGGTTCATCAACGCGCCGAGGGCGAAGTGGATTGCCGCGGAGCGGTATTCGTAGTACCAGCGCTTCGGCGCGGAGAGCCGCGCGAGCTCGGGCGGAGGCGCGCCTTGCGCGAGGAACATGTGCAGCAGCACGGCGGTAATGGCGAGGAGGTAGAACGCCTGCTGGCCGATGGTGAGCCAGGAGTCGATGCTCCCGGCGGTCACGATGTCGAAACCGAAGCCGCCGGTGAAGAAGACGGCCGCGACTTCGCGCTCGTTCTGCTCGAAATAGAGCTTGAGCCGCTGCAGCGCCCCCGGCGCAGCAGCGATCGCGTCGGGTTGCGTCATCGGCCGAGGAGTTGCCGGACGAACGCGAAGACGGCCCAGCCCCTCACCACCCAGCTGCGCAGCTTCGGGGAGGACGCCAGCAGCGTGGCCGCGATCCCGGCACCGAGGAGCAGGGGCTGGGCAGACGTGCGCCGCATGCCCGTCACCGTGGCGGCGATTTCGTCGCGCTGCGTGGCCGAGCGCTCGACGAGCGCCGCGCGCCGGCGCGCCAGGGTCTCGAAGAAGGCGCTCACTTGCGCGGCTCCAGCGCTTCGGCGTCGTGCTTGAGCTCACCGAGGCTCGCGGCGAAGGCGTGCACTTTCGCCTCTCGTTGCACTTGCCAGCCGATGATCGCCGCGGCCGCGAGGAAAGTGAGCGCGAGGCCCGCCGCCACCGCGACGCGATGCTCTGCGGGCACCGCCATGACCAGTGCCACCGCGCCGAAGCCGAGCGCCAGCGCGGCGAGGAGGATCGCCGCCACTGCGCCGATCATGATCAGCACCAGGCGCGCGAGCAGCTCCTGCATCTCGACGCTCAGCAGCTCGAGCCGGGTGCGCGCCAGGCCGAGCAGGGTGGCGAGCAGCTCTTGCACGGATCGAATGAGGCTCATGGCTACTTCCGCGCGAGCAGCAGCCCGATGAGCAGGCCCACGCCCGCGGCAATGCCGACGGCGGCCCATGGGTTCTTGCGCACCTGCTCGTCGATTTCGCCGACGGCCTCGCGCGTGATCTCGCCCGCCTGGCGCAATTGCTCGCCGGACTCGACGGCGGCGGCCCGCATCAGCGCTTCGGCTTCGCGCACCACGGCGCGCAGCTCGGCGGTCAGTTTCTCGGTCGTTCCTGCATCCATGTTGCGTCCTCCAGGCTAGTACGCCGATTGTATATGACAGGCCCTGGAATATTGATGAAATATCCGCGCTCGCGGCCTTGCTAATCGCGGTGGCGCCCCCATGTACCCAGCGTAGCCAGGGCATGCGCAGGCATGCACCATCGTTGTTCACAGGAGACCAAAATGTTCAATATCACTCGCTCAAATCCCCTCGAGGAAGCATTCGACAACGTGTTCCGTGCCGTGCCCGTGTGGATGCCGAGCCGCGAAACGCGCGCGCTTGCGCCGACGCAGATCCGCATGGACGTCACCGAGAATGACCGGGAGTACGTGGTACGCGCCGAGATGCCGGGCGTCAAGAAGGAAGAGATCAGCGTCACCATCGACGGCAATGAAGTCACGGTATCCGCGGAAGTGAAGCAGGAAAAGGATATCAAGAACGGCGAAACGGTGGTCCACGCCGAGCGCTATTACGGCAAGATCCAGCGCGTGTTTGCGCTTGGCCAGGAGGTCGATGAAGCGACCGCCCGGGCGAAGTACCACGACGGCGTGCTGGAACTCATGCTGCCGAAGAAGGCGATCGCGGCCGCGAAAAAGGTCGCGGTGAACTGAGCCGAATCGCTAGCGCACAAACCCCGCTGCGGCGGGGTTTTTTTGCGGACAAAGGAATGACGGGGCCGCTAATCACTCAAGGGGTGCACGAAACGTTGCGCACTGCCGCGCGTGCCAGCGTGCCCACGGTTGAGTGCTCGCTGGACCTGGAGCGTTCGAAGGCAACGGTCGAGGTGGGCGAGGCGGGGTGGAGCTGGAGGGGCCAGCGCTTCCCCTGGCTCGAGAGCTGCAAGGACCGGACCATTTACTACTGGACCGGTGAGGCTTTCGAGCCGGTGGCGCGTTTCACGGCGTCACTGATCAAGTTGGTGCCGACGGAGTGGGGGACGCCGACGTTCGAGATCGATGGCATCAAGATGTTGGCCACGGCGCAAGGCTCGCCCTATGCGGATGCCGAACGCAAGGTCGGTTTGATACAGCCGCGTGGCAAGGTGATTCTGGACACCTGTGGCGGCCTGGGGTATTTCGCCGAATGGTGTTTGCGGGGTGAGGCCCGGCAGGTGCTTTCGTACGAGAAGAATCCCGACGTGATCTGGTTGCGCAGCCTCAATCCCTGGTCGCCCGCGGTGGGCGGCGCGTTGACGCTGACCGAGGGCGATATCTCCGAGAGAATCGCCACGCTGCCCGCTGCGTCGGTCGACGCGATCCTGCATGACCCGCCGCGTTTCGGCATCGCCGGAGAGCTTTACTCACAGGTCTTTCATGACCATCTGGCCAGGGTGCTCAAGCGCAAAGGCAAACTGTTTCATTACACCGGCGCTCCGAACAAGCGCGCCAGCGGACGCGATATGGCTGCCGAAGTGGCGAAACGGTTGCGGCACGCCGGGTTCGTCGCGGAGCTGAATGGCGACGGCGTGTTCGCCGTCAAGAAGTGAGTGACGAGCCCCTCGTTACCTCGTCCCGAGCCCGGGAAACGCGCGTTCGAGCTCGGACCGGGAAAGCTCGCGGAATTTCCCCGGTTCGAGCGTTCCCAGTTCCAGGCCGCCATATGCGACTCTCTTGAGCCGCGTGACTTCGTGGGAGAGCGCGGAGAACATCCGGCGGATCTCGCGATTCTTGCCTTCGGTCAGCCGCACGGTGAGATGGGATTCCTTGCCGCTGGCTTTGCGCAGGATGATTTCTTCCGGCTGGAGCTTCTCTCCCGCATCCAGCAGTCCCTCCCGGAGCCGCTCCAGGCTCTCCTCCGTCACCTTGCCGCGCACGGTGACGAGGTAAGTCCGGCTGATCGCGCTGCGGGGATCGGTGAGCCGGTCGGAGAGGCGCGTATCGTTGGTGAGGAGCAGGAGTCCGGAGCTCGCCCAATCCAGGCGCCCCGCCGCGATCAAGTGCAATCGGGGCTCGGGAATGAGCGAGAAGACCGTGGGCCGGCCTTTTTCGTCCGAGCGCGTGGTGACCACGCCGCGCGGCTTGTGCAGCAGGAAGGTCCGGTGAGCGGCCTTGGCGACGGGCTTCCCTTCGACCTCGATCCGGGCGCGCTCCGGGACAACCGGGAACAGCGGGTCTCGCCGGAGGACTCCGTTTACCTTGACCTTGCCGTCGACGATCCACTGCCGCGATACGGTACGGGAAGCGATTCCAAGTTTTGACAGCGCCCGTTCGAGCGGTACGTGTGCTGGCTTCATCCCGTCCATCGTAAACTAGACCCGGCATGCTTTCCGCAACCGGAATCTCTCGAGCCTGGCCCCTTTTTGCGCTTCTTTGGGGCTTCCCGGCCGGGGCGGCAAAGGACTGCGCGCATTGCCCGGAGATGGTGGTCGTTCCGGCGGGGCGATTCGTGATGGGAGCGGCGCCGGAAGAGGAGGAGCGCACGCTTCTGCCCGAGGGATTTCGTAACCGCAGCCAGCCGCGGCGTAGCGTCAATGTGAAGCGCTTCGCCGCCGGCAAATTCGAGGTTACGCGGGGCGAGTACCGGGTGTTCGCGGAGGCGACAGGCCGCAGCGGTGATGGGTGCTTCGTCTGGGGCAGGGCGGATTTCGAATCAGGTCCCGCGAATAGTTGGCGCAATCCCGGCTTTGCCCAGGACGATGCGCACCCCGTGACGTGCGTCAGTTGGGAGGACGCGAGCGCCTATGTGGCGTGGCTGAGTCAACTCACCGGCAGAAAGTATCGCCTGCTGACCGAAGCCGAATGGGAATACGCGGCGCGAGCCGGCACTACGACGACGCGCTACTGGGGCGATGACGCAAGCATGACCTGCGACTATGCCAATGGTGCCGATCGCTCATCGGCTGCGCGGGTGCCGGGCGCGGCTGAATGGCATGCCACCGATTGCGATGACCGGTATGCCTACACCGCCCCCGCGGGCAGCTACCGCCCCAATGCATTCGGCCTCTACGACATGCTGGGGAACGCCGAGGAATGGACCCAGGACTGCTGGAAGGCTAACTACATCGGCGCGCCGACCGATGGCAGCGCGATTGCTGCGGGCGACTGCTCCCTGCGCGCGGTGCGCGGCGGCTCCTGGATTGACTCTCCGATAGGGGTGCCCGCGGCGTATCGCGTGGGGAGCCACGTTACGATCCGGGTCTCCCGTCGCGGATTCCGCGTCGCCGCGGACATGTAGGTAGAATCTACAAACGCCATGCAGCTCACCAACGAAAAGCCGGTCACCGGCACCATTCGCGCCCGCTTCAACTACATCGTCGACACCGGGGTGCCGCCGGTGCGCTACATCGACTGGCCGGAGATGGAGCACAAGGCGGTCCCGCCACAGTATCGGCCCTACGAGATGGCGATCCGAGACGGCAGGCCGCTGCGCGACGCGTTCAGACTCGATGTGCACGGGTTCGTATTCGTGGACCACGTCACGCGGGTCGGGGACTTCATGGATGAGGCGGAGCGGAAGAACGTCTACGACCCGGAGGTGCAGGCGCTGATCAGGAAACATTCGGGCGCGTCCGACGTCGTCGTGTTCGACCACACCATCCGCGCGAGCGACGATGAAGCGCGAGGTTCATCGAGCATACGCCCGACGGTGAAGAGCGTGCACAACGACTACACCGAGACCTCCGCGCCGCGGCGGTTGCGCGAGATCGTCGGCGACGCCGAGGCCGAGCGCCGTTTCAATAAGCGCTGGGCCATCATCCAGGTGTGGCGGCCGATCCGCGGCAAGGTGCTGATCGATCCGCTCGCGATCTGCGACGGGCGCTCCATTCCGCAGAAGGGATTCATCCGGGTCGAGCGGCGCTACCCGTACCGCACCGGCGAGGTCTATCACATCGCGCACAACCCCGCGCACGAGTGGTATTACTTTCCAGAGATGGCGCGCGACGAGGCCCTGGTGTTCAAGGTATTCGACTCGGATGCCGGCATGCCCTCGCGCTTTACTGCGCACAGCGCGTTCGACGATCCCGCGACGCCTGCGGGCGCGCCGCCCCGCGAGAGCATCGAGACGAGGACCTTCGCGTTCTTCGACTGAGCCGGCCTGTTACAGGACCGGGCGGCGGGCGGCGGAGAAGTGCTGGCTCCAGTAGCGGTCGGTCAGGCTCGCGGTGGAGACGCGCTTGCCGCTCGAGGGGGCGTGTACGAAGCGGTTGCTGCCGACGTAGATCGCGACGTGCGAGTTGCGCTTGCCTTCCTGGTGGAAGAAGAGCAGATCGCCCGGGCGGACGTCACTCCGGGAGACGGTGCGGGAGCCGGCCCACAATCCTTCCGTGTTCCGCGGCAGCTGCATGTTGACCTGGGCGTAGCTGTACTGCACGAGCCCGCTACAGTCGAAACCCCGCGTTGAGTTGCCCCCCGGGCGATACGGCTTGCCCTGCATCTCGAGCGCGTGCCGCGCGGCGCGGGCGCCGACATCCGGATCAGCTTGCTTCGGCGCGGACGAGCAGCCGCCCAGCACGAGCAGGGTCAGCCCGAAGGCGGCGAGCGATAACCGGTCGATCCACATACCGCGTCATTATCGAATGGCTGGTGCGCGGCGTCGGTGACGAATGCCACACCCGGTTTCTCCCACAGCTTCCGATCATTGCCTGGTTGAATTCGGCTACTACGTGCCTGATTCGGTGGATTGTCGCCAGAAGACGACGGCATCTCCCTTGTAACGTGCAGCGACGCGCGGTAAGAATTGCATGCAGTCCCATTCCTGTCGGCATCCAAGCGAAGGAGGATGCAAATGAAACTCTTCCAGAGCTGCTTCAAGACATTTCCCTGGTTGATGGCGCTGTTGCTCGCCGCGGCAGTCGGTGGTTGCGGCAGCGGTGATGGCGACAGCGTTGCTTCGACTCCGGGCACGCTAGGCGTCTCGCTCACCGACATGCCGGCTTGCGGTTTTGATGCAGTGAATGTGACCGTGAGGGGCGTGCGCGTGCATCGCAGCAGCGCTGCCTCCGACAGCGATGGCGGCTGGACAGAAATCACGCTCAATCCTGCGCGCAAGATCAATCTGCTCGATCTCACGAACGGCGTGCTCGAGACGCTGGGCGAGACGCCCCTCGCGCCAGGGCACTACACGCAATTGCGCCTGATGCTCGATCCGAACACGGGCATGGGATTCGCGAACTCGGTTGTCCCGACGGGCGGCGTTGAGACCGCGCTCGCGACCCCGAGCGCAGTGCAGAGCGGGATCAAGTTGATCCACGAATTCGACGTGGCTCCCGGGCAGCGCGTGGACCTGGTGCTGGACTTCGACGCCTGCCGGTCGGTGGTGCGGCGCGGCAACGGGACCTTCGGGCTCAAGCCGGTAATCAAGGTCACGCCCATGGTGTTGAACGGCGTCACCGGCTACGTGGATACCGGGTTGCTTGGATCCAATGTCATGGTGACGGCGCAACAGAATGGCGAGATCGTCCAGTCCGCTGCGCCGAAGCCGGATGGCTATTTCCTGCTCGCGCGCCTTGCGCCCGGGAGCTACGACGTCGTCTTCACGGCGGACGGACGCGCGACGGCGGTCATCACGGGGGTGCCGGTCGCAAGCGAAACGGACATTGTCGAGGTCAGCACCAGCGACGCGCGGATCAGTTTGCTGAATTCCAGCATGGGGAAGGTGGAAGGGACGGCAACTTTGAATCCGGCGAGCGCGGGGACGGACGTGACCGTGGCGGCGAAGCAGACTTATGGAATGACCACGACCGTGACCGTCAAGTCAGTGATTGCGGACGAGTCGGCGGGTGGCGCGTATGAGCTTATTTTGCCCTTCGCCGCGACGCAGCTGGGCGCGTTCAGCGCACTGCCCATCTCGTTTACCCCCCAGGCGAACCCAGGCCTGTACTCCGTGGAGGCTTCCGCCACCGGCTACGCGGCCCCGCCGTCGGCCGTGACCATCTCCGCGACGCCCCAGACGCGCAACTTCGTGCTGGTGCCGTAAGCCTTACCGTCTCCGACCCCCAGCGCGCGCCTTCACACGGTATGCCGCCCGCGGCTCGTGGGCTTTGCCCCGGCTGCGCGCGCGCGCGTGCACCCGCAGCCAGGCAGCGAAGTCCCGCTCGCTGAGCTTGCCTTCGGCGAGCGCCAGATAGAGCGGATACAGCTCCAGGTCTTCCGCCTCGAGCGTCGCGCCGTTCATTTCGAGAAAGGTCTCGCAGGCGACAGCGGCGGTGCGCTTGTTGCCGTCCACGAAAGGGTGGTTGCGCGCGAGACCGTGCGCCAACGCCGCCGCGAGATCGCAGAGATCGGGCGGGGGGTCGCCATAGGCAAGAAGCTGCTTCGGTCGCGCCAGCGCAGACTCCAACAGGCCTTCGTCACGCACGCCGGCGCTGCCCCCGTGCTCGGCGAGCTGGCGGTCGTGGATGGCGAGCACCAGTGCCGTTTCGACCCAGACCATCACCATCAGCTCTCGGAAAGCTTCTTGAGTAGCGTGCGGCGCTTGCGCATGACGCGTGCGGCTACTTCCATTTGCTTGGCCAGCCCGGGATCGAAGGGGGCGAGCTTGAAGCCGTCTGGCAGCTCGGTCACGTACAATGCGTCGCCCTTGGCGAGCCGCAGCCGGGCGAGGAGTTCCCTGGGCAGGATGACGCCGGCGGAGTTGCCGATGGCGGTGATCTTGAGCTTCATGGCAAAGCCTTTGTGGTGGTGTTATAACGTATGTTATCACAGCGATCCCTGATGGAGGTTGTGGAATAGAATCGAGCCTCGTTCCATAGCCGAGGGAGACACATCGTGCGCATCACGCCCATAACCGGTAAGCCCCAGATGCCCGCCGAGCACCATAGGGTCGCCGACGCCGTCGTGAAAGTGTTCGGCCGCATACGTGGGCCGTTCTGGGCGCTGCTCCATTCGCCGGCGCTGGCCGAGCGGATCCTGCCCCTCGTCAATTTCTTTCGCGACGAGAACATCGTCGATCCGAAGCTGCGTTCGATCGCGATCCTGACCGCGGTGCGCGAGCGCGACGCGCTCTACGTGTGGGCAGCGCAGGTCGACGCGGCGCGCCGTAACGGTGTGCGCGAGGAAGTGATCAATCTATTGCGGGCGAAGGGCGATCCGGGAAAGCTTCCCGCAGAGGAGCGCGAGATCGTGAGCTACATTCGCCAGCTCACGCGCGCAAATCGCGTTGACCAGGCGACCTTCGACGCGGTCAGGAAGCGCTACAGCGAGCGCTGGCTGGTCGAGATGACGGCGGCCGCGAGCTACTACGTGTTCGTGTCGGGGATTGCCAACGCGTTCGAGGTGCCGCCGCCCGAGGACGGGGACAGGCTGCCGGTCTAGTCTCGCTACTTCTTCAGGGCGTCGAAGAACTTGCCACTTACGATTCCGTCGCGGAGGCTCGCCCACGCGTAGTCGAAGCTCCCGGTATGGCCCAGGCTGAAGGCGGCCGCGGTCAGGGCGCTGACGAAGGTGACTTGCAGCTCTTCCGTCGCGTTGGATTCGGAATCCTGGAACGCGGACTCGAGGCGAAATTCGGCGTCCTCGTGGTGCGCGTCGGTGATTGAGACTTGCGTAACGTTGCGGCGGATATGCTCATAGAACCAGCCGCGGTCGCGCACCGGTGAGACGCGCTCGTCCGCCCCGATCACCATCACCGGCTGGGTGACCTTTCGCAGGTAACTCGGAAGCCCTTTTCCCGTTCCCGCGGGATCAAGCAGGATGCCGCCCGCGGCGGGCGCGCCCGTTGCGAGCGCCATCGTGACCGCGGCACCGCCAAAAGAGTGGCCGGCAAGAATGATCCGGTCGCCATCGATGCGCTTGTCGATGATCCCCGGCTGGCTGCGGATCAATGCGGCGATTCTCGCAAGTTTCCTGCCGTTCTCGAGCCAGGGACCCTTGCTGGGCAGCGTCACGGCGAGGCTGTGAATGCCCCAGGTCGCGAGGTGCATCGCCTGGTAGGCGTGGTCGTCCTTGGAATTGTCGAACCCGTGCAGGAGGATCACGAGCGGCGCCTTATCCGCAGGCGCGGCCAGGTAGAGGTCCGCATCGATGCGCTCGGTGGCCGAGAGCCGGATTTCACGGTCCGTGTGCGTGAGCACCTCGAAGGGCCCGCGCGGCCTGAACAGCTCCACGTCGGGCTTCTGACTGAGCACTTTTGCACGGAGCTCGCTCACGGTCTTCACCTTGAGCGGCGTAATTCCGGTTGCCGGGAGGCGCGCACAGCCGGCGACGAGCGCCAGCGAGGCAATGGCGCATGCAAACGAGGCACATTTCATTGAGCAGGACCCTGTTTTTCAATAGAATCTGGACAAAGCTGCACCGTCCGGTTTATTCCGGGATGAAGCGCAGCAAGCGAGGAGAACGGTGAACCTTTCCAGAGCATGTTTCGTTGTTCTTCTGGTCATGCCGACCCTGTGGTCGGAGCGCGCCTATTGCCAGCAACCCGGGGGCGCCGCACTCGACGCGGAATCGAAGAAACAGGAATCCATCTATCAGAGCCGGGGAGAGAGGGTGCCTTCGGGCTATGTCGTCGATCGCTCGCTCATCTCCTATTCGTCATCGCTGCCCGATGGGTTCGATCGTGAACTCTCGGATCTCGGTCCCCAGGATCGTTGGCTCGATATCGGAGCGGGTGAGGGCAACGCGGTACTGGATTATTACACTTCGCGATACGACTTGATGTACCCGGGGGGACGGGAGCAACCCGGGAAGAAAGCACGGGCCGTTGCGATTTCCATAGAAGACCGCAGGACGCCGCGCTGGAACGAAGTGGCCTCGAGACTTGAGCCCGACCAGATACGCTACCTGTCCGGGAAGCGCCTGCGGGAGTACTCACCGGACGAGCTCGGACGATTCCAGCTCATCACCGATCATCTCGGGGGCTTCTCGTACGCGCGGGACCTCTCCCTGTTCATGGAGAACGTGCTCGACATACTGGAACTGCGCGGCAATTTTTATACACTCCTGCTGGACGTGCGTCCGGAAACGGAGCCGGATCCGGCACTCTACAAGGACTTGCTGCTCCTGACCGAAATCGAAAATCCCGACGGCTCCAACGTCAGGATATGCTCGTGGCTCAAGAGCATTGCTTGCGTGAAGGTGACTTGTGAGTTGAACACGGAATTGAAGCGGCCCATCGAGCTCTATGGCATCCAGAAGACCTGCAACAACACGGCGGTTCCGCCGCTGGTGCCCCTGAGCTACACGTCCGGCACACCCCCGCCGCGGCGTTACCAGTCGAAGTGGTTCCTGCCGCGGGCGGACGACAGCGTCATCCACGAGTAGATCATATCGACGAAGTGCCGCGCATCGGCCACGCCGGCTGCCGCATCGCCTTCATCGATCCGAAGGCGACCGAGAACTGCCTGATCGAGCTCGCGGAGCTGCCCCGCGGGGCACGCCT
>Ga0208685_1000231_pt1 | contig 20841 bp, 22 predicted proteins | sample EasRivMeERMLT890_FD_187533 | JGI IMG/M metagenome (GOLD analysis project Ga0208685, IMG submission 187533) | Soil microbial communities from meander-bound floodplain in the East River, Colorado, USA - East River MetaG ERMLT890 (SPAdes) (version 2) | ecosystem: Environmental > Terrestrial > Soil...
GGCTTTGTCGCTCACCTTACCAATATTCCCGATATGGGCTGCGGCTCGCTTCGCGCCCTGAGCCAAAATCGTGACAGCGCATCGCGCGTTTCATTGTGTTAGGGACTCTCAGTTTAGCGCACGGCGAGAAGAAAGTCGGCGACCTCGCGGAACCCGGCGCCGGCGGCGGAGGCGGTGACGTAGCGGGGCTCATTCGCGAGCCGGCCCGCGAACTCGCGGACGTTGGCGACGCCGATCGAGTGGGGGAAGAACGCGAACATCGGCGCGTCGTTGGGCGAGTCACCCACGAACGCGTAAGATCCGCGCTCGGTGTCGAGGTCGGCGCGGAATTCCTCGTGCATCAGTCTGCGCGTCGCAGCGAGCTTGTCGTACGTGCCGAACCAGCCGTTGACGTGGATGGAGCTTACCTTGGCAGTCAGTCCGCGCGCCTGCATCAGCGCGACGATGCGGTTCACCGCGTCACGCGGCAGGTGCGCGACATCCTCGCAGTAATCGATGGCGAGGTCCGTTTCCCGGTAGTGCTGGTCGGCGGCAACGGCGCAGCCCGGAACCGCCCGCACAATGTCCGCGCCGATCGCGCGCAGCCGTTCCCGGTTCGCCGCGCGTGCTGCCGCGTCGTCCACGTACGCCCGCCTCATCACGCGCCGGTCGCGGTCGTAGCGGAAATAGAAAGCCCCGTTCTCGCCGACCACGGCCGCGACCGGCCACATGCGAGCGATGTGGTCGCACCAGCCGGCAGGGCGCCCCGTGATGGGGATGACCTGCAGGCCCGCGCGCTCGAGGCGCTCCATCGCGCCATACGCGTCCGCCGTCAGCCGGCCGCCGGTGGTGAGCGTTTCGTCGATGTCGCAGAAGACACCGCGGATCCCGCGGCGCGCCGGTGTCGAAAGGTCCGCCAGCGGCAGCATGACAGGTCCTAGCGGCACACCTCTTCCCCCGCCGGCGCCTCGGGCCGGGTGCGAAAGCTGAAACGCTTCTCGACCGTCGCCGACCGGATCGATCCAACACCGATGCTCGCACCGCGAAACTTCAGCCAGAGCTGTGCCTCTTCTCCCTGCTGCAGCCGGCTCATCGACTCGTCGAGAATGTCTTCGGCAAGCGGCGCACCGGCGGCGTCGGTGAAATATTGCAACAGCCGGTCGAGATCCCGGTCGTGAACTGTTCCGATGCCATGTTCGGTTTCGAGCAGCGCGGCGCCGGTCTCGTCGATCCACGCACCGTGGACGGTGGACACCCCGCTGCCGGTGCACGTCTCGAGTGCGAGGGGCGCCTGATCGATGCTTGTAATGCGATAGATGTGCGGCGTGTAGTCGAGGTCGACGAAGACGCGCTGCGGGCCGTTCTGGAAATACCAGTAGCCGCGTTCGTCGCGCGCGTAGTTGCGGCCGATGAACTCGGTGACGAGGGGGTTCGAGATGCGCTCGCCCTTGATGAGCCACTGTCCGCGCCGGTCGAGCGAAAGCCAGCCGTAGACCGCAGGCACGTTCGGCCACTTGGCCATCCCGCGGAGAACGATCTCATCCATTACCGGGTCGAGTGGCTTGAACAAGTTGCGCGTTGAACGGCAGTCCCTCTGTCCGCTCGAACGCGCAAGAATAGAACCGGCGCTTTGCGTCCGGTCCTATTGTTCTTCGGCGTGCGCCGTCTTGGCGTGCTGCTCGGCGAGCGTCTTCTGGACAGTGGGCGGCACCGGCTCGTAGCGCGCGAATTCGATGGTGTAGGAGCCCTGGCCCGCGGTGACCGATTTCAGCCGCGCCTGGTAATTGCCCAATTCCGACAGCGGCGCCTGGCCCTTGATCACGAGCGTGCCGGGCGCGAGCGAGTCGGTGCCGGAGAGCTGGCCGCGCTTGGAGGAGAGGTCGCCGGCGATATCGCCCATGCTGGCTTCCGGCGCGGTGATCTCGATGTTGACGATGGGCTCGAGGACGATGGCCCGCGCCTTGCTGATGGCGTCCATGAACGCGCGCTTGCCCGCGGCGATGAACGCGACCTCCTTGGAGTCCACGTCATGGTACTTGCCGTCGTAGACGATGACGCGCACGTCATGCACCGGGTAGCCCGCCACTGGCCCTGCGTCCAGCACCTGGCGCACGCCCTTTTCCACCGCGGGTATGAACTGGTTGGGGATCGCGCCGCCCTTGACCTGGTCCACGAACTCGAAGCCCGAGCCGCGCTTGAGCGGCTCGACCTTGAGGAACACCTCGCCGAACTGGCCCGCCCCACCGGTCTGCTTCTTGTGCCGGTGATGGCCCTCCGCCCGCGCAGTGATGGTTTCGCGGTAGGGGATGCGGGGCGGTTTGGTGGAGACCTCGACGTTGTACTGCTTGGTCATGCGCTCGAGGATATAGCGCATGTGCAGGTCGCCCAGCCCGCTGATAAGAGTCTGGTTGAGGGTCGCGTTGTGCTCGACCTTGAAGGTGGGATCCTCGGCGGAGAGCTTGTGCAGCGCGTCCGAAATCTTCTGCTCGTCGCCCCGGCGCTTGGGCTCGATCGCGAGCGAATGCATCGGCGTGGGGAATTCAAGCGGTATCAACCGGATCTGGTCCTCGTCGCGCGAGTCGTGCAGCACCGCGTCGAAATGGATCTCGTCCACCTTGGCGATTGCGCCGATGTCGCCCGGCACGAGCGCGTCGGTCTCGACGAATTCCTTGCCCTGCAGGAGATAGGCGTGGCCGACCTTGAACGCCTTGCGGCCCTCGCCGATGAAAAGCTGGGAGTCCTTGGTGATCGTGCCCTGGTGCACGCGGAAGACCCCTACCTTTCCGACGTAGGGATCAATCATCACCTTGAACACATGCGCGATGACGTGCTTCCTCGGATCGGGCTCGGCGCGCACCGGCTGGGCCTTCTCGCCCGTACCCTTCACGAGCTGCGGGGGGTTGCCCTCCGTGGGGTTGGGCATGAGCTTCACGATGACATCGAGGAGTTCCGCGACGCCGGCGCCGTTGCGCGCCGAGACGAAGCACACCGGAATCAGGTGGCCCTCGCGCAGTGCCTTCTCGAACGGCGCGTGCAGTTCCTCAGGCGCCACCTCCCCCTTCTCGAGGTATTTCGCCATGAGCTCCTCGTCCACCTCCACGACCTGGTCCACCAGCGCGCTGTGAGCGGCCTCCACGGACGAGAAATCCGCGGTGCCGGAAGGACTGAAGAAGCAGTCCACCACGCGCTTTCCGCCGTCGGCCGGAAGATTGATCGGCAGGCATTCGCGGCCGAAGGCCGCCTGGATCTTCGCGAGCACTCCAGGCAGATCTACGTTCTCGGCGTCGATCTTGTTGACGATGATCATCCGGCAGAGATCGCGCCGCCTCGCCCAATGCATCATGCGGCCGGTAATCATCTCGACGCCGTTCTGGGCATTCACCACGATGGCGGCGGTGTCCACCGCGGGCAGCGCCCCGATGGCGCGGCCAATGAAGTCGGGCAACCCGGGGGTGTCGATGAGGTGAATGCGCGTGTCGTGGTGCTGCAGGTGCACCACCGACGCGTTGAGCGAGTGCTGGAACTGCTTTTCGAGCGGGTCGAAGTCGCAGACCGTGGTGCCTTTCTCCACGGTGCCCATGCTGGCGATGGCGCCGGCCTTCGCGAGCAGCGCTTCCGCGAGCGTGGTCTTGCCGCAGGCGCCGTGACCGGCCAGGGCAATGGTGCGAATGGCTTCAGGAGAAAACTTGGGCATGGCGGACTCCTCCGACCCTCTTTTCGCAAGCGTGAATGGGGGTTAGCCGAGTATAAACGGGGCCCTGCGGGAGGTTCAAGTTAACCCCGATCGGGTGGGCGCTGCGTTTAAGCGCTCTGTATCCCGACCCCAAGGAGGCGTCATGAATCGAAAGCGGATTTTGGCTGGAATGCTGCTGTGGGCAATCGCCGGATCGGCGGGCGCCGTTGGCAATCTTGCGGATGTCACGGTGTACGACCGGACGGAACGACGGATATTGTCCGTTCATTCCCATGAGGGCCACTACTACGTCGTCGGCAAGCCCGGCAACGAATACCAGATTCGCGTGCGCAATCGCACCGGCGGCGACATCCTGTCGGTCGTCTCGGTGGATGGCGTCAACGCAGTGAGCGGCGAAACCGCTGCCTGGCACCAGACAGGCTACATCCTCGGTCCGCAACAGGGTTTCGACGTCAAGGGCTGGCGCAAGAGCCTCGAGCGGGTGGCGGCGTTCTTCTTTACCGAGCATCCGAACTCGTACGCGGCGCGCACCGGGCGGCCGGACAACGTCGGCGTGATCGGCGTCGCGGTGTTTCGCAGGAAGCTCGAACCCGCGGCGCGCATTGACCAATCCCCGCCGCAGGCCGAGTCGCCGGCGTCAGGCGCGCGTGAGGACAGCCCTTATCCAGCACCTGCGGATGCTGCGGGAGGCTCCACGCACGCACCCGAGAGCGCTGCCGCCCGCCTCATTGCGCCCGATGTGCAGCTCGCCAGGAAATCACCGTCGCTCGGAACCGGCCACGGCCGCAGCCAGACGTCTCATGTTATGTATGCGCGCTTCGAGCGCGCGACGGAGCGGCCAGAGGAGGTGATCGCAATCCACTATGACACCCACAGCAACCTGGTGGCGCTGGGCGTCATCCGGACGCCGCGGCTCGCGACGCCCTTTCCGGGGCAGTTTGTTCCGGATCCGAGATGAGCGCGAATGGAAGGCGCGACCGCACGCCATTTACCGGGGGGTTGGCAGGAGGCATACTGCCCACCCGCCATGACGTGGAGCGCGGAGAGCAGCGATGAGGAACTCATGTTGCACTATCGCGACGGGGATGCGGCCGCGTTTGATGTGCTCTATGCGCGCCACAAGGGCGGGGTGTACCGTTATCTGCTGCGTCTGTCCCGCGATGCGGCCGTGGCGGAGGAGTTGTTCCAGGACGTGTGGACGAATCTGATCCGGGCGCGGTTCGGATACACCGTCCAGGCCCGCTTCGCGACCTATCTCTATCGCCTGGCCCACAACCGCTGGATCGATCATTACCGCAGGAACCGCCTGGGCGTAGTGGTTACCCTCGACGAGGAGGACGGTGGCGCACCCGTCGACCCCCCCGACGATCGTGAAATACCGCAGGACGTGGCGCTCGATGCGAGACGGCAGGCCGCGCGGTTGATGGAACTGATCTCGGAGCTTCCCGCGGCGCAGCGCGAGGCGTTCCTACTGCAGCAGGAAGGCGGCATGAGCGTCGAGGACATCGCGAATGCAACCGGGGTTACCCGGGAGACGGCGAAAAGCCGACTGCGCTACGCGATGTCCAAGCTGAGAAAAGGCATGCAGGAATGGCGTTAGACGAACGCGATACACGCGATCCGCGACTCGAGCACCTCTACCGCGAGGCGGCCCGCGAAGCGCCCCCGGCGCATCTCGATGCCGCGATCCTCGCGGCGGCGCGCAGGGAAGTCGGCGCACGCCCACGTGCGCTATCCGCCGCGCTGCGCCGCTGGCACGTGCCGGTCTCGATAGCGGCTGTCATCGTGGTGAGCGTGAGCTTGGTGATCCTAGTCAAGGAGGAGGGGGGCGATCGGCTTGGCGATGCCCGCATCCCTCCGGTCTCAGCTCCTGCTGACAAGCCAACGGCAGAGCTGACGCAGGCGCCACCGGCTGCGGCTGCGAGTGCCACCGCGGAAAAGCAGGTTGAAGCCCCCGCACCCGTCGAGCTTCGGGGGTCGCGCGAAGACGCATTGCGCTCGGTGAGCAAGCCGGCGGGCACGCCCCCGCCTACGCAGGAGCGTGTTGCGGAGCCATTACCCAAGCCGGTCCCAGCTTCACCGCTACGCCTGGAGGAGCGCGCGGAAGCGCCTGCATCACCGGATTTGGTTACGGCGGGTCGGGTAGGGGGTGCTTCCCCCGCGCCACTCGAGCAGGGGTCCGCCACCCGCGCCGCCGATGCCCCACAAACCAAGCTTATGGCACGGGCGATCGTGGCGAAGCCTGCTGCGACTGACCGGCCACCGGTCTGGCTGGGCTTGGAGAAGGAGCCGCCCGAGAAATGGCTGGCACGTATCGAGGAGCTGATGCGGGAGGGGCGTGCGGCTGAGGCGGAAGAAATGCGGGTTGAGTTCAAGCGCCGCTTTCCCGATCACCCCTTGGGTCGAGCTTCACGGTAGGACCGTATACCCCCCCCGGGGGGGTGCCCAAAGGGGATTTTGTGCCTGCAATATGGATCGGGTTTGGCGGTCCACAGGCAGTGGCAAAACCGCCCTCCGGCCAGCAACATAGCACCATTTCTTCATGTATGTTGCTGTGCACCAACCCCAGTCAGTGGTAGGAATAAACTATTGACAAAACAAAGGGTATCTAGCAGAATCTTGTCATGCTGCAAAGCAGCACGACGGGCGGGCTGGAAGCGGACACCGGAGCCGACGAAGTGGTTGCAGCGGGGCATTCCAACCACTAGAATTAGGCACCTTCCTTACCTGCCCCGCAACATATTGTGGCCATGCGTTGGCCAGTTCAGAAGCGAGGGGTTCCGGTAGCGCGCCGTGGCAGTCCCTGGCCGGCGCGCCTTAAGTGTACCAAGACGGGAAAGGCGGTCACCATGCGTATTGGCAGGTTAGACCTGACATCGATTGAAGGCTCCCCGGCGGGCAAGGGGGGGCAGTGGGGCCGCAGGCTGGCCTCCTCGCTGGTCTTGCTGGCCAGCGTGGCGGCATTGACGCTCATCCTGAGTGACCACGGCATTAAGGGGCGGCTGCGGCCGAGCGAAGCCAGCATGTTCCCTGCCGTCCAGGCCCCCGTACAGCGGATCCAGGAGCGGGAGCCGGTCACGGATATGGCGCTGATGCAGGCCGAGGAGGCCCGTAATCGCGCGTTGTCGGAGTTTGTCGCGAAGCGCTACCGGGTATCCCAGGACGTCGCTTTTGACCTGGTGACGGTCGCCCACCGCGCCGGCCGTCAGCTGCAGCTCGATCCCTTGCTGATCATCGCCGTGATCGCCATCGAGTCCCGCTTCAACCCGATCGCGGAGAGCAGCGCGGGCGCCAAGGGGCTGATGCAGATCATCCCGAAGTTTCACGGCGACAAGCTGGAGGAGTTCGGAGGCGAGCAGGCCGTGTTCGAGCCCGAGGCCAATATCCACGTCGGCGCCCGGATCCTCAAGGAATACCTGCGTCGCACCGGCAATCTCGGCATCGCGTTGCAGATGTACGCGGGGGCACTGGCCGACAACGAGGACCAGTACACGCGCAAGGTTCTCAACGAGCGCGTCCGGCTGCAGCAAGTCATAGCCCCCTCCCATCAGCGGCCTGCCCGCCCGGCCACGGTGCGATCCGCAGCTGCCACTCCCGTCAACTATCCCAACGTTATCCCGTCCGCGCTCGACTGAGCGCCGCTCGCGCGCGGCTGATGGCAAGGGTTCGAATCGCCTGGCAGGGCGGCGAAGTGACCGCTCACTTGCGGGATACACCCACAACCAATCAATTACTTGCCGTGCTGCCCTGCGAAGCCGGGGCCCACACCTGGGGCGATGAGGTCTATTTCGAGGTGCCGGTCAAGGCTCGGCTGGAATCCGATGCCTGTCAGGTCGTGGATCCCGGCGCGGTGTGCTTCTGGGTCGAGGGCAATTCCCTCGCCTTGCCGTTCGGGCCCACTCCGGTGTCAAAGGCGAATGAATGCCGTCTCGTCACCGGCTGCAATGTCCTGGGGAAAATCGAGGGCGACCCGCGCCGGTTGAAGCAGGTGAAGCAGGGAATGAAGGTCCGAGTCGAGCTTCTGTCAGAGCTTGTGTGAGCCGATCATCAGCCGCTTGAACACGGAGTAACGCTCGCCCACGCCGTCCTCGCTCGGCTCGCGCTTGACGGTGATCCACACTTGCGCAGGAAATCCGGACGCGAGCTCCGCCGTATAGGCGCATTCGTCGGCCGCCGCCGCTCGCGCTGCTTCCAGCGAAGGCGCCCCCAGCTCGGCGAGGAAGTAGCGCGCCAGATTCTCCTGGAGTTGCTCGAAGGCTGCATCGTCGATCTCGGACACTTCGGCGATCGTGCAACGGCGGCTGCTGCTGGCAGCGATGAACGTGGTGTCGCAGTGGCAGCGCGGAGTGCGGTGACCGTGCGCGAGATCGCACACCGCGTATCCGCCCGAGACCACCCATTCGCCGTCCTGCGCCGCGCCGCCCTCCTCAGCGAGAATGCGCGCATCCGAGTTGTCGAGCTGGATTGCTTTGAGGAACTTCATCGTCCCATTGACCCTATAATGGCGCGGGGACAACCGCCCGACGGGAGCGCACGATGGCGCAGCAACCTGAACTGCCGAAAGACTGGCTCGAGTTCATGCAGAAGATGTGGAACCCGATGTCATTTCCCATGCCGGGCATGGCGATGCCCACGGTCAACGTGGGTGACGTCGAGCAGAAGATAGCCGAGCTGAAGGCGGTGGAGAACTGGCTCACGATGCAGGTGGGGTTCCTGCAGATGACAGTGAAGACGCTCGAGATGCAGAAGGCGGCGCTGGAATCGCTCGCCGCCGCCGCGCCCAAGGCGAAACCGGACCCGACGAAATGAGCGCGAGTGTGGAACCCGCGTCGTCCTCCAGGCACCCCGGCGGCTAGGCCGCCAGGGTGGCCGGATCAAAGAACGGCCTGTCACCCTTGATCTGGGTGCGATGCATGAGCCGCCGCGAGGCGGCGTTGAAGGCGTCCCTGCGGTGCATGGCGCTGCGGTTGTCCCACATCACCAGGTCGCCCGCCTTCCATTTCTGGTACCACGCGAATTCCAGCTTGCTGGCGTGCGCCCACAGCCGGTTCAGCAGATCTTCGCTCTCGTCGAGCGGCAGCCCCACGATGTAGGAGTTGCGCCGGCGCCCGAGGAAAAGCGCATTGCGTCGGGTCGCGGGGTGCGTGCGGACGATGGGATGCACCGCGCCGGGCGCCTCGCGCGGATCGCTGACATCCTTGAATCCCTTGCGCAAGTCGCCGACGCTGTTGCGGCTCGAGTCATGCTTGCAGGATTTCCTGATGATCGCTCGCTTCAATTCCGCGGGTAGCGTCTCAAACGCCCGGTACATGTTGCTGAAGCCTGTATCGCCGCCCGCCGGCGGCACCTCCAGCGCGTAGAGCAGGCTGCCGATCGGGGTGCGCTCGTTGTAGGACATGTCGGTGTGCCACTCGGCCTCGTAGTGGCCAAGGTTGCCGATCGGCTTGCCGTCGACCTTGATGTTCGACATCACGGTGATCTCGGGGTAGGGGTTGGCATCGGAATCGCCGATCGCGTGGACCGGGGCCTTGTCGAGGTCGCCGAAGCGCCGCGCGAACGCGAGCAGACCGGGATCGTCGAGCTGCTGGCCGCGGAAGCGCAGCACGAGATGCTCGTGCCAGGCGGCTTCAATCGCCTTGAACCTGGCGGCATCGATGGGCCGCGCCAGGTCCACGCCGGCGATATCGGCGCCCAGCGCAGCGCCAGTCGGTATGACAGTCAAGCGCTTGCCTTCGGGCAGATCCATGGTTCGCTCCGCAGCAGTTACCCGCATGCTAATGCCGCGCGGCCCGCCCTGCAAGGCACGTGCCATTGCAACTTGGCGAGAGCATACTATTCAGTCCCATCTAACGCGATTTCATAGGAGGCATCAATGGCCACCACAGTACGCAAGTCCGCCTATTTCAGCATAAAGACACCCAACCGCGCCGGCCAGGGCGCGCGGATGCTGAGCGCGCTCGCCGCGCACGGCGTCAATCTGCTCGCCTTCACCGGTTTTCCGAATGCCGGGCGCGCGCAGGTGGATTTCATTCCCTACAACGTGTCCAAGTTCACCATCGCCGCGCGCAAGCTGGGCATGAAGGTAAGCAAGAAGAAGACGGTGTTCCTCGCGCAGGGCGCTGACAAGGCGGGCGCTTGTGCCGGGATCTGCAGCAAGCTCGCCACGGCCGGCATCAACATGGTGGCGATGGACGCGGTCGCCGCCGGACAAGGGCGCTTCGGCGCGATCTTCTGGGTCAAGCCGCGCGACGTGGCGCGTGCGTCACGCGTGCTGCGCGCGCGGTAACGCAAAATATGGTCTAATCCCGCGCGCTCATAACGGCGATCAAGCAAGGAGAATTCCCATGCCTCACGCAATGCGAGTCTACGAATATGGCGGCCCGGAGAAACTGCGCTGGGAGCAGGTTCAGGTCGGCGCCCCCGGCGAGGGCCAGGTGCTGGTGCGCAACACCGCGGTCGGCCTCAACTTCGTGGACACCTACCAGCGCAGCGGGCTCTACCAGATGCCGCTTCCATTCACGCTGGGGTCGGAAGGCGCGGGCGTGGTAGAGGCGGTGGGACCCAAGGTCAAGGATTTCAAGGTCGGCGACCGTGTGGCGTACTCGGGCCCGGTCGGCGCTTATGCCGAGGTCCTGCTGCGGCCTGCAGCTCGCCTGGTGAAGCTGCCCGCCGGCGTCGACGAGCGGACCGCGGCCGCAATGATGCTGAAGGGCCTCACTGCCCAGTACCTGCTTCGGCGTACCTACCGCGTGAAGAAAGGCGACACGATCCTCATGCACGCGGCGGCGGGCGGCGTCGGCCTGATTCTGTGCCAGTGGGCGAAAGCGCTCGGCGCGACCGTGATCGGTACGGTCGGCAGCGACGAGAAAGCGGTGCTCGCGAAGAAGGCCGGCTGCAAGCACGTCATCGTGACCTCGCGCGAGAAATTCGTAGAGCGTGTCAAACAGATCACCCAGGGCAAGGGCGTCCCGGTGGTCTACGACGGCGTGGGCAAGGACACCTTCATGGATTCGCTCGACTGCCTCGCGCCGCTTGGGCTGATGGCGAGCTTCGGGAATGCCTCGGGCGCGGTCACGCAGTTCAACCCGGGCGTGCTCGCTCAGAAGGGGTCCCTCTTCCTCACGCGCCCGACGCTCAACACCTACAGCGCGTCGCGTGAAGACCTGGTGATGGGTGCCGCGGAGCTCTTTTCCGTGGTGAAGAGCGGCAAGGTCAGGATCTCGATCAACCAGACCTATCCGCTGCGCGACGCGGCGCAGGCGCAGCGCGATCTCGAGTCCCGCAAGACGACGGGATCGACGGTACTGCTACCGTAAGGCGGCAGAGGGCGACCGCCGCTTGAAGCGCTCGGTCGCGCGCACCAGCTCGGCGCTGATGCCGGGCTCCCATGCCGAGTGGCCGGCGTCCGCGACCACGATGTATTGGGATTCGGGCCACGCGCGGTGCACTTCGTCGGCGGTGACGATCGGGCATACTGCGTCGTAGCGCCCCTGCACGATTGCGCAGGGAAGGTGGCGCAGGCGGTGCAGGTTGTCGAGAAGCGCGTTCTCCGGCAAAAAGATCCCGTGGCTGAAGTAATGCGCCTCGATGCGCGCGAGGCCGAGCGAGACGACGTCGCCCGCGAAATGCGCCACGGTTTCCGGGCTCGGCAGGAGCGTGGAGCACACCCCCTCGTAGGTGCTCCAGGCGCGCGCCGCGGGCACGTGCACGGCGGGATCGGGATCGGCGAGTCGCTTGTAGTAGGCGGCCAGGAGATCACCGCGCTCGGGCGCGGGGATGACCTCGGCAAAGGTCCGCCAGGCCTCCGGATAGAGCGTGCGCAGGCCGTTGAGGAACCAGTCGATCTCGCTTTTGCGGCACAGGAAAACGCCGCGCAGGATGAATCCCGTGCAGCGTTCGGGATGCGCTTCGCCGTACGCGAGCGCGAGCGTGCTGCCCCACGAGCCGCCGAACACGAGCCAGCGCTTGATGCCGAGATGACCGCGTAGCCGCTCGATATCAGCGACGAGATGCGGCGTCGTGTTCTCTCGCAGCTCCCCCAGCGGTGTCGAGCGTCCCGCCCCGCGCTGGTCGAAGATGACGATCCGGTAGTACGCGGGATCGAAGAAGCGACGGTGGGCGGGTGAAGCCCCCGCGCCGGGCCCGCCGTGCAGGAACAACACCGGCGCGCCGTCCGGATTGCCGGATTGCTCCCAGTACATCGTGTGGACGCCGTCGAGGCGCAAGGTGCCCGTGTTGTAGGGCTCGATCTCGGGATACAGCTCCGAGCGCGGCCTGTAGGCGATGTCGGCCATGACGAGGGATTCTATATCGGCGGCGGCGGCGGAACGATCAGCTATAATTTCCGCCAAAGCCGGACGCCCAGGGATTCGGGAGCCGCGGCTCCCGTACCCTAATCGCCGGTTTAACTGCGCGCATTCGAACGGACACTTCGTGACGTTCAACGCGCGCGATCCTCTCCGGGGTCCGCACATGGACGACCAGCTACGGAAAGCCGCGCTCGACTACCATCGGCTGCCGAGCCCCGGCAAGATCTCCGTCGTTCCCACCAAGGGCCTCGTCAACCAGCGCGATCTGGCGCTCGCCTATACGCCCGGAGTCGCAATCGCCTGCCAGGAGATCGTTGCCGACCCGGCGCAGGCGCGCAACCTCACGGCGCGCGGCAATCTCGTCGCGGTGATCACGAACGGCACCGCGGTGCTGGGCCTGGGCGCGATCGGCCCGCTCGCGGCGAAGCCGGTGATGGAAGGCAAGAGCGTGCTGTTCAAGAAGTTCGCTGGCATCGACGCTTTCGACATCGAGGTGAACGAGCGCGACCCGGACAAGCTGGTGGACATCATCGCGAGCCTCGAGCCGACCTTCGGCGGCATCAATCTCGAGGACATCAAGGCGCCCGAGTGCTTCATCGTGGAGCGCAAGCTCCGGGCGCGCATGAAGATCCCCGTCTTTCACGACGACCAGCACGGCACCGCCATCATTGTCGGCGCCGCGATCGTCAACGGTCTCAAGGTGGTGGGCAAGGACCTCGGCCGGGTGAAGCTCGTCGTCTCCGGCGCCGGCGCGGCCGCGCTCGCGTGCTTGAATATCCTCGTGGACATGGGTCTGCCGCCCGGCAACATCGTCGTCACGGACATCAAGGGCGTCGTCTACCGGGGACGCAAGGAGGAGATGGACCCCGAGAAGGAGCGCTTCGCGGTTGAAACCCGGGCGCGCACGCTCGCCGAGGTGATCGAGGGCGCGGATGTATTCCTCGGGCTCTCCGCGGGCGGCGTGTTGAAGCCCGAGATGGTGAAGCGCATGGCGGCGCGCCCGCTGATCCTCGCGCTCGCCAACCCCGAGCCGGAAATCCGTCCGGAGGCGGCGAAGCAGGTCAAGCCCGACGCCGTGATCGCGACGGGGCGCTCGGACTACCCGAACCAGGTCAACAACGTGCTGTGCTTTCCGTTCATCTTTCGCGGCGCGCTCGATGTCGGCGCGAGCACCATCACGCGCGAGATGGAGCTCGCGGCGGTGCGCGCGATCGCCGAGCTGGCGCAGGCGGAGCAGTCGGACATCGTCGCGCGTGCCTACGGAGAGCAGCACCTCTCGTTCGGGCCCGAGTACCTGATCCCGCGGCCCTTCGACCCGCGGCTGATCGGAAAAGTGGCGCCGGCGGTGGCGCGGGCGGCGATCGCGAGCGGCGTCGCGACGCGCCCGATCGAGGATTTCGACGCCTATCGCGATCGCCTCAACCAGATCGTCTACCAGTCCGGCCTCATCATGAAGCCCGTGTTCGAGGCGGCGAAAGCGTCTCCCCGGCGTGTGGTATACACCGAGGGCGAGGACGAGCGCGTGCTGCGCGCGGCCCAGGTGGTCGTCGACGAGCGCATGACACGCCCGACGCTGGTCGGCCGCCGCGAGGTCGTTCGCGCGCGCCTCGACCGGCTCGGCCTTCGGCTGCGCATCGACACGGATTTCGACCTGGTCGATCCCAACGACGACCCGCGTTACCGCGAGTACTCGATGGCCTACCACAAGCTCGCGGAACGCAAGGGGGTGACGCCCCAGATCGCCCGGCTCGAGCTGCGCCGCCGCACCACCCTGATCGGCGCCATGCTCATGCACATGGGAGCGGCGGACGCGATGCTGTGCGGCGTCGTCGGCCGCTACAACAGCCATCTGCGCTTCATTGACGACGTCATCGGCCTCGCCCCGGGCGTAAAGCACTACGCGGCGATGAACATGCTGCTGCTGCCGCATCGCACCGTGTTCATCTGCGACACCTACGTCAACTATGATCCGAGCGCCGAGCAGATCGCGGAAATGACATTGCTTGCCGTCGAGGAGATCCGGCGCTTCGGCATCACGCCCAGGGTGGCGCTGCTGTCGCACTCGAGCTTCGGCGCCTCCGACACGCCGACAGCGCTCAAGATGCGGCGGGCACTCGGGTTGATCGAGGGCCTCGCCCCGGGCCTCGAGGTCGAAGGCGAGATGCAGGGCGACGCCGCACTGTCGCAGGAGATCCGCGACCGCGTGTTTCCGGGCGCGCGCCTGAAGGGGGACGCGAACCTCCTGGTGATGCCGACGCTCGATGCCGCCAATATCGCCTTCAACCTGCTGAAGACCGCGGCGGGCGACGGCATCACCGTCGGCCCCATTCTGCTCGGGGTCGCGCGGCCGGTGCATATCCTGACGCCCTCGGCGACCGTGCGCCGCATCGTCAACATGACGGCGCTGACGGTGGTGGGCGCGGCCGCGCAGCGCAGCGACCAGAAGACCCTGCTCTAGCGAACTTTCCTTCGGAGGGCGCGATGGCGAAGCAGACGATCCGCATCGAGCGCGACACCATGGGCGCCATCGCGGTGCCCGCCGACCGGCTGTGGGGCGCGCAGACCCAGAGAAGCCTCCAGCACTTCCATTTTCCCGGCGAGACGATGCCGCTCGAAGTGGTGCACGCCCAGGTGCTGGTCAAGAAAGCGGCCGCCCTCGCCAACATGGCGCTCGGCGTCCTCGACGAGAGGAAGGGCAGGGCGATCGTGCGCGCGGCCGATGAGGCGTTGCGCGGCCGCCTGGACGATCACTTTCCGCTCACGACATGGCAGACCGGTTCGGGCACGCAGACCAACATGAACGTGAACGAGGTGCTCGCCAACCGCGCCTCCGAAATCCTCGGCGGCAGCCGCGGTGAGAAGCGCCTGGTGCATCCCAACGACGACGTCAACCGGGGTCAATCCTCCAATGACACATTTCCCACCGCGATGCACGTCGCCGCGGTGATCGCGCTCGAGAAGGACCTCAAGCCCGCGGTGCGCAAACTCCGCGGCACACTGGCGCGCAAGGCCGCGGCATTCGCGCGCATCGTGAAGATCGGGCGCACCCATCTGCAGGATGCGACGCCGCTCACGCTGGGACAGGAGTTCTCAGGCTACGTCTCGCAGCTCGACCATGGACTTGCGCACGTGGACGCCGCGCTGCCGCACCTCGCCGAGCTCGCGCTCGGTGGCACCGCGGTCGGCACCGGCCTCAACACCCATCCCGAATTCGCGGAGAAGGTAGCCGGCGAACTGGCGCGCCTGACGCGGTTCCCGTTCGTCACCGCACCCAACAAGTTCGAGGCGCTCGCTTCCTGCGACGCGGTGGTGAGCGCGCATGGGGCGCTGAAGACGCTCGCGGTCTCCCTCATGAAGATGGCCAACGACGTGCGCTGGCTTGCCTCGGGTCCGCGCAGCGGCATCGGCGAGTTGATCCTTCCCGAGAACGAGCCCGGCAGCTCCATCATGCCGGGCAAGGTCAACCCGACCCAGTGCGAGTCGATGACGATGATCTGCTGCCAGGTGCTGGGCAACGACGTCGCGATCGCGGTGGGCGGCGCATCCGGAAATTTCGAGCTCAACGTCTTCCGGCCGCTGGTCATCCGCAATTTCCTCCACAGCGCGCGCTTGCTGGCCCGCGCCTGCGCGAACTTCGACGCGCACTGCGCTTCCGGCATCCGGGCCAACCGCCATCGCATCGCCAAGCTCGTCAACGAGTCCCTGATGTTGGTGACCGCGTTGAATCCCCGCATCGGCTACGACAAGGCGGCGGCGATCGCCAAGAAAGCGCACAAAGAGGGGACCACGCTCAAGGCGGCGGCGCTGAAGCTCGGCTACCTCACGGAAAAGCAGTTCGATGCGTGGGTGCGGCCGGAAAAGATGGTGGGCAAGCCGTTGCAAAAACGCCAAGAAGGGAAGTGACTAACGCATTGATTCGGCGTAGAGTTTCAAGTCCGATCGGGGAACAGGCCGAGGATTATCGGCTATGCGACTGATTATTATGGGGTTTTGTTGAGAGGAGCTGAGTCATGAATCGCATCGTGATCGCAGCGGCAGCACTCATGCTGGCTTCCGGAACCGTCTACGGGCAGGCGCAGGCGGATAAGCCCGCCGCAACCCCCGCTGGGGGGGCTAAGGAGATAACGATCGTGCAGGGCCCCGGGCAAACCACGGTGAAGGAAGACGCACGGCATTGCCTGGAGCACGGGACGAACACCGACATTATCAAGTGCGCCGAGCCGTACCTCCCCGTCAAACAGAAGAAGATGTAACTGGCGCCCCGCGCCGGGTGGCCGGTGTGCGGTGGCGGGCCGCCTGATTGCCGTGGGCTGCCGGGCGCAGCACAAAAAAATCCCCGCCGCGCGGGCGGGGATCTGAAGGAAACGAAGCTTCGGGTCAGATGCCGAGCATCTTCTTGGCCTTGTCCAGGGCTGCCATGGACTCGGAGTGCTTGCCGTCCTTGTGGAGCTTTTCCCCGTCGGCGCGCAGTTTCTTCACTTCCGACATCTGCGCTTCCGACAGCTTGGCCTTCGGCAACGCCGCGTCGATCGCCTTCATCTCCTTTGGGCAGGAATTCGCCAACGCGACACTGCTTGCCAAAGCCAGGCTCACTGCCACCACGATACTCCGGATCTTCATGCGGTTCTCCTCATTCAGGTTGATAAGCAATCACTGATACGCTGGTCACGGGTGCCGCGCCATTCTACGCGCCCCGGACCCCGCCGGGTGCGGGCCCCGGGGCCCGCGGGTAGAATTTCCCGCATTCACGGCGCCCCGGCAGCCGCATGGCAACTCGACCATTAACACTTACGCAGGACCCGCTATTCCCGTTGACACGGGAGCGCATCGTTGACGCGCTAGCGCGGCCTGCGCCGTCGCCTGAGCCCGACGATCTGCACCTCGCCGCCCTGCAGGAAGGCGCGCGTGCCACCGAGGCCGCGGTACTGGTGCCGCTCGTCGGACGGCCCGGCCGGGTGGAGGTGCTGTTCACGCAGCGCACGGCCCACCTCGACGATCACGCCGGCCAGATCAGCTTCCCCGGCGGCCGCGTGGAGGCGGGTGACGCCAGCCGCGAAGCGACGGCGTTGCGCGAGACCGAGGAAGAGATCGGGCTCAAGCCCGGGTCGGTCACGCTGCTCGGCCGGCTGCCCCAGTACGAGATCCCTTCGGGCTTCCGCATCACGCCGGTGGTGGGCTGGATCGAGCCGCCGTTTGCGCTGACTCCCGACCCGTTCGAGGTCGCGGCCGTGTTCGAGGCGCCGCTCGCGCATTTCCTCGACGCCGCCCGCTACCAGCGGCGTCAATTCTTCTTCCGCGGCCGTCACCGACACTACCTGGCGATTCCATTCGAGGGGCGCTACATCTGGGGCGCGACGGCGGGCATGCTCTACAACCTTTGCCGCATGTTGCGGCGCTGAGAATCGGCAATTCGTGAACGGCGGGCGGCCGAAAGTCGGGCTGATCATGACCGGCGGGGGCGCGCGCGCTGCCTACCAGGTCGGCGTGCTGCGGGCACTGACGGAGCTGCTGCCGGACGACGTGCGCACGCCGTTCCCGATCATCTGCGGCACCTCCGCCGGCGCGATCAACGCGGCGGTGCTGGCGATGGACGCGGGGGATTTTCGCCGCGGTGTGCGGCGGCTGATGATGGTGTGGAAGAACTTCCGCGTGCATCACGTCTACCGCGCCGACCCGTGGGGCGCGATTTCCAACAGCGCCCGCTGGATCTATACGGTGCTGACGGGCGGCGCGTTCAGCCGCCGGCCGGTTTCGCTGCTCGATAATGCACCGCTGGTGGCGCTCCTCGGGCGCTACCTCGATTTCGCGGCGATCCAGCGCGCGATAGACGGCGGCCATCTCACCGCCTTCAGCGTCACGTGCTCGGGCTACACCTCGGGCCAGTCGGTAACGTTTTTCCAGGGCGCGTCCGGCCTGCAGCCGTGGCAGCGCGCGCGCCGCATCGGCGTGCCCATGCCGATCGCGCTCGATCACCTGCTCGCGTCCAGCGCGTTGCCATTCATCTTTCCTCCGGTGCACATCAACCGCGAGTACTTCGGTGACGGCTCGATGCGCCAGATCGCGCCCGTGAGCCCCGCGCTGCATCTCGGGGCCGACCGCCTGTTCGTGATCGGCGTGGGACGCCAGCAGCAGCAGCACACGGAGCGCGTCCGTATCGAGACGCATCCCTCCCTCGCGCAGATCGCGGGTCACGCCCTGAACAGCATCTTTCTCGACAGCCTCGAGGTGGACCTCGAGCGGCTGCAGCGCATCAACCGCACGATCGAGATGATTCCCCCGGATGCGCTCGAGCGGGCCCAATACCCCCTGCACCACGTGGACTTCCGCGTCATCACCCCGAGCGAGGAGCCGGAGCGCATTGCGATGATGCACGCGGACGAGCTGCCGCTCACGATCCGCGCGCTGCTCTACACGGTGGGCGCGCTGCGCCGCAGCGGCGCGAACCTGCTGTCCTATCTCCTGTTCGAGCGGTCGTACTGCCGGGCGCTGATCCGGCTGGGCTACCAGGACACGATCGCGCGCAAGGACGAGCTGACGTCTTTCCTGGGGTGTTGAGTGCGCGGGGCGGGGGCTGCGCCGGGCACACCTCTGGTATGCCCGCCGCCTGTTGCTTCATGCGCTAACTGCCGGTATAACTACCGTCAACCGGGACGCGCTGCGCCCGGTTGACCTGCCGAGTTGCACCGGACATCAGCCATCCCGATGACGGTGAACTCGGCGAATCTCCCTTCAATGACAGGTGGGTGATGAGTCGAGCCTTCACCAAGGAAAGCGTCGACGATCTTGCGGCGGGCGAGCTGCCCGAGCGCCCGCTGCCCGTGCACCCCAATTACGTCACGCCGCACGGCCTCGAGCAGCTGCAGGCGCGGGCGCGTGAGCTGCAGGCACTGCACGAGTCGCTCGCCGTTCAATCGGCCGACGATTCCGAAGCCAAGCAGAAGCTGCGCGAGGTGGAGCGCGACCAGCGCTACGTCAACGCCCAGCTCGAGCGCGCCGAGGTTGTCGACCCCGGCGGCCAACCGCGCGACGCGGTGCATTTCGGCGCCACGGTGACGATCCTCGACGGGAACGGCAAGTCGCACCGCTTCACGCTCGTGGGCGACGACGAAGCCGACGTCGCGGCCGGCCGGATCAGCTGGGCTTCGCCCCTGTCGAAGGCGATGATTGGCGCCCGCGTCGGCGATACCGTGAAGTGGCGCCGGCCGGCCGGAGACGCCGAAGTCGAGATTGCCGGAATCGACTACCCGAGACGGTGACGCTCGCCGGTCGCGGGCCACCGGTCACGTTTCATGACCTTCCTCTCGTTGCTGGCGGCGCTGCTGGCGGACCACGCGTGGCCGCTACGCGAGGACAACCGCCCGCTCCTGTGGCTGCGGCGCTGCGCGATCGCCCTCGAGGGTGCCGTGAACGGCGGGCAATTCCGGCACGGGGCGCTGGCATGGGTGCTGGTGGTCGTACCGGCGCTCGCGGTAACAGTGGCGGTCCAGCAACTGGCCGACGAATTCGGCTGGCTCGCTGCCATGGCGTGGAACGTCGTGGTGCTCTATCTGACGATGGGATTCCGCTGGATCCGCACTTCCTTCTCCGGCGTGGAGCGCGCGCTGCGAGCAGGTGACCTCGCGGGGGCGCGCGATCGCCTGGGGAAGTGGCGCGGCGCGAGCGCCGCGGAGCTGAGCGCCGGGGAAACGGCGCGGGTTGCGATCGAGCAGGGATTGCTTGCTGCGCACCGCCACGTGTTCGGCCCCATCGCCTGGTTCGTCGTACTGGGGCCGGCGGGCGTGGTGCTCTACCGCGTGTCCGCACTGCTCCCCGAGCTGTGGGACTCGCGCAACGCTCCGGACCTCGGGATTTTCGGGGCCTTCGCAGCACGCGCCTTTGTCTTGATTGACTGGCTTCCGGCGCGTGTCACGGCCGCCAGCTTTGCCGTCGCCGGCGATTTCGCGGACGCAGTCTATTGCTGGCGCGCGCAGGCTGCGAGCTGGACGCCGCGGGCGGAGGGCATCATCCTCGCCAGCGGCGGCGGGGCGCTGGGTGTGCGACTTGGCGACGCACTGCATCAGGAAGGCGGCCTGCACTACCGCCCCGAGCTCGGCTCGGGCGACACCGCGGACGTGGATCACCTGCAGCAGGCCCTGGGGCTCATCTGGCGCGCGCTGGTGCTGTGGCTGTTCCTGGTCTTCCTCGTGAGCCTGGCTCATGCACTGGGATGACGGCGCGACTGCGTCGCGCATTGCCCGGGGGCGGCCCCGGACGCCGGTGGCTTTCTTTGCTCCCCCAAAGAAAGTCACCAAAGAAAGGGGAATCCCCGGGTCGCCGAGGGAAAATCGCGAAAAACAGGGACTGTCCCTTTCATCTACATACTGGGACTGTCCCTGTTTTTCCGTCCGGTTTTCCCTTTCCCTGCGCTGCTCGACCATCCCGGCGGTCTGCGCAACTCGCGCACGGTCTCGACTACTGCAGATTCCCCGGGCGCGATTTGTTGGCTATCCATTCAACGTTTGCGCAGCTCGCCCAGTGCTCGCCCGAATTCCCGGGCCGGTCTGCGCTGCTCGGCGGCTCCCAGGGGCCCCAGGACGGCCAGTCGATGTCGTCAATAAACCGAGGTCTTGCAGCGTAGTTCGATATTCCTGCGTCTAGAGTCGGGATAGACCGACTGGACGCACGCAAGGCGCTGATATTCCGTAGTTCAGAGTGCCTGGTGCCGTAATAGGCTGCAATTCGGAAGTTCACTATACGTTAGGCCGCATAGTTACCACGTCTCGAAGAAACAAAATGGAATACGCCATTGGAATCGCCGCTGCGACCGCAGTTGGATTGTTCGCCAGCGTGATTGGCTTTGACAAGGAGCGCAGCTTCTAC
>Ga0208685_1000234_pt1 | contig 20736 bp, 17 predicted proteins | sample EasRivMeERMLT890_FD_187533 | JGI IMG/M metagenome (GOLD analysis project Ga0208685, IMG submission 187533) | Soil microbial communities from meander-bound floodplain in the East River, Colorado, USA - East River MetaG ERMLT890 (SPAdes) (version 2) | ecosystem: Environmental > Terrestrial > Soil...
CCGGGCGGACTGGAAGGTGCTCGTCCGTCACCGCGGCCTGACCGAAGAACCCCCCCCATAGAAGACCTCCCGCTCTTCCCGCTCCACACGGTGCTGTTCCCCGGCGGCCGGCTGCCGCTGCGCATTTTCGAGGCGCGCTACATGGACATGGCGAAGGCGTGCCTGAAGGACGGCTCGCCCTTCGGCGTGTGCCTGATCCGCGAAGGAAAGGAAGTCGGCGCGCCGGCGCTGCCCGCGGCCGTCGGCTGCCTGGCGCGGATCGCCGAATGGGACATGCCGCAGCTCGGCGTGCTCCAGGTGATCGCGCGCGCGGAGCGGCGCTTTCGCATCCTGGAGCGCCGGGTGCAGCCCGACGGCCTCGCGCGCGCCAGCGTGGAGCTTCTGGCCGAGGAAGCCGATGGCGTCCCGCCGGAAAAGCTCTCCCGCTGCGTGCGGCTCCTCGAGCGCCTGATCGAGCAGCACCCGGGGCTCATCGAGCAGCCGCACCGACTGGACTCGTGCTCGTGGGTGGCCTCGCGGCTCGCCGAGCTGCTGCCGATGTCGCTCGAGACCAAGCAGGCGCTGCTCGAGCTGGACGACGCCGAGGTGCGCCTGGAACGCGTGCACGCCCTAGTCCGACCGGACTAGGGGACTGCCGTAGATTATTCGACGCGTGTAGCGCATGCTCTACACACGAACGAGGAAGTGACCGACCCGCTGTTACCAGCCCCATCCGAGCAACCGACTCCGAGCCGGTACCCGGTAGGGCCAAACAAGGAGCGCAGCCCGCTCCGTCGTGTAGTCGCTGATTCGATCGCCGCTTGAGAGGCAATCCCGGAGGGCGCGGCTAGCGGCCGCGCCCTTCGTTTTTCATGCGAGCATTTTCATACCGCGCCCGCCGCGGTGCTATCGCCGGCTGCGGCTGCCTCGTGTCGCGTTTCTCTGCAATTCCTGTAAGAGATTCTTTACCGGCGTCGGGATCGCCGCGCGCAGGGCGTCGTCCAGATCGACCCACAGCCCCGGGAATGCGATGCGCGCGCCTTTCCTCACTTCTTGCAGCACCGGGTGGATCCGCAGCCGAAAATGCGTAAAGCCGTGGTCGATCGTCGCGAGCATTTTCGGATCGCTCGCCGCGACGAGTGGACGCTCGGGGAAACACCACAAGCCTCCCCAGATGCCCGACGACGCACGCCGCTCGAGGAGCACCCGGCCCGCATCCCGATAGACGAACCAGGTCGCCTTTTTCAGCGGCAGAGCCTTCCGCGGCCGCGCCGCGGGCAGCTCGGCGATGCGCCCGGTCTTCCTCGCCACGCAGCCCGCCCCGACCGGACACACGCCGCAGTCCGGGTTGCGCGTGCAGACCGTCGCGCCGAGATCCATCAGCGCCTGGGTATATGTTTCGACGTTCTTCCGCGGCAAGAGCCTTTCCGCGAGAAGCCAAAGCTCATCCTTGTCCGCAATCCCGTAGCGGCGCGCCAGCACGCGCTTGACGTTGCCGTCGAGGATCGCGGCGCGCTCGCCGAACGCGAACACCGCGATCGCCGCCGCGGTCGAGCGGCCGATGCCCGGCAGCTCCGCGATGTGCGCGGCGGTGCGCGGAAAGCCGCAGCGTTGAATTTCCTGGGCCGCCTTGTGGAGATTGCGTCCCCGTGCGTAGTAGCCAAGTCCGCTCCAGAGCTGCAGGACCTCGTCCTCCGAAGCGGCGGCGAGCGCCTCGACCGTCGGGTACTTCTGGATGAACCTCATATAGTAAGGAGCGACGGTGCCGACCTGGGTCTGCTGCAGCATGATCTCGGAGAGCCAGATGCGGTAGGGATCGCGCGTGCCCTGCCAGGGCAGGCCGTGGCGCCCGTGGCGGCGCTGCCAGCCGATGAGCTTTTCCGCGAAAGACATCGGGTAACATTCTCTCAAAATGGCTGCGTTCATCCTGCGGCGCATCGCCCAGGCGGTCCTCGTCATGCTGACCGTGGGCCTGATCGCCTTCTCGCTGTTCCGCTTCGTCGGCGATCCCGTGACCTTCATGCTGGGGCAGGACGCGACCCCCGAGCAGCGCATCGAAGTGACGCGCGCCCTCGGCCTCGACCAGCCCTTTTACGTGCAGTACGTGAAGTTCGTGGCGAATGCCCTGCAGGGCGAGTTCGGCCTCAGCCTGCGCCAGGTGCAGCCGGTTTCCAGGCTCATCGTGGAGCGGCTGCCGGCGACGCTCGAGCTCTCGATCGTCGCGGCGCTGTTCGCGCTCCTGGCGGGCATTCCCATGGGCGTGTACACCGCATTGCGGCCCCGGTCGCTCTTTTCGCAGGTCCTGCTGGCCGTGTCGCTCGCCGGCGTTTCCCTGCCGACCTTCCTCATCGGCATCCTGCTGATCCTGGTGTTCTCGGTGCAGCTCGGCTGGATGCCCTCCTTCGGCCGCGGCGACGTGGTGCAGATCGGCTGGTGGAGCACGGGACTCCTCACGGCCTCGGGGTTGCGGGCGTTGGTGCTGCCCGCGATCACGCTCGGGCTTTTCCAGATGACGCTGATCCAGCGGCTGGTGCGCTCGGAAATGATGGAGGTGCTGCGCACCGACTACATCCGCTTCGCCCGCGCGCGCGGCCTCACCGACCGCGCGGTGCATTTCGGGCACGCGCTCAAGAACACGCTGGTCCCGGTCATCACGATCACCGGGCTGCAGCTCGGCGCCATCATCGCCTTCGCGATCATCACCGAGACCGTGTTCCAGTGGCCGGGAATGGGGCTGCTGTTCATCCAGGCGGTGAGCGTCGCCGACGTGCCGGTCATGGCCGCCTACCTCTGCCTGATTGCCCTCTTTTTCGTCGTGATCAACCTGGTGGTCGATCTCCTTTACTATGCGGTCGACCCGCGCCTTCGCCTGCGCCCGATATGACCAGCCCCGTCGACCGCATCCGCCAGTACCACCCCGAGCTGACCGGGATCCGGCGGGACCTCCACGCGCACCCGGAGCTGTCGTTTCAGGAACAACGAACGTCGAAGGTCGTGGCGGAGTACTTGAAGAAGCTCGGCATCGAGACCCATGTCGGTCTCGCCAAGACCGGCGTGGTCGGCGTCATCCCCGGAAAAAAGAACGGCGGAAAAGCCATCGCGCTGCGCGCCGACATGGATTGCCTGCCGATGCACGAAGCGAATACGTTCGCCCACAAGTCGACGAACGAGGGCCGCATGCACGCCTGCGGCCACGACGGCCACACCACCATGCTGCTGGGCACCGCGCGCTATCTTGCCGAAACGCGCAATTTCGACGGCACCGCCTACCTCGTGTTCCAGCCCGCCGAGGAAGGCGGCGGCGGCGGCCAGGTGATGGTGAAGGAAGGCCTGTTCGAGCGCTTCCCGGCGAACGAGGTGTACGCGCTCCATAACTGGCCCGGGCTGCCCGCCGGCCAGATGGCGGTGCGCGCCGGCCCGGTGATGGCCGCGACCGATGAAGTCATCGTCACGGTGCGCGGGCGCGGCGGCCACGGCGCCATGCCGCACCTGGTCGTCGACCCGGTGGTGGCGGCGGCGCAGATCATCACCGCGCTGCAGACCATCGCCAGCCGCAACGTCGAGCCGGTCGACGCGGTGGTGGTGAGCATCTGCTCGATGCAGACGAGCCAGCTCGGCGCCTTCAACGTGGTGCCCGACTTCGTCAAGCTGGTCGGCACGGTGCGCAGCTTCCGTCCCGCAACGCGCGACCTCGCGGAACAGAGGTTGAAACAAATTTGTTCGAAAACCGCTGAAGCGATGGGCTGCACCGCGGAAATCAGCTACACCCGCGGCTACCCGGCGACCATCAACAGCGCGCGCGAGGCGCAGTTCGCGGCGCGCGTCGGCCAGCGCCTGTTCGGCAAGGACAACGTGATCACCGAGCACGCGCCGACCATGGGCGGGGAGGACTTCTCGTACATGCTGCAGGCGCGTCCCGGGGCCTACGTGTTTCTCGGCCAGGGGGGCGGAGCCGGCGGTGAAGCGGCTCCCTGTTTCCTGCACAATCCGCAGTACGATTTCAACGACGAGGTGATTCCGCTGGGAGCGGGTTACCTCGCAGCGCTGGTCGAGGAAGCGCTGCCGATCAAATAGAAACGACACGAGGAGGAACCATGAGAAAGCTCTTGTTGATACTGGCGTTCGCCGCGCTCCCCGCCTACGGGGTGAACCTGAAATGGGCAGCGCAGAACGACATCCTGACGCTCGATCCGCACTCGCAGAACCACGCCACCACCAACTCGATCCTGCAGCACACCTACGAAGGGCTCACGCGCTACAACAGGCAGTACCAGGCCGAGCCGTGCCTCGCGACGGGGTGGAAGCAGATGTCCGACACGCAGTGGCGCTTCAACCTGAGGAAGGGCGTCAAGTTCCACGACGGGAGCGATTTCACCGCCGATGATGTCGTGTTCTCGTTCGGCCGGATCCAGCAGAAGCAGGGCACGATGCAGATCTACGTCACCGGCGTCAAGGAAGTCGTCAAGGTCGACTCCCATACGGTGGACTTCATCCTGACCGGCCCGGTGCCGATCCTGCTGAGGAACATCGTCGACTTCCGCATCATGAGCAAGTCCTGGGCGGAGAAGAACCGCTCGGAGAACGTGCAGGACTATGCAAAGAAGGAGGAGATCTACGCCTCGCGCCACACCAACGGCACCGGCCCCTACATGGTCAAGGGCTGGGCGCCGGACAAGGAGATCGTCTTCATCCACCACAAGGGCTGGTGGGGCAAGCTCGACGGCAACGTGACCGACGTGGTGTACAACCCGGTCAAGTCCGACGCGACGCGCGTGTCCGCGCTGCTCTCGGGCGACGTGGACCTCGTCACCGACCTGCCGGTGCAGGACGTCGATCGCCTGCGCAAGGAGTCGAAGCTCAAGGTGCTCGACGGCCACGAGGTGCGCACCATCTTCATCGGCATGGACCAGCACAACAAGGAGCTCAAGTACTCGAGCGTCAAGGACAAGAACCCGTTCCAGGACGTGAGGGTGCGCCGCGCGCTCAACATGGCGGTCGACCGCGAGGCGATCAAGCGCGTGGTGATGCGCGGCCTGTCGATTCCCGCCGGCATCATGGTCGCGCCCGGCGTGCACGGCTACTCCAAGGACATCGACGTCGTGATGAAGCCCGACCCGGCGGGCGCGAAGAAGCTGCTCGCCGAGGCCGGCTATCCCGACGGCTTCGAGTTCACGCTCGACTGCCCGAACAACCGCTACGTGAACGACGAGAAGATCTGCCAGGCGCTGGTCGGCATGTGGGCGAAGGCGGGCCTGCGGGTGAAGCTGAACTCGATCCCGTTCTCCAACTTCATCCCGAAGATCCTCAACTTCGACTCCAGCGCGTACCTCCTCGGCTGGGGCGTGGCGACTTTCGACGCGCAGTACTCGCTGCAGTCGCTGGTGCGCACCAAGACCACCGGCGCGGACGGCAACTTCAACCAGGGCCGCATCTCGGACCCGAAGCTCGACACCACCATCGACGCGATCAAGATCGCCACCGATCCGAAGGCGCGCGACGCGCTGCTGCGCGAAGGCCTCGTCAACACGCGCGACCAGCACTACTACGTGCCGATCCACCATCAGCTGCGGCCGTGGGCGATGAAGAAGGGCGTCACCACGGTGCACAAGGCCGATGACCGGCCCGAGTCGCGTTACGCCAAGGTCGATGGAGGAAGCTGATTTTCAGGAGACTCTGGGACCACGACCTGGCGTGGAGCTTCCGCAGATCGCCGGTCACGGTCGCCGCAGCCGTGCTGACGCTGGTATGCGTCGGCGCGGCTGTGTTTTCCCCCTGGATCGCGCCGCAGAACCCGTTCGACGCCGCCGCGCTTGACCTGAACGCGGCGTTCAAGCCGCCCGCCTGGATCGAGGGCGGCGAGCGCGCTTTTCCGCTCGGCAGCGACAACCAGGGGCGCGACATCCTGTCGACGATCCTGTACGGCGCGCGCATCTCGCTCGGCATCGGGCTCGCCTCGGTCGTTTTCGCGATGACTTTGGGGGTTTCTTTAGGGCTCCTTGCCGGATATGTCGGCGGGCGCGTGGATGCGGTCATCATGCGCATCGCCGACGTGCAGCTTTCCTTCCCCGCGATCCTGATCGCGCTGCTGATCGACGGCGTGGCGCGAGTGGCCCTCGGCGGTGAGAGGCACGAGGAGATCGTGGTCCCGGTCCTGGTGCTCTCCATCGGATTCGCCGGCTGGGTGCAGTACGCCCGCACCGTGCGCGGCTCGACCATGGTCGAGCGCGAGAAGGAGTACGTGCAGGCGGCGCGCGTCATCGGCCGACGCCCGCTCGCCATCATGCTCGCCCACGTCCTGCCCAACGTCCTGGGGCCGGTGCTGGTGATCGTCACGATCCATATCGCCACGGCGATCATCACCGAGGCGACGCTCTCGTTTCTAGGGGTGGGCGTGCCCGCCACCCAGCCCTCGCTCGGCACCCTGATCCGTGTCGGCAACGAGTTCCTGCTCGCCGGCGAATGGTGGATCACCGTGTTCCCGGGCGTGGCGCTCATCGTGCTCGTGCTCTCGGTCAACCTGCTCGGCGACTGGCTGCGCGATGCGCTGAACCCCAAGCTTCGATGATTTTGGAAGTCAAGGATTTGACCGTGCAGTTCCCGACGCGGCGCGCCGTGCTCACGGCAGTCGATTCGATCAGTTTTTCGATCGCGCCGGGGGAAGTGCTCGGCGTGGTCGGCGAGTCGGGCGCGGGAAAATCGATCACCGGCCTCGCCATCATCGGCCTGCTCGAGCCGCCGGGGCGCATCGCCGCCGGCGAGGTGCGCCTCGAGGGCCAGCGCATCGACCACCTCAGACACGAGGAAATGCGCCGCATCCGCGGCCGCAAGATCGGCGTGATCTTCCAGGACCCGCTCACCTCGCTCAACCCGCTGTACACCATCGGCCAGCAGCTCGAGGAGACGATCCTCACTCACCTGCCTTTGAACAAGGCTCAGGCCCGGGAACGCGCCCTGTCTCTCTTGCGCGAGGTGGGAATCCCGGCGCCCGAGGCGCGCTACGGCGCCTATCCGCATCACTTCAGCGGCGGGATGCGCCAGCGCGTGGTCATCGCCCTCGCCCTCGCCGCCGAGCCGCGCCTGCTGATCGCCGACGAGCCCACCACCGCGCTCGACGTCTCGATCCAGGCGCAGATCATCGCGCTCATCAAGCGCCTCGCCGGCGAGCGCGGCGCCGCGGTGATGCTGATCACCCACGACATGGGGGTCATCGCCGAGACCGCGCAGCGCGTCGCCGTGATGTACGCCGGGCGCGTGGTCGAGATCGGGCCGGTGCGCGACGTGATCCACTCGCCGCGCCACCCGTACACGGTGGGCCTGATGGGCTCGATTCCGAAGATTGGAATCCGCCAGGAAAGGCTCCTGCAGATCGAAGGGGCAATGCCGCGCCTCAACGCCATCCCGCCGGGCTGCGCCTTCAATCCGCGCTGCCCGCGGCGCTTCGAGCGTTGCGTGATCGAACGCCCCGGGCTCCTCGCCGCGGGAACCAGCCAGGCTGCTTGCTGGTTACATGCCTCTCCTTAAGCTCGAATCCGTCAGCCGCGACTTCGACGTCTCGGCGCCCTGGCTCAACCGCGTCATCGAGCGCGAGCCGCGGCGCATCTTGCGCGCCGTGGACCGGGTTTCCTTCGAGGTTTCCAAGGGAGAAACCCTGGCGCTGGTGGGCGAGTCGGGCTGCGGCAAATCGACCGTGGCGCGCCTGATCGCCGGGCTGTACGCGCCGAGCGAGGGCCGCATCGAGTTCCACGGCCGGCGCCTGCAGATGATCTTCCAGGACCCGTACGCGAGCCTCAACCCGCGCTGGCGGGTGCGCAAGATCATCGCGGAACCGATGCTTTTTCTTCAAACAAAAAAAGATGTCAGTGAGTTCCTGCTGCAGGTCGGCCTCTCCCCCGACGACGCCGAGCGCTACCCGCACGAGTTCTCGGGCGGGCAGCGCCAGCGCATCTCGATCGCGCGCGCGCTCGCGGGCGAGCCCGAGCTCCTGATCTGCGACGAGCCGACCTCGGCGCTCGACGTCTCGGTCCAGGCGCAGATTTTGAACCTGATGGCCGACCTGCAGGAACGACTCGGCCTCACCTACCTCTTCATCTCGCACAACCTCGCGGTAGTGTCGCTCGTCGCGGACCGCGTCGGCGTCATGTACCTCGGGCGAATCGTCGAGCTAGCGAGCGCTTCGAACCTGTTTACGCGGCCGCGCCATCCCTACACCCGCATGCTGCTCGACGCGGTGCCCGACCTCGGAATGACCGGCAAGCCGCGCACGCCGGTCGCGGGCGAGGTGCCGAATCCCCTCGCCCCGCCCGCGGGCTGCCCGTTTCATCCCCGCTGCCCTCACGCCAACGCGCGCTGCCAGGTCGAGGTGCCCCGGTTCACCAACGGCGTCGCCTGCCACGCGATCGAGGAAGGCCGGATCTAGGAAAAGAGAATCGGCATTGAAAGGCGATATTAAAGGATAGGAAATTAGGGATAGGAAATTCCTTCGCGTCCGTGCCGCGAAATGCGCGCGACGATCCGGCGCTGACGGAGAAGAGGATCCCGACGCTCAAGCGCATCGGCGGCGAGGGCGGGACTGCGGTCTCCAAGCGCGTGATGGTGGCCGAGGATTTCTCCTACTTCCAGGAGAAGATCCCCGGCATGTTCTACTTCGTCGGTATCGCCCCGAAGGACCAGGACATGCTGCAGGCAGCACCGAACCATTCGCCGCGCTTTTTCATCGACGAATCGGGGCTGCTGCAGGGCGCGCGTTCGCTTGCCGCGCTGGCAGTGGATTACCTTTCACGCACTGGCGATTGCGCCGGGCCTCTTATCAGGGAGCCCCTATGAGCAGAGCACTCATCGTTGCAGCAATTCTCGTTGCAATTTCCCCGATCGCATCGGCACAGAACAGCATATCGGCCGACCCCCTCGTGACCCGGCGCGGCTGGGAGATCGGCGGGCAATTGTCGGACTATCGCTATGAGGAGCCGAGTATCGGGGCAAAGATCTGGGGAGGGAGAGTGGGCGTCACCGGCGCCTATACCTATGCCAGCGCCGGCCGGTGGTTTTTCAAGGTTGACGGGCGGTACTCGTACGGGTCGCTCAAATACGAGGGATCCGGCACGGCGGATTCGATTCCGGATTCGATCGTCGAAACCCGAGCAGTCATCGGCAAGGATTTTTTACCGCGCAGCGGGATTTCCCTTTCGCCTTTTGCGGGGATCGGCTACCGCTATCTCTACAATGATCTGAGAGGCACGACTTCCACCGGCGCCGCCGGTTATCAGCGCTATTCCCATTACTGGTACGCCCCCCTGGGGCTGACCTCACGCATCCATCTCAGCGGTCAATGGGTGATTGCCCCCACCATTGAATACGATTACTTCATCAGAGGAGAACAGATAACGCAATTCCGCGATCTCGGCGTCGGGTATGACGATGCGACCAATACGCAAAAGAAAGGCTACGGGTATCGCTTTTCGGTGATGGCGGAGAAGGGTTCGTGGTCATTCGGCCCCTGGATGCATTACTGGAGCATCGAGGATTCGGATATCGTGTCTATCGGCTTCGGTGTTCGCGGACTCGAACCGAAAAACGAGACGCGGGAATACGGGTTCGAATTGAAATACAGGTTCTGACCCGAATTCCGTTCATGCAATGCGCGGCTTGCTGCCGCCCGCGTTCGCGGCACGACAGAAGATCGCGTGCAAGACAAACCTAACGAGTTGCAGTCGGTCGACCACAAACGTCTGATCTGTGGGCGGCAGCCGTCAGGTGGATTTGCAAGGCTCGATAAGCGCGGTGAGCGTTTTGATGAGGGAAGCCCCCCGGAGCCGGAAGCCGCAATTGCCGGCCTTGTACGGTAGCGAACATAGCGTCGTCATCGGCAGACGGATATGCCATCGACGCGAGACCGGATTGTTTGGATTACGTGCGCAATCGTACAGAACGTTTTGCGGCGGAGGGGGAAAGTAGCCAGTGCCCGCAGTCGGCCCCAGCGCCCAGGAGAAACACATGTCCAGATCCGGAAGCTTTTTCAAACCACTGATGTGGTTTCTGGCACTACTGCTGGCTTCTGTTGTGGCCGGATGCGGGGACCAGAGCCCTGGCCAAGTCAGCTCGACTTCGGTGGCGGCCGCGGCCGCAACCATGCCACCACTGGGCACGGAGCAGAGCTTTGCGGTGCTCGGCGGCTCAACGGTGACGAATACTGGTTCCAGCGTCATCACCGGAAACCTGGGAGTCAGCCCGGGCTCGGCGATCACCGGCTTTCCGCCCGGGATCGTGACCGGGGTGACACACGCAGCCGATGCGGAGGCGCTTCAGGCTCAGACTGATACCACCGCTGCGTATATCGATCTGGCAAGCCAGGCGTGCACTTCCGACTTGACCGGTCAGGATCTCGGCGGGAAGACGCTCGTGCCGGGCGTCTATTGTTTTTCATCCTCGTCCCAGCTGACGGGTGCGCTCACGCTTGACGCCGGGGGCGTCTCCAATGCGGTCTGGGTGTTCAAGGCAGGGAGCACCCTCACGACCGCGGTCAACTCCTCCGTGGTGCTGATCAATGGCGCCAACCCGTGCAACGTCTTCTGGCAGGTCGGCAGCTCCGCGACTCTCGGTACAACCACTTCGTTCGTTGGGAATATTTTTGCGCTCACAAGCATCACCCTCAATAACGGCGCAAGCGTGTCCGGCAGAGTCCTGGCGCGAAACGGTGCTGTGACGCTGGATAACAACATCGTCACCGTCCCAGCATGCGACGTACCGGTCACTTCCACCCCACCCACGCTCGACAAGACCTTCAGCCCGGGCACCATCAATGCGGGCGGGGTCTCGACACTTACCATTACCTTTAGTAACGCCAACGACACACCCGCCAACCTGACCGGGCCGTTGATCGACACATTGCCAAGCGGCCTGGTGGTGGTCGCCGGCAGCGTCAGCACCACCTGTATCGAGACCCCGCTCTTGCGGGCGTGGTTCATTGTCGACACCTCGAGGGTGGGCTTGACGGCGGAAGGCCTGATCCCGGCCAACGGCTCCTGCACGGTGACGGCGAACGTGACCGCGCCGGTCGCAGGCAGCTACCGCAATTCGCTTCCTGCCGGCGCCTTGCAGACCGACCATGGCAATAACGCCGCCCCCGCCGTCGCGACACTAACCGTCATCTAGCGGCAGTCATTAAGACCTCGGTGTCACCATTCCGTGCCGGGGCCACTTGGCCGGCCCGCCCACGCGTGCGCCGGCGGCCGGGCTATGCCATGATCAATTGCGCACACGGATCGTGACCGGCGCCGAGGTGCGCGTATTGCCCGCCGCGTCGCGCGCCACTGCCGTCAGCGCATAGGTGCCGTTGGGCACCGACGTCGTGACCACGGCGGCCCTGAAGGGCGCACTGGTGTCCTCGGGGCCGATGCTGGCGCCGTTGTACTTGAACTGCACGCCCACCACGCCGACGTTGTCGGAGGCGCTGGCCCTCACCGTGATGGTGCCGGAGACGATGGCATTCCACGACGGCGAGGTGATGCTGACGTTCGGGCGCGTGGTGTCGGGCACGCGTGTCGTCACCGCCACCGGGGTTGCCGTCCACGCCGAGTGGTTCGGCACGGCGTCGAACGCGCTCACGCGGTAACTGTAGGTGGCGCCGGCCGTGAGGCCGGTGTGCGAGAACGAAGTCGAGCTGGTGGCGGCGAGCGGCGCATCGTTCAGGTAGACGTAATAGCCCGTCACGCCGACGTTGTCGGTGGACGCGCTCCAGGCGAGGTTCACCTGGGTTCCGGACACCGCGGCGGCGGTGAGACCCGCGGGAACGGTGGGGGCGGTGGTGTCCGGCGCGGGCGGCGCGCCCGCGTCCGCCTTCAGGACGAACGCCGCGTGGTGCCCGGCGAGGGCAATGCTATCCACCAGCGGCAGCAACTCGGGCAGCGCGCCGAGGGTGTCGCGCGCCAGCAGCCGCGCGGCTTGCGGCAGGGCGAGCGAGGCGACGTTGTTGGCGGTCGGATTGACGTAGACATAGCCTCTCTCGAACTCGCGCCAGTAGATGTTGACGCCGCCGATCGAAGTGACGCGGTAGCCGCCTACGGCTCTGCCCAGGTCGATGTTGTCGTACTCGTCGAACCACCAGATCCGGTTGTAGCCGCTGCCGCCGTTGAACATGAAGTAGGCATTGCCCAGCTCGTCGTTCTTGGCGAGCAGGAACGAGCCCAGCGCGTACCACAGCGTCTGCGCGAAGCTCACCGGCCGGCCCCAGTTGTCCGTGCCGCTCTGGCCGTCCATCAGCTTGGTGTGGCTCATGGTGGCCACTTTCGAATTGCGGATCGCGGCGATGGTGTCGATCTGCCGCTTCCAGTCCAGCTCGGGGTAGAACTGGGTGTCGGAGCCCCATTCCACGGCGAAAGCGCCTTCCTCGAGCAGCACGTCAGGCGGGCTGGCGCCGTTGTCCAGGCTCAGCCAGGCTGCGCTGCCGTCCACCGAGCGCGTTTCGCCGCGGTTGCACCACAGCTTCTGGCCGTAGGCGCGCATGCCGTTGCTGATCGCCTCGACGAAGCTGTTCATCGCGGCCGACCAGGCTATATTGGTGGGATACCTGGTGTTGGTCGCGCTGTAGCCGCCCGCGTTGGCGAGCGTGAGGCAGTTGTCGACAAACACGCCGTCCGCCGCCCAGGGCTGGTCGACGATGTCGGCCTTCACCGCGTTGATCCAGTAGGACTGATAGCTGGAGTCGCCGAAATCCATCAGGTGCCAGTACTGGTTGGCGCCGACGTTGGAGAAACCGACGCTGTAGACGCGCTGGCCCGCGCTGTTCAGCAGGAACAGCCCGGGGTGATTGCCGTTGAGGCTGCCCATGAAGTGGCCGCGCGAAACGTCGTAGCGCCCCAGCCCGTTCAGGAACAGCGGCAGCGTGCTGTCGAGGTGGCTCGGCGCCTCCGGCCCCATTTCATAGAGGTAGATCTGCATGGCGGGATTGAGAGCCTTGATCGCCGCCCAGGTGTTCGGGCCGATGTCCTGGTAGCGGAAGCGGTCGATGTCGATCAGGTCGAATTTGGCGAGCTTCGCCGCATCGGCGGCCACCAGTTGAGGGCCGCCGCCGTAATACACCAGGAAAGTCGGGATGAACTTGTCCGAGCCTTGGGCTTGCGTGCCCGCGGGAAGGGCGAGGGCTGCGCCGAAACCCAGCGCGAGCAGGCCGATGCGCAGCACGCGGGCTGCGCACCTGCCAATTTGCGATGCGATGCGGATCTGTTTCATGTTGTGCTTCCCCGTAGTGGAGAAATGACGCGTCTGTCGCCTGCGTTCTACAAACGGGTCGCATGCTAGGGGCGCGGCGCACGGCCCACGAGGACGTTTCGCATGAACTCAGGAATTCCCTGAGCAGTTATGTGGAGGAATCGACGCGCGAATAGCAATCCGATGTGCGGCGGCGACACTTTGTAGCCGCGCGGCGACAGTCGGCATCTTTCTCGCCGCCTGGCTCGTGCCGCTGGCCATGGCCGCAGCGCAGGTCGACGCGGCCGACGCGCCGGTCACCCGACCAAGGCGGTCCTGATTCTGACTGAAGAATTTTTTTGCTCTAGGATCTAGGAGTAGAAGCTTCGCGCTGAAGGGCTAAAGCGACCCGAAGCGGACATTGCAGGAGCCTGGAGATCGGACACCGACATGACTGGAGGTCCGCTTCGGCACCGCCGAAGCTGATTTCGAAAATGGGTTTATACCTGCCTAGCGGTCGCGCGCACGGCTTGCGTCGAGCCGTCCCAGCCATCCACTGAGGTCGCTGTACCAGACGTTGTTCGCGCTGTCGACGGTGATGCCGAACGGTCGAGCATCCGGGCGCGGCAGTGCGAACTCCTTGATCGTGCCGCCGCGCAGGCGGCCGAGCCGATGGCCGCGGAGCTGCGTAAACCAAGCAGCCCCGTCCGGCGCCACGGCGATGGCCACGAGTCCCGCGCGGGGCGTGGGAACCGCAAACTCTTCGAACCTTCCGCCGGCCAGACGGCCGATCTTGTTCGCCGTTGTCTCGAGGAAGTAGACGGACCCGTCGGCAGCGACGGCGACGTCTCCCAGACCGCTCCTGCGGGTCGGCACGTCGAATGCCGTTGTGTTGCCGTCCGGAGCGATACGCAGGAGCTGGTCTGCGCTCGGTAGCGTGGCCCACACCGCACCATCCGGGGCTATGGCCACGCCGAACGGCGGCGCGTCGGCGGGTACCTTCGCGCCGAGCGTGCCCATCACATGGCGGGTGAAGTGCCCGTCGCGAAGGCGCGTCACGCTCATCACCGTCGGTTCGGCGAACCACACGGTGGTGTCGGGCCCGACCGTAAGCCGCCCGAGCTTCGCCACCGGCGTCGACAGCCCGAACGAGGCGATGGTGCCGTCGGGCGAAACCCGGGAAATGCTTTGCTTCGGCGCTTCGGTGTACCAGGCTCTGCCTTCGACGTCCACGGCAAGCCCGAGCGGCTCGATGCTCTGCGCGCCCTTTCGAATTCTCTCGATCTGTCCGTTGCGCAGCCGTCCGATGGCGTCGGACGATTCGAGCGTGAACCACACCGTCCCGTCCGGCCCCGCCGCGATGGCTACCGGGATGTCGGTCCGGTTGGGCAGTCGGATCTCCTCGAAGCCGTCGGCGCTTGACCGGCCGGTCACCCAGGCGATCAGGATCGCCGTGACCAGGCCGACGGCGATCACGACCGAGAGCCAACCGCGCCGGCTCATCGAAGCTTTGCTCGGAGTTTTACCAGGTGACGCGCCACCGCAGCAATCACACCCAGGGCGATCAGGACGACCCAGCCGAAACCGCCGACGCTGCCCAGGCCGGATCGCCAGGATGCGGTTTCACCGCGCCGTACTTGCTGCTGCAACTCTTCGTAGCCTGTCGACGCGAAACCGGCGTAAAGCATGGCGGGATTGCGCGAGTCGCCGACCAGGAGCCGAGCAGCCACGTGGGCAGGGAGGCTTTCCTTGGGAGGCTCCCATCGTTCACCGCCGTCGGCGCTTCGGAATACGCCGCGGTCAGTCGCAATCACGATCACTGCTCCGCTGATCGCCATGGCACGCGCGAGCGCGGATGTCTCGTGGACGGGCTTGCCCACCGCGCGCCATTCCCCACCCGGCTGATCGCTCCGGTACACCTGCCCGGCGGCCACAGCCCAGAGGGGGGCCGGGGCCGCCGGATCGAAACCGATAGCCTCGATGGCGTTGCCGGGATTTCCGCTCGAGCGCCGCTGCCAGCTGCCGGCGCCATCGTTGCTCGACCAGACCGATCCCGCGACAACTGCGTACAGGCGGTCGGGACTCTCTGAAAGCGCCAGCAGCGCATCGACACGATCCGCTTCAAGCGCACGTCCGACGTTTGTCCAGGACTCCCCCCAGTCGTCGCTCCGGTAGAGCCCGGCTCGGCCCGCCAAGTAGACGCATCCTGGCACCGCGCCAGCTACCAGCGCACGCGCCGGGGAGGCGCCTGCGGGCGCTCGGACCGGCCGCCAGCGGTTCCCGTCGTCGCGGAAGAGGGTCGAAGTCCCCGCCACGAGTGCGCGTTGGCCGTCAGCGGCGAATGCCGCGGCGAATGCCGGGCCCGTCAGGGTTTCCGGCGCCTCGACGTCCCAGTCGCGCCCGCCGTTTCGCGAGCGCCACAACCCGCTGTCAGTCGCGAGCAAAAGGTGATTCGGATCGCGCGGGTTGACCGCCAGCGCGAGCGCACCGCTCGGAAAGATGCCCGGGTTGACGGACGTCCACGTGGCGCCGGCGTCATGCGTACGAAAGATCCCGCCGACACTGTCCGGGTCATGGCCGGCGGCCTGCCCTGCAAACAGGACGAGAACCGCCGCAAGCGCGACCAACCCGCGATGCATTTGCGGCAGTATGAGGAGCGACGGACGAGTCCGGGCCCGCGTTTCGGCGAGCCCGGACCCGGAACTGCAGCAAAGCGATTCTACGGACGGATCTCGTGCGGCGGAATCACCGAATGGCACTGGCCCGGCGGCGTGCGATCCGGGTTCGCCGGCACGTGCGTCTTCTCGCCATTGGCGAGCGTCAGCTCGGCCGCGCGTGAGCAATTGCCTCCGGGGATGTTCCACCAGTTCGACGTGATCGGATACGCCGCCGTGTACGAGACCGGCTCATGCGCCGCGATGCAGTTGTGGAAGCTGTTCCGCTTCGAGGTCAGCACATAGCATTTCTCGTACGCGAGGAACTGCTGGATCGTGTCGGTCTGCTGGATATTCGCCACGAACCAGTCCCTGATGCCCGTCCAGGAAGAGTAAGTGTCGCTGCCGAAGACGAGCTGTCCGCGGCTCGTATTGACCTGCAGGAGCTGCGACCCGTAGGTATGCCCGCGGAACGCCGGATGGATGATCATGCCCGGCGCGACTTCGTGCCGGCCGTCGATCACCCGCGCTTTGCCCGCGAGGAGCTTGCCCAGGATCTCCTGCACCGTCTGCGGCGGGTAGCCGCAGACCGGGCTGCGCGCGCAAGCCTGCGCCGGCGGCCCGACCTGCGCGCCGGTGAGCGGGTCGACCGTGTTGACGGCGCGGATGTGGCCCCCATTAAACCGGGTGGGATAGTCGAGGAAGAAATCGATCTGCTTGAGCTCTTCCTTCTGGACGTAGAGCACCGCGTTGGGGAACTCGCTCAGCTGGCCTGAATGGTCCCAGTGAGCGTGACCGGCGATGATCCTGACGACGCGATTCGGATCCAGCCCGATGGCCCTCATCTGGCTGCGGATTGCGGCCCAGCAGCACGAAGTATTCCAGTCGAAGATGTAGGCGAGCTGCTTCCACCCGCTGTCGTACAGCGTGATGTCGCCGTTCGGCGCCTTGATGATCCCAACGTTCACCGGCAGGTCGACGAAGGGAGGATCGCCGACGTCGGGCATGAACGCGCGGTGAGGCACATTCATGAAACGGCTGCTTTCGATGATCCACACCGAATGCTTCGGCCCTCGCTCCGCTCGCTCGATGTCGTCGAGCAGCTGGTCGGTGCTCTCGAAACCTTGCTTCAATACCTGAGGCGGCCGCCCCCGGTCATCGTCGTCGTCCTCATCCCTGGCGAGAAGGATGCCGGCGCTGCCGAGGGACGCGAATGCGAAGATCCCCACCCGCATCGCGTGGTTCAACAAGTGTGTGCTAGACATAACCAAGCCTCCTCTGATTACCCCTCCAATGAGCCGGCGTTTGTCGCACCGACTCAGTGGGGCGGAAACTCGTGCGGCCAGAACCTTCCCCCCACCTCTCGTATCTTGTTGCTCGCCTCCTGGCTTTTCGGATAGGCGGCGAGCATATGGTCGTCGCGCCCGTCGCTGAACATCTTGAGCAGCTCGGCGGCGGACTCCCTGAAGAGCGCGACCGCCGAGAGGTAAGCCATGTGCTCGGTGTGGAGAGACGCCGGGGGCTCGAGGGCGTGCAGCCGGGCCTCGGCCGCCTTGTAGGTGGCAGAAGCCTCCTTCACTCGGGTGCCGAGATCGGCCCGACTGAGATCGCGCGTCGTATAGAAGATCTGACCGAGGCTCATCCGCAGCGTGCTTCGCTCGACGTCGCCGTGGATCGGCCAGAGCTCGCGAATGTACTTCTCTTCGGCGGCGGTGAGCGCCGGCCGGCGCGCCTTGGCCACGAGCGCCGCATTCACAAACGCGCCGCGGACGCCGGCTTCGTTGTTAGGCGCGAAGGGCACAAGCCAAGCGACACTTGCGACCACCAGGCCGGCGAGAACTGCCACCGGGATGAGAACTCCGGGCCGCCGGACAAGGTTCCGAGGAGCATCGCTGACGGGCATTTTCGATTGCGCGATTGCGCGCCAAATAGGCAATCGCTTCTTCCCAGATTATTTTATGGCCAAGGCGTTCCGACGATTCATGAGTCTTGAACATAACGTGAACCGGCAGAAGAGATAAATGGTGCGGGCTGCGGTGCCGTATTCGCTGACTGAACTCGTAATAGCCGCAGATGCTTTCAGAAGGATCTGTCATCAATCGAGTGGTGCCTGAAGCACAGAATCTGCAGGATTCCCACCCGTGGACAAGCGAGGAGGAAACAAAACATCGAAACGCGACTCGCTCGGCAACGGCACGGTATGGAACATCGATCTGTCGACCGACGCAGGCGAGCGGCTTCGGCCTTTCTTGTCGCGCTAGCAGCGCTCATCTGCCCTGCCGGCGCCGCGGCGCATGACGTCCCAGGCGAGCTGCGCATCCATGCGATCGCCAAGGCCGAAGACGATCGGCTGCGCGTCCTCGCGCGCGTGCCGCTCGATTTGCTGCCCAACCTGAACCTTCCCAAACGCGCGTCCGGTTATCTCGATCTGCGGCAGGTGGAAGACGCGTTGCCCAAGGCCGTCGCCGCCACGGCGAAGGACCTCGTTTTTCTCGAGGACGGCAAGCCGCTTCAAGTTCTGCACGGCGAAGGCCGCATCTCGCTCCCGTCGGACCCGTCCTTCGGCTCCTTTGAACAGGCGTTGGCGGCCGTGCGCGGCGAGCGCCTGCCGGTGGCGACGGACGTCTTCCCGAACCGTGGCTATTTCGACGCTTACCTGGAATATCGGATCGCAACCCCGCAGGGCGCCTTTGCCGTGGACTTTCACGTGAGTCCGGCGCTGCGCGATCGGCTGAAGCTCGACCTTCGGTTCCTCGCTCGCAGCGGCGCGGTGCTCGCCTACGAGATCCCCACCGGGTCGGGCGGCATCGATCTCGACCCGCGCTGGCATCGGGCGGCGGCATCATTTGTGAAGTCCGGTTTCGCCCATATTGCCGATGGGCTCGATCACCTGCTGTTCCTGCTTTGCCTCGTGCTGCCGTTTCGACGCGTGAGCTGGCCGCTGATAGGCGTCATCACCGCGTTCACGCTGGCGCATTCGATCACTCTCATCGCCGCGGCCTATGGCATGGTGCCGCAAGGCGCATGGTTTCCGCCGCTCGTCGAAGTATTGATCGCCGCGTCGATCATCTACATGGCGCTCGAGAACGTGCTGCGGCCGAACCTGCGCTGGCGCTGGCTCGTCACCGCGCTCTTTGGCCTGGTGCACGGTTTCGGCTTCTCCTTCATGCTGAAGAACCAGCTGCAGTTCGCTGGCGACCAGCTGCTGCTCTCACTGCTCGCCTTCAACGTCGGCATCGAGGCAGGCCAGCTCGCCTTCATCGTCATCTCGATCCCTCTCCTCGCGGTTCTCTTCCAAGGAATGCCGCTCAAGGAGCGGCTGCTTACCGCAGTCATCTCCGCGTTCATCGCGCTCACCGCGTGCCGATGGCTCGTGGAGCGCTGGGATGCGCTGGCAAAGGCGGAGTGGCCGGCGATCCAGCCGGCAGCAGCGGCGCTGTGGATCGCGCTGCTCGCCGCGCTTGCGCTGCTCGCCTGGACGCGGTGGCGCGTCCGGTCACCGGTACTACGCCGTTAGCGGACGTTCCTTACACCAAAGGGGACGTGGCCCGCCGCCACGAAGGCGCGCGCCGAATCAATGTGGCCGCGCTGGTCGTCGAAGTAGAAATCGGGCTCGAAGGACTTGAGGAACGCGCCCTTGTCGAGGCCGCCGAGGAACATCGCCTCGTCGACCGCGATGTTCCATTCCATCAGCGTGCGCACCGCGCGCTCGTGCGCCGGGGCGCTCCGGGCCGTGACCAGAGCGGTTCTGATCCTCACTGAAGAATTTTTTTCGCTCTGTAACCGGTGCAGAGCCTCGAGCAGGGGCTTGAACGGTCCAGGCGGCAAGGGCTGCAGCGCTCGCGCCGTCTCATGCTGCGTGAACGCGTCCAGGCCGTCGCGCTGATAGACGCGCTCGGCTTCGTCGGAGAAGAGCACCGCGTCGCCGTCGAAGGCGATGCGCACCTCGTCGGCGTGCCGGCTCGCCGCCTGCGCCGATTCGGGGTAGACGCGCGCCGCCGGGACCTTGGCATCCAGCGCGCCCATCACGTCGGTCTCGTTAGCCGACAGGAAGAGATTCGCCTTCAGGGGATCGAGGTAGTGGTACGGGCTGCGCCCGCGCGTGAACACGCCGCGCTCGATGTTCAATCCCGCCACCTTGGCCGAGCGGAACACGCGCAGTCCCGAAACCGGATCGTTCTTGGACAGCACGACCACCTCGACGCGGCTCTGGCCCGGCGTGTTGAACGCCAGGAGCTTCTTCACCAGCGGGAACGCCACCCCTTCGCGCGCCGGAACGTCGAGCCGGGCATACTGCAGAGCGATGTATGCCGGCTCGCCATCTTTCTCGAACACCCGGTTCTCATCCTCGAAGTCGAACAACGCCCGCGAGGAGATCGCGACCACCAGCTTGCCTTCGACGGAGTAGGGCAATGGGCCTCCCTCGCCCGGATTATCTCATCGTCAGCTGCGAGCACGGCGGCAATCGCGCGCCCTTGCCTTTCTCGAAGTTGTTTTCCAGAAGATTCCTCGACACCCATCGCGGCTACGACCCCGGGGCCCTCGCCCTCGCGCGCGACTTCGCCGCCGCGACCGGCGCGCCGCTCTTCTACTCCACGGTCAGCCGCCTGCTCGTCGAGCTCAACCGCCCGCTCGGTCATCCGCAGCTGTTCCACCTGCCTCTTCCGGAACGGGTGCGTGAAGCTCTCTTGCGCCGCTATTACTTTCCGTACTGGAATGCAGTCCACAAGGCCGCGCAGCGCGGTCGCCGTGTGCTGCATCTCTCCTGCCACAGCTTCACGCCGAAACTGCGCGCCGTACGGCGCACGACCGACATCGGCCTGCTGTTCGATCCGGAGCGCCCGGCCGAAGCTGCGTTTTGCCGCCGATGGCGCGATGCGATCCTCGAGCTGAGCCCCACCCTGCGCGTGCGGTACAACGA
>Ga0208685_1000235_pt1 | contig 20640 bp, 17 predicted proteins | sample EasRivMeERMLT890_FD_187533 | JGI IMG/M metagenome (GOLD analysis project Ga0208685, IMG submission 187533) | Soil microbial communities from meander-bound floodplain in the East River, Colorado, USA - East River MetaG ERMLT890 (SPAdes) (version 2) | ecosystem: Environmental > Terrestrial > Soil...
AGCTACCCCGAAGAGCTGCCGGTTGTCGCCCGGCGCGAGGACATCGCGCGGGCCGTCTCCGCGCATCCGGTCGTCATCGTGTGCGGCGAGACCGGCTCGGGCAAGACCACGCAGCTGCCGAAGATCCTGCTCGATCTCGGCCGGGGCGTTGCCGGCATGATCGGCCACACGCAGCCCCGGCGCATCGCCGCGCGCTCCGTCGCCGCGCGCATCGCCTCCGAGCTCGCGAGTCCGCTCGGACACGCGGTCGGCTACAAGGTGCGCTTCTCGGACCGCGTTGCGCCGGACACCTACATCAAGGTGATGACCGACGGCATCCTGCTCGCGGAGACGCAGGGCGACCGGCTGCTTCGCAGCTACGACACGCTCATCATCGACGAGGCGCACGAGCGCAGCCTCAACATCGACTTTCTGCTGGGCTACGTGAAGGAGCTGCTGCAAGGAGGAAAAAATGAGCGTCCCGACCTGAAACTCGTCGTCACCTCCGCGACGATCGATGCCGAACGCTTCTCGCGGCACTTCGACGGAGCGCCGGTGATCGAGGTGTCGGGGCGGGTGTACCCGGTGGAGGTGCGCTATCGCCCGCTGGCCGCGCGCGGTGACGTCGAAGATGAGCAATCTTTGGTCGACGGCATCCTCGAAGCGGTCGACGAGCTCGCGCGCGAGCCGGGCCGCGGCGACATCCTGGTGTTCCTGCCCGGAGAGCGCGAGATTCGGGAGGCAGCCGAAGCGCTGCGCTTGCACCATCCCGCCGGCGTGGAATTGCTCCCGCTCTATGCCCGTCTCTCGTTCGAGGAACAGCAGCGCGTGTTCCGCACCGGCGGCGCGCGCCGCATCGTGCTCGCGACCAACGTGGCCGAGACGTCCCTCACCGTTCCCGGCATCCGCTACGTGGTGGACTCGGGACTGGCGAGAATCAGTCGCTACAGCACCCGCAACAAGGTCGAGCAGCTGAGGATCGAGCCGGTTTCGCAGGCGTCGGCCAACCAGCGCGCGGGCCGCTGCGGACGCGTGGCGGCGGGCGTCTGCATCCGGCTCTATGCGGAGGACGACTTCAAGTCCCGACCCCCCTACAGCGACCCGGAGATCCTGCGTTCATCGCTCGCGTCGGTGATCCTGCGCATGAAAGCGCTGGGCCTTTCCGAGATCGAGCGCTTTTCCTTTCTGGATCCGCCGGCGCCGCGCATGATCGCGGACGGCTACCAGCTGCTCGCCGAGCTGGGCGCGGTGGACGAGGCCAACGCGCTGACGGACATGGGGCGGCGTCTTGCGCGCCTTCCCATCGATCCACGGGTGGCGCGCATGATAATCGCCGCCGGACAGGAACACTGCCTTGCCGAAGTCCTGATCATCGCGGCGGCGCTGGAAGTGGGCGATCCGCGCGAGCGGCCGTTCGAGCACGCGGAAGCGGCAGACAAGGCGCACGAGCGATTTCGCGATGAGCAATCGGATTTTCTGGCGCTGCTCAGGCTGTGGGAGCATTTCGAGGACGCGGTCGAGCACCGCAAGTCGAACCGCAAGCTGGCGCGCGAGCTGCACGGGCAGTTCCTGTCGCAGCGGAGGCTGCGCGAGTGGCGCGACGTGCACCGCCAGCTTACTGCGCTCGCCGGCGAGATCGGCGTGCGCGTCAATCCGCAGGCCGCCACCCCCGAGCAGGTGCACCGCGCGCTCATCACCGGGTTGCTCGGCAACATCGGCTGCAAGGGTGAGGACGCGGACGAATACCTCGGTGCGCGCGGCATCCGCTTCGCGATCTTTCCGGGGTCGGGGCTGCGGCGCAAGCAGCCGAAGTGGGTGGTCGCGGCCGAGCTCGTTGAAACCACGCGCCTCTACGCCCGCTGCGTCGCACGCATCGAGCCGGAGTGGGTGGAATCCGCCGCCGGCGACCTGGTGAAGCGCCACTACTTCGACCCCTTCTGGGACAAGGCGCGCGCGGAAGTCTGCGCGTACGAGCGCGTCACCTTCTACGGGTTGACGCTCGTGCCGCGGCGACGCGTGCGCTACGGGCCGATCGACCCGAAGGCGGCACGCGAGGTCTTTCTGCGCGGCGCACTGGTGGCGGGAGAATTCGAAACCCGTGCGCCGTTTCTCGCGCACAACCAGGGGCTCGCCAAGGAGATCGAGGCGCTCGAGCACAAGGCGCGCCGGCGCGACGTGCTGGTGGACGAGGAGGCGATCTATGCCTTCTACGAGCACATCGTGCCCGATGGCATCGTCAGCGGTGTGGAGTTTGAGTCCTGGCGGGCGGACGCCGAGCGGGCGAACCCGCGGCTCCTCTATATGACCCGTGACGTCCTCATGCGACACGCGGCGGCCGGCATCACTGAAGCGCAGTTCCCGGACCGGATCGAAGTGGGCGGAACGGCGCTGAAGCTTGCCTATCGCTTCGAGCCCGGGCACCCGCTCGACGGAGTGACGGTTACCGTGCCCCTGCAAACGCTCAATCAACTCGCGGATGCGCCGTTCGAGTGGCTGGTGCCCGGGCTCATCCGGGAAAAGGTCGCGCAGTGCTTCAAGGCACTGCCCAAGCACCTGCGGCGCCACCTCGTGCCCGTGCCACAGCACGTCACGGCGTTTCTCGAGGAGCAGGACCGGGAAGCCAGGATTGAGGATCGAGGATCGAGGATCGAGAGCTTGGGCGCGCCGCGGCTGGCGGCGGCGTTGGCGCGCTACGTGCAGCGTGCTGCCGGCGAGTCGGTGGACACGGAGATCTGGGAGGGCACGGAGCTGCCGCCCCATCTCCGCATGAATTTTCGCGTGGTGGACGATTCCGGGCGCGAGCTCGCGGCGGGACGCGACCTCGCCATCCTCAAGGCGCAGCTGGGAGAGGCTGCGCAGCTCACTTTCTCCAGTGCGGGGACCGGCATCGAGAAGGGGGGCATCCGTGCCTGGGATTTCGGCGAGTTGCCGGCGAGAATCTCTTTCACGCGCGGCGGTCGCAGTATGACCGGCTACCCGGCGCTGGTGGACGAGGGCGAAAGCGTTGCGATCCGGCTCATGGACACGCCAGCGGCCGCGGACGCGGCGATGCGCGGTGGCGTGCGGAGGCTCATGCGGCTCGTCCTCAGGGAGCAGATGAGGCAGCTGGAGAAAAGCCTGCCGGGATTCACGCAGGCGGCGCTTGCCCTGCGCGGGCCCGCATCCGCCGACGACTGGAAGGAAGACCTCATCACCGCGATCGCCGACCGCGCCTTCATCGGGGATGACGAGTTGCCGCGCGGCGCGACTAGCTTCGAGGATCTCAAGCAACGGGCGCGGACGCGGCTGCCCGCGGTCCGCGAGGCGGCCTGCCGGTTGTTCGCAGCCATTGCCGAGGAATACCAGCGCGTGCAGCAGAAGCTCGAGGCCATGGCAAGATCGTTTCCGCAGCCGGCGACGGAGGTGCGCGCCCAGCTCGCGCGGCTGGTCTTCAAGGGCTTCCTGAGCGCGACGCCGTGGGAGCGCCTGCACGACCTGCCGCGCTACCTCAACGCGGCGCGACTGCGGCTCGACAAGTATGCGCACGACCCCGGGCGCGACCAGCGCCACGCCGCGAACATCTCGGAGCTGTGGCGCCGCTACGAGGAGCGCGCCGCGAAGCAGCGCCGGACCGGCGCAACCGATGCCCGGCTCGAGAATTTCCGCTGGCGTATCGAGGAGTTGCGGGTGTCGCTTTACGCCCAGGAGCTGAAGACCCCGTACCCGGTGTCCTTCAAGCGACTCGACAAGCTGTGGGCGCAGATCAGGCCCTAATTACCGCCGGCGCCGATGATGCGCCCAGAGCGTGGCAGCGAACAGCGCAGCCGCGAGCGACAGCAGCTTGAGACACGGCACGAGTACATCCGCCGCCGCGCCCTGCCGCAGCATCACGGCGTGAAATCCGTCCAGCGCCCATGCCATGGGCGACAGGTCCACCCAGGTTTGCAGGCGGTCGGCCATCACGAAGCGCGGCACCATGATGCCGCCGATGGCGGCAGCGAGTATGTTTCCGACCCCTCCGATGACAGTCGCCTGCTCCATCGTGCGCGCGCATACCGCCACCAGCAATCCCCAGCCTATCGCGGCCAGGCTGGCGCTGGCCGTAACGGCGGCGAGCAGGTCCCAGCGCGAGGGCAGCGCCAACTCCTCGCCGCCGAGCCACGGCACCAGCGTACGGCCGGCAAGCAGCATCAGCGCCGCCTGCCCCAGATTGACGAGGAAGTACGGCACCACCTTGCCCAGCAGCAGGAGCGAGAACGGGACCTGCTGGCTCGCCAGGCGCGCGAGCGTGCCCTCGCGCCGCTCGACGATGAAGAGAGACGAGATCGGCATCACCACGAAGAACATGCCGAAGATGAGCCACGCCGGCACGTTCTGCTGCACCGAGGACGGCCGTCCGGCGCGGGGATTGCCGACCGCCTCGACGCTCAACGTCGCCGCGCGCTTCAGGTCGAACGCTCCCGCATCGTCCAGGACGCCGGGGACGGGAATCGCGGCGGCCAGGCGCAGCCCGAGCACGGTGCCGAGGACCCGATGCTGGAAGACGGCGAGTTGCGCAGGCGGCAGCGCGGGATCGACGAGCAGCGTGAGCGCCTGGGCAGGATTCGTTCGGTCGGGCGGCACGCGCAACCCGCGCTCGAAATCACGCGGCACGAGCAGCGCCAGTGCGGGCTTTCCCTGGCGCACGCCGGCACGCGCCGCGGATTCATTCGCGGGCGCAGGCACTGCGCGAAAACCGTCGCCCTCGAGTTTTTGCGCAAGGCGTGCCGCCCGCTCCGGGCCATCGGCGGCGAGCACGGCGAATTCGGCCGGGCGGTCGGCCTCGTCCTTGAACGCGTCACTCAGCGCCAGCGACATGATGACGATGAACGCCGCGGGCATCACGAACAGGGCTGCAAGGCCGTGGACGTCGCGCGCAAGCGCGATCCATTCCTTGTTCCACAGGGCAAGCAGGCGGCCCATCAATCGCGCAGTGAACGGTTGGTCAGTTGCATGAAGAGCTGCTCGAGGTCGCGCCGCCCGTAGTCGATCGCGATCGGCTCGCAGCCGGCGGCTTGCGCCGCCTCGATCACCTGCGCGACCGCCATGGCCGCCGGCACGCGCAGCTGGTACTCCGCCGCGCCGTCGGCGCGCAGCGCGTAGCGCGTCCTCCAGTCGGCCGCAAGAGCGTCCGGCAGCGGCGCACGCAAGCGCAATCGCATTGAGCCCGACCCGTCGCGCAGCAACTCGGCCAGCGTCCCGGACACCAGCACGCGGCCACCGTCGATGATCGCCACTCGATCGCAGATCGCCTGCACTTCCTCCATGTAGTGGCTGGTGTAAATGATGATCCTGCCCGTGCCGGCGAGCGAGCGGATGGAATCGAGCAGAAACGCGCGCGATTGCGGATCCACACCCACGGTGGGCTCATCGAGCAGCAGCATGCGCGGCTCCGTGATCAGGCCGATGGCGAGATTCAGGCGGCGCTTGAGGCCGCCCGACAACTCCCCGGCGCGGCGCTTGAGCACTCCCTCGATGCGCGCGAACCCGGCCACGTGCTCGACGCACTGCTTGAGCCGGGCGCCGCGCAGCCCCTGTACGCCACCGAAGAAGCGCAGGTTCTCCAAGCCTGTCAGCATGGGGTAGAACGCGCACTCCTGGGGAACGAGCCCAAGGCAGTGGGGACGGCGGCGGCGCACGGTGTCGAGTGGCTCGCCGCCGATGGCAACTCGTCCCGTCGCGCCGTGCAGTTGCCCGGCGAGAATCGAGATCAGGGTGGTCTTCCCGGCCCCGTTCGGCCCCAGCAATCCGAATATCCCGTGGTCCGGGATATCGAGCGTCACCTCCTGCAGCACCGCTTCGCTGCTGCCGGGATAGCGAAAGGACAACGATTCGACGCTCAGCATGCCCATGCGCTCTGGACGCGGTGCAACTCTTGGAAAAAAAGCCGCTCGTCCCGGGCGATCGCGCGCAGGTGCTCCGCAAGCGCCGGCGGCGTGAGCGCATCTCGCCGCCGGATCATGCGCGCGGCCGCGACCGCGAACTCCTGCCAGCGATCACCGATCTCGACCAGCCGCGTCGCGAGCGCGTTGAGCGCGGTGTAACCGGTCTTGCCCGCAAGCTCCTGCAGGAAGGTCGCGTACATGAAGCGGAATCCCGCGCCGCCGGTGCCGATCTCCTCCTGCATGCGCACGATATGGCCGATGTAGAGGCGCGCGCGGTCGCCGCCGCCGTCGAGCGGCAGCCGCCCGACGCGGCGCGCCAGCATCTCGATCCCGCGCACACCGATCAGCGGCAGGGGCGTGCGCAGCATGATGTTCGCCGTGCGGGCGAGCGCGCGCGTTCCGAGCCGGGCCCAGTCCGGCGCACTCGGCTGGGAGGTCAGGTAATAGAGCAGGCCTCTGGGCGCGAGCACGCCCTTCGCGAAGCGCGCTTTTTCGAGGTCCTTGCGCGCGCAGCGAGCTGGCGCTTCCGCCACCGGATCGCTGACGAGATAGTCGTCGCCGTCGCGGCCGTAGACCAGCAGGTTGTGGGCGTTGAAGTGAAAGCGCAGGTCAGGAGGGAAATACGGCAGCCAGAAGATGCCCGCCTGCAGGCCGACCAGCTTGCCCGCGTCGAGCAGCGTGTCGAGACGCGCGGTGCCGCTGGCAGGCGAGCTGAATGTCTCGAAGCGTATCCCGAGCCCCAGCCCGCGCTGCAGGCCCTTGACGATCGCGCGCGGCGGCATGCGAAAGGCGATCAGCGGCTGCCCGTTGATGCGCACGCACGGCAGGTAGGCGAAAGCGAGTGCCGACGCGAGCCCGAACGCCATCGGCTCGGACAGCGGCAGACCGTGGTGGTGCAGGAGCGATGACATCACGCCGGATTCGCAATGCGAAGCGCGCCGGTGCGTGAACGCGATCGCCACCGCTATTCCAACTTCCCCAGCGCTTCGACGGAAATGCCTAGCGCCTCGGCGTATCGCCGCCGGAGCCGCTGCGGCAAGCGCGCGAACACGCGTGGCGTGAAATGGCGCCGCACCCGCCAGCGCCACAGACCGGTGGCCTGCGCGAGCAGGGCGACGTCCATGCGCGCGCGGTACATGTGGTATTCGAGCGGCGAGGTCGCGCCGGCGAGGACGCGTTCCCGCGCCTCGTTCGCGCGCCGCTCCAGGTCCTCGACCGCCTGACGCGTGACGATCTCCTCCACTTCCCAGCCGCGCGAGGGCACGAGCCGCAGCTTTCCATCGTCGCCGACCGCGTACATCGCCTTGCGGTGGCCGGCGAGTGTGGCGTTGCCTTCCTGCGGCACGTCGCGCTCACGCATGCGCCATCGCCGTGAGATAGACGAAGCCGCTCGAGAAGCGGCCGCTCTCTGGCACAAAGCACAGCAAGTGATGCCCGTCCTGCACCTTGCCGCTGCGCAGCAGCTCATCGAGCATGATGTAGATGGAGGCCGATCCCACGTTGCCCACCCAGGTGAGGTTGGTAAACCAGCGCTCGGGCGGTACCGGCAAGCCCGCGCGCTCGAGCCCGTCCACGACCGGACCGCGGAAATATTCCGAGGACAGGTGCGGTAGAAACCAGTCCACCTCACCGGCCGAGATCGACCTCTGCGCGATGACCCGCTGCAGCGGTTTCACCAGGGTGTGGTCCACCACCTGGTCGTTGAGCAGCTTGACGTCCTGCTTGAGCGCGAACAGCGATTTCGCCTCCCGTTCGCGCGCCGTGTAGCGCATCCAGCCGCGCAGCCTGCCGTCGGGCTGCTTCTCCGCGCCCATGTACATGCACGCCGGCAGCAGGTGCGCATAGGAGAAGAGGTCGATCCATTCGATACGCAGGTTGAGTCCGGGACGCGGCGCGGGCTCGATCAGCATCGCGCCGGCGCCGTCGGACAGCATCCACCGCAGAAAATCCTTTTCGAACGCAAGGTCGCCAAACGCCCCGTGGGGCCCCGAGTCGCCAGCAGCCTCGCCGTCGTAATTTCCCGCGCGCAGACCCAGCGAGGCGACTTCCGAGCCGGTCACAACCGCGTTTTGCGTTTCGCCCGAGACCACGGACAGCCAGCCGTACTTCAGCGCCGTCGCGCCCGACAGGCAGACGCCCGCGGTCGCGACGACCTCGCACACCGGCGCGCCGAGCTCTCCGTGGACCATGACCGCGTGATTGGGCAGCAGTTGATCCGGGTTGGATGTGCCGCATGCCAGGCATGCCAGGTCTGCGAGCGCGAAACCGTCGCCGACCAGCGCCCTGACCGCGCCGGCGGTCAGGCTGGCGTTGGTGTAGTTCGGCTCCCCGGTGGTGGGGTCGATGACGTAATAACGGCGGCGGATGCCGTTGCTGCGCTGGATGACGCGCCGCGCGCGCGACGGGCGCCCGCCCACCTGGCCCAGTATCGATTCCGTATCGCTGCATTCGACCGGAGCGTTCGGCAGGCAGGCGGAGGTGCGAGTGATGTACGCCTTGCGCTGGCTCATGCCCGTTTCCACGGTTGTTTGCGCCATGCGGTACCGTCAGCGCCCCGAAGGCAGCTCATAGTGCGTCCTCTGCAGTTCCAGCCGCCTGGCCAGCAGCGGGCGGGCGAGCCGCTGCAGCAGCAGGCTCACCGGCACGACGGTGATGATCATCGCGACCAGGTAGACGCAAAACAACGCGAGCAGCGGCAGGCGGCCGGGCGATCCCGGCGCGCCACCCAGCCGGATCAAGCGCGACCACGCCGAGAACGCGCGCCGCCCGGCGCGCTCGCTGAGGATCAGCCGCGGATCCACGCTCGCTGCGCCCAGCCCGGCGAGCATCGGCGCGTCCTCGCACTCGCGGTGCGTGCGCAGGGCGCTGAGCAGCGCGCGACCGAAGCGATCGGCATTCGCGATCTCCGCCTCCGCGATGCCCGCGGCCGGCAAGCCCCAGAACGGGTCGCGCCGCCCGGTCAGCAGCCAGCGCGGAGTGGTGATGAAGGTCGCCAGCGCACTGCCCTGGTCGGTGAACACGACGTTGTCGCGTAGCTTCCCGCCCGCCTCCTGAATGAGCTGCTTGACCGTTTCCTGCGCCATTAGCCACATGTTGCGGCACGCAATCGCCGTCACCACCGGGCGACCGTGCAGCAGCTGCCGGCCGGCCGTGCTCTTGAGAAACGCTGCGATCGGGCCCGCGGGCGCGAGATACCACACCTGGTACGCCACGACGACGAGATCGAACGGCTCGTCCGCGCGCACCGCAAGCGGCTCGAGGGACGGTGGATCGAGCAGGACGGACTCCGGCATCGCGTCCAGAAACCGCCAGAACGGCCAGGGAAACGGATACGGCCGGGTCGGGCGCAACACTTCCTCCACCAGCTCGACGTCGGGCGCCGCCGCTAGGGGCGAAACCAGTCGCCGGACCACGCGCGAAAGCTGCCCGGTTTGCGAAAAATGCACGACCAGCACGCGCTTCACGGGTCAGATGCGTCCTCCTGGCGGTGTGAATCCACACGGGCCTGCGGTGACCGGCCGGGTGCGGCTTGCCGACAGAATACCTCCGGAGACACCCGGTGTCATCGTGCTTGCCGCGCACACGGGTGCGGCGGCGCACGAAGAATTTTCTCTGGCGCATCGAGGAGTTGCGGGAGGCGCACACTGCGCAGGAGCAGGGCGGGGCCCTGCCAGGCCCCAGAAACCGGTATTCCATGTGACCGCGGGCGTTCCAACCAGAAGCGCAAGGGCTGGCGCGCGGGGTGGGGCGGGCTCTATAATTTGATGGTCCGCAGAACGAAGGCGGACGGAGGCCCCGTGATATCGGGGACGGCTTTTAATACGGGAGGTCAACAATGCGTACCACGAGATGGGCAGGGATCATCGTATCAGTTCTGGTGTTGCTTGCAGCCGGGTGCAGGGGTAACTTGCCGGTCTACAACGTGTCCGATGCTCCGGTCGCCGCTTCGAGGGCTAATCCGAGCCTCGATGACGTTGGCAAGGCCATACAACGCGCTGGCGCCAACTTGGGCTGGCAGATGCGGCAAACGAAGCCCGGGCACATCCTCGGGACGCTGATCGTGCGGACTCATACGGCAGTGGTGGACGTGAATTACAGCGGCAAGTCCTATAGCATCCAGTACAAAGACAGCACCGATCTGAAATACGACGGCCAGAACATCCACCCCCAATACAACACTTGGATCCAGAACCTGGACAGGGGAATACGCTCTCAGTTGAGCACTCTGTAACAGAAGGGTCTCGGGGGAACGGGAAAACCGGTGCCGGTTTTTGTGACCGATGAGAAGTCCGGACAGGAGCCCAGGGGAGACATGCAAAGCACAGCCGTGGAGTTGCTGCCGGAAGGCAGCGCGCTCAGTCCGCAGGAACTGGCGTTGGCGGAGCTGATTGTCACTACGCTCAATCTGGAGACGCGTCCCGCTGAAATCGACCCGGAAGCCCCGCTCTACGGGGCGGGTCTCGGGCTGGACTCGATCGACATACTGGAAATTGCGCTGGCCGTCTCCAAGACCTATGGCATCCGGCTGCGGTCGGACGACGAGAACAACCAGAAGATCTTCAGTTCGCTGCGCAGCCTGAACCAGCATATCCAGCAGTTACGGGCGAAGTAGATGCGGCGCGTCGCGGGCTGGGCGTGGAAAACGCTCATCGTCCTGGCGTGCGTCGCGTATCAATACCTGGTTCACGTCTCGGTCATCGGCGCACAGGGTGGCGCGGTCCACGTCGTGCTGCTGTGGCTGCCGCTGGTGACGCTCGCGGTATGGGTCGTGGCGCGCGCCCGGAACAAGGCAACGTGGCTGACGGGCCTGTTCGCGGCGGGCGTGCTCGTTTATCTCGCACAGAATCAGGAGCGGCTGGGACTTGCCGCGGTCAGCGGCATCTCGCATGCGACCGCGTACCTGTTCCTGTTGTGGTGCTTCGGCCGCACGCTGGCGCCCGGAACGGAGCCGATGGTGACCCGTTTTGCTCGCCGCGTGCATGGCATCCTGACGCCGGACATGCAGCGGTTCACCCGCAACCTGACCGTCACCTGGTGCGTGTTCTTCGCCGCGCAGCTGGCGGCTTCGGCGCTGCTGTACGCGTTCGCGTCCCTTGAACACTGGTCGGCGTTCGTCAACCTTTTCAATCTGCCGTTGCTGGTCTTCATGTTTGCGGGGCAGTTGGTCTATCGCAACGTCCGCTATCCCGGATTCCCGCGCGAAACCACCTGGCAGGCGATCGAGGCGTTCACCAAGGATACTTCGCTCTCAAAGAGCACCGAGTTGCGTTAGCATGTGTCCATGGCTTCTGCACCCCTGGTTCGCGGTTTCGGCGCCGCCGCGGCGTTCGCGTACCGCAAGGGCTTGTGCATCAGCGTCGAGCGCTTCCTCGCGGATGCAGCGCGCCTCGCGGCAGCACTTCCGGACCGCAGCTACCTGCTCAATCTCTGCACGGATCGCTATCACTTTGCCGTCGGTTTCGCGGCGGCCCTGCTGCGCCGGCAGGTCACCCTGCTGCCGCCCAATGAGACCCCTGACCTGATCGAGCGGCTGGTCTCCCAGTACCCGGGCTTGCATTGCCTGAGCGATCGGTCGACGGGTATCGGGTCGCTCGAGACGATGGTCTTTCCGGAACTCGACGATCCGGGGCCGGTGGCGCCCCCGATTCCCGACGTGCCGGAGACGCAGATCGCGGCCATCGTGTTTACATCCGGCTCGACCGGGGATCCCGTGCCCTATCGCAAGACCTGGGGCAGCCTGGTGAGGGTCGCGGCCGCCGAGATCGAGATTCTTCGCCTACGCGCCCGCCCGGGCATGGCGCTCATCGGCACGGTGCCGCCCCAACACGTGTTCGGGCTGGAAGCCTCCGTGCTGGTGCCGATGCAGGGTGGCCTGGCAGTGCATGCCCGCCGCCCGTTCTATCCCGCCGACATCCGGGCCGAGCTCGCGGCGCTCCCGCGGCCGCGCGCCCTGGTGACCACCCCCGTGCACCTGCGCGCGCTGCTCGCGGAGCAGGACGAACTGCCGCCGGCCGATTTCCTGCTGTGCGCGACGGCTCCGCTCTCCCCGCAGCTCGCGGCGCTCCCGCCGCCGCGCGCCCTGGTGACCACCCCCGTGCACCTGCGCGCGCTGCTCGCGGAGCAGGACGAACTGCCGCCGGCCGATTTCCTGCTGTGCGCGACGGCTCCGCTCTCCCCGCAGCTCGCGGCGCAGGCGGAAGCGCGCTTTGGCGCGCCCCTGCACGAGATCTACGGGTGCACCGAATCGGGGGGGATCGCCAGCCGCCGCACCGTGGAAAGCAACGAGTGGCGCGCGATGAAACGCGTTGCTTTGCGCACGGACGGCACCGGCACCTGGGTGAAGGGCGGGCACGTGGAAGCGGACGTGCTGCTGGCCGATGTCATCGAGCTGCGCGGCCGGGGCCGCTTCCTGCTGCACGGCCGCACGGCGGACCTGGTGAACATCGCGGGCAAGCGGACATCCCTCGCGCACCTGAACTATCATTTGAACTCCATCCCGGGCGTGCGCGACGGAACGTTCGTCGTTCCCGACCAGGGTAGTGAGGCGGTGACGCGGCTCTCGGCCTACGTGGTGGCGCCGGGGCTCACCCGCGCATCGCTGCTCGCCGCGCTGCGCCAGCGCATCGACGCGGCGTTCCTGCCGAGGCCTCTTCATTTCGTGGAAGCGCTGCCGCGCAACGAAACCGGGAAGCTGCCGCGCCGGGCGCTCGAAGAGTTCGAATCGGGGCTGGCCGGAAGGGCCCGCTAGCGTGGCCGCCGAGATCACGATACCCCTCGTTCGCGGCTTCAGCCCCGGCGCGATGTTTGCCTATCGCGAGGGGCAGGCCGTGGGCGTCGAAGCGTTCCTGCGCGACGCGCGGGCGCTTGCCGCGCTGCTTCCGGACCGGCAGCACGTGCTCAACGTCAGCACCGACCGCTACCGGTTTGCCGTTGGATTCGCGGCGGCCCTGCTGCGCCGGCAGGTGAGCCTGCTGCCGCCCACTATCACGCCCGACCTGCTCGAGCGGCTGGTCGCGCAGTATCCCGATGTCTATTGCCTGAGCGACCAGCCGTCGGGAGTGGAGCCTATGGAAACAGTGGGCTTCCCGCAAACGGCTGGAGGCGAGCCCGCGACGACTGTGATCCCCGTGGTTCCGGAGTCGCAGGTGGCCGTGATCGTCTTCACTTCCGGCTCCACCGGCGAGCCGGTGGCCTATCGCAAGACCTGGGGCAGCCTCACGCGCAGCGCCCGCGCCGAGTTCGCGCGTCTCGACCTGCGCGCGCGCCCGGGCATGGCGGTTCTCGGGACCGTTCCGCCTCAGCACTCCTATGGCCTGGAATCCACGGTGCTGATGGTCATGCAGGGCGGCCTGGCGCTGCACGCGCGGCGGCCGCTGCTGCCCGCCGATGTTCGCGCGGAGCTGGCAGCGCTGCCGCGCCCGCGCGCCCTGGTGACCACACCCGTGCACCTGCGTGCGCTGCTGGCGGAAGCGGACGAGCTGCCGCCGGCCGATTTCCTGCTGTGCGCGACGGCGCCGCTCTCCCCGCAGCTCGCCGCGCAGGCCGAGGCGCGCTTTGGCGCGCCCCTCTACGAGATCTACGGCTGCACGGAGGCGGGACAGGTAGCAACCCGCCGCACGGTCAGAAGCGACGAATGGCGGGCGCTTCCGGGCGTGAAGATGGGCTCGGACAGCAGGGGAACCTGGGTGAAGGGCGGGCACGTCGAGTCGGAGATTCTGCTGGGAGATGTGATCGAGCTGCGCGGCCGCGGCCGGTTCATGCTGCATGGGCGCACGGCGGACCTGGTCAACATCGCGGGCAAGCGGAGCTCTCTTGCCCATCTCAACTACCACCTGAACTCGATCGAGGGAGTGCGCGACGGCACGTTCGTCGTTCCCGAGCAGGAGGGTGAAGCGGTGACGCGGTTGACCGCCTACGTGGTGGCGCCCGGGCTCACGAATGAGGCGTTGCTGCGCGCGCTGCGCCAGCGCATCGATGCCGTATTCCTGCCGCGGCCGATCCATTTCGTGGACGCGCTGCCGCGCAACGAAACCGGGAAACTGCCGCAACTGGCCTTGAGCCGGATCCAAGTCGAACTCGGATCGGGACCGGAGCCAACCCGGCCGTGATCGTGCGGGATTTGCAGCCGGATCACCCGGCGTCGCAGGGGCATTTTCCCGGCAATCCCATCATCCCCGGCGCCGTGCTGTTGAGCGAAACGCTGCAGGCGATTGAAGCCAGCGTCGGCACCCGCCTCGCGCCTTTCCGGATCACGTCGGCCAAGTTTCTGCATCCAACCCGTCCAGGCACCCGCCTCGAGATCGAGTTCTCCCGTACCGCCCTCGGAGAGATCAGGTTCACGTCGCGAGTGGAGGGGAGATCCGTGATGACCGGCAGCATCCAATGCCACGGTACCTCGACAGCGGACTAGAGTGCCGGCTTCATGGCGATTGCGGGTAGGCCCGTGGCGGGTTGGGCGCCGGCCGCGCTGCTTGCCGTTGCCCTGGCCGCCGGGCCGCCGCTCCTCCCCGCGGCCGCCACCGACTGGGGTGTGGAACAGCTGATGCAGGCGCTCGGCGAGGTCAAGTCGTCGAAGGCCCGGTTCGTCGAGCGCAAGCACATGGCGATACTCAGCGCTCCGCTCGAATACTCCGGGGCGCTGATCTATGTTGCGCCCGACAGGCTCGAAAAGCACACGCAAACGCCGCGGCGGGAAAGCCTGCTATTGGAGCGCGACCAGCTCACGATCGAGTCCCCCGGGCGCAAGCACCGCCGCACCGTCGTGCTCCAGGACTACCCGGTGATCTGGGCCTTCGTGGAGAGCATCCGATCCACGCTCGCGGGGGACCTTGCGACGCTCACCCGCTTCTACGAGGTGAAGCTCGAAGGCAGCGAGCGCCGTTGGCGCCTCCTGCTGAAGCCGCGTGACCCTCAGATGGAGGAGGTCGTCAGCGAGATCCGGTTGAGCGGCAGCCGGAACTGGATCGACGCCATCGAGATCATCGAAATCAATGGCGACCGCTCGGTGATGACGATTACGCGGGATTCGCCATGAGCGCGTTCCCGCAGCGGTGGGCAGTCGGGATCTGGCTCGCTTTCATTGCCGCGTGCATGGCCATCATTGGCCGCACCACCTTCACGACCGACATTTCGGCCTTCCTGCCGCGCTCGCCGACGCCCGAGCAACGGGTACTGGTGGATCAGTTGCGCGAAGGCGTGGTGTCGCGACTCATATTGATCGGCATCGAGGGCGCTCGACAGGAAGCGCTTGCCCAGGCGAGTAAGCGTCTGGCGGCCGTGCTGCGCGACGATGCGAGCTTCGTGTCCGTCGAGAATGGCGAGGACGTCGGCGCCGCGAACGACCGCGAATTCCTCTGGCGCAACCGCTACCTGCTGAGTTCCGCGGTCACTCCGGAGCGATTCTCCGCGGGCGCGTTGCGCGAACGCCTGGAGGAGTACCTGCGGTTGCTGGGCTCGCCCGCCGGCTCCCTGGTGCGCCGCATCCTGCCCGCTGACCCCAGCGGCGAGCTGCTGCACATCCTGGAGCGGTTCGAAGGGCACGCGCGCCCCGCCCGGCGAAGTGGTGTTTGGTTCTCACCGGATGGGCGGCGTGCGCTGCTGGTCGCGCAAACCCGGGGCCCGGGCTCCGATATCGACGCGCAGGAGCGCGCGCTGGCGGGCATCCACGGCGCGTTCGCGCAGGCGGGCGCGGCCGAGGCAACACTGCTGCTGGCGGGGCCGGGTGTCTTCTCGGTCAGCTCGCGCGCCGCGATCCGCGGTGACGTGACACGACTTTCCCTGATCGCCACCGTGCTCATCGCGTCGCTCCTGCTGGCAATCTATCGCTCGCCGCGCGCGCTGGGGCTGGGCTTCCTGCCCGTTGCAAGCGGCGTGGTCGCGGGCATCGCGGCCGTGAGCCTGGGATTTGGTACAGTGCACGGCGTGACGCTGGGTTTCGGCATCGCGCTGATCGGGGAAGGCGTGGACTACTCCATCTATCTCTTTACCCAGACTGCTCCCGGCATGGCTCCGCAGCGTGCGCTCGACCGGATCTGGCCGACCTTGCGGCTCGGCGTGCTGACTTCCATTTGCGGCTTCAGCGCAATGCTGTTCTCGGGGTTCTCCGGCCTCTCGCAGCTCGGGCTGTTCTCCATTACCGGGTTGATCGTTGCGGTCGCCGTTACGCGCTGGGTCCTGCCGTCCATGCTCCCATACGGGTTCAATGTGCCCGCGGCGGCGACGTTCGGTCCCTGGGCGCTGGCGGCAGTGCGGCGCGCGCCGGTCCTGCGATATCCATTGCTCATAGCGGTGGCGGGGGCGGGGGTGGTGCTGGCCACCCAGCGCGCGCCGCTGTGGAGCGATGACCTGTCGAGCCTCTCCCCGGTATCCCGCTCCGATCAGTTGCTCGACCAGGGGCTTCGCCAGGGTCTCGGCGCGCCCGATGTCCGCTTTCTCGTGGTCATCCGGGCCGCGCAGGAGGAAGCCGCGATGCAGGCGAGCGAGGCGGTCGCGGCGTCCCTGCGCAAGGCATCGGAGGCCGGCATGCTGGAGGGCTACGAGTCCCCGTCGGACTACCTGCCGAGCCGGCAGGCGCAACAGGCCCGCCAGGCCGCGCTGCCTGGGCCTGCGGTACTTCGCGCCAACCTGGAGCGCGCCCTGAGGGGCCTGCCATTCCGCGGCCAGGTGTTCGAGCCGTTCTTCAAGGATGCGGCCGCGGTGAAGGACATGCCGCTCATCGAGCGCGCCAGCCTGCAGGGCACGCGGCTCGCCCTGAGACTGGATTCGCTCCTCGCCAGAAGGGACGATGGATGGGTCGCCATGCTGCCCCTGCGGGGCGTGACGGATGCGGCGGGCATCGCCCGGGGCATCGCCACGCCAGCGGGTGCCCAAACCGTATTGCTCGACTTGAAGAGGGAATCCGATGCGCTCTACCGGACCTATCGCACGGAAGCGCTCGCGCACTCGCTGCTCGGTGCTGCTGCGATCGTCGTGCTCCTCGCCGTGAGCCTGCGCTCGCCGCGACGGGTGTTCGACGTGCTCGCGCCGCTCGCCGCAGCAGTCCTGGTCACGACCGGCGCGCTGGCACTGGGCGGCGTCCCGCTCTCCATCTTCCACCTGGTGGGACTGCTGCTTGTGGTCGCAGTGGGCTCGAACTATTCCCTGTTCTTTGACCGACAGTCGCCGTCCGGCGCGGACCGCGAACGCACCATCGTCTCGCTGCTGTTCGCCAATGCGACCACCCTGATCGGTTTCGGCCTGCTGGCGTTCTCCAAGACGCCGGTGCTGCAGGACATCGGCCTGACCGTGGGGATCGGGGCGTTTCTGGCTCTCGTGTTTTCTGCGATCCTGAGCCGACATGCGGAAATTGGGACAGACCATACACACGCGGCGACGCGCTGATACGGTCCCGGGGCGGGGGCAACCGGGCTATCCGTGGCGCCCAACGCCCGTGATCTGGCTATCCATCCTGCTGCACGTTGCGGCCGGTGTGACGGTCGCAATGCAACCCGCGCTGTGGCCGTGGGCGCTGGGAGCGGTGGGCGGCAATCACCTGTTGCTGACCGCGGCGATGTTCTGGCCGCGTGGCCGCGCGCTGGGCGCCAACATGGACCGCCTGCCTGCATCCGCGATGGCCCGCGGGGAGGTCTGCATTACGTTCGACGACGGTCCTGACCCCGAGATCACACCGCGGGTGCTGGACCTGCTCGACCGCGAGGGGGCGAAGGCAACCTTCTTCTGCGTGGGCGAGAAGGCCGCTGCATTTCCGGATATCGTGAGAGAGATCGCGCGCCGCGGGCACAGTGTCGAGAATCACAGCCAGCGCCATTCGGGCGCATTCGCGTTCTACGGCATCTTCCGCCTGCGGCGCGACCTGGAGTCCGCCCAGGCGGTCGTGTCCGGTATCGCCGGCCGGGCTCCCCGGTACTTCCGAGCGCCCGTGGGCTTGCGCAGCCCGTTGCTCGACCCGGTGCTGGCGCGGTGCGGGCTGCGCTACGTCTCCTGGACGCGGCGCGGCCTGGACACGGTGCATCGCAACCCGGATAAGGTGCTGCGCCGGCTGGTGAGCGGGCTTGCCGCGGGCGACATCCTGCTGCTGCACGACAACGGTGCCGCACGGACCCGGGACGGCACACCCGTCGCGCTCGCCGTCCTGCCGGAGCTGCTGGGCCGCATTCGCGCGAGCGGCCTGACGCCGGTCACGCTGTCCGCCGCGGCAAGTGAATCCTGAGATCAGGCCGCTGTTCGAGGCCGCAACGCGGCCCTATCTCGGGGCGGGGCGCTACGCATGGCATTTCGCGCGGGGCAAGTTGCGCCACGACCCGGTGTTCTTCTCGCTGCTGCGCCGTGGCTTGCTGCCGGACCGGGGGAAACTGCTCGACCTGGGCTGCGGGCAGGGTGTTCTGCTCTCCTTGCTCGAGGCCGCGAAAGCCCAATACCACGCCGGCGCATGGCCACGGAGCTGGCCGGCCCCGCCGCTCAACCTCGCCTTGCAGGGTGTCGAGTTACGCGAGGACCGGGTGCGCGCCGCGCGCCAGGCGCTCGGCGGCGCCGTGGAGGTCATCCGGGGCGATCTGCGCGGAATCGAGCTGCAGCCCTGCGCGGTGATCGCCATCCTGGATGTGATGCTCTATCTCGGCGAGGCGGAGCAGCAGCGCCTGCTCGACAGGGCGGCCGCGGCACTCGAGCCGGGCGGCCTGCTGCTCCTGCGCGAAGCCGACGCCAGCGCCGGTTTCGCGTTCCAGGTGACGAAATGGAGTGAGCGGATCGCAGATGCGATGCGCGGCAACCCCGCGCGGCCCTTGCGCTACCGCAGCGCCGTCCAATGGATCGCGGAGCTGTCGGAACGCGGGTTCACCGTCAGCGCGGAGCCGATGAGCGAAGGCACGCCGTTTGCCAACGTCTTTTTTGTCGCGAGGAAGGAGTAGCGTCAGCATCACGCCGCCGTGGGAATGACGAAGTGCGGCCGGCAAGTAACTGCGGTTAAAATCGGGCTGTGCAGCCGCTCGCCATCAGCCGCTATTCCATCGTGAATTGCCTGGGTGCCGGAGCGCTTGCTGTGGCCGAGGCGGTGCGCGACCGGCGCTCGGGTCTCGCGCCCTGCGATTTTGAAACCGTCGAGATCGACACCTATATCGGCCGGGTGCCCGGGCTGGAAACGTTTCGCGTGCGGCCCGATCTCGACGCGTATGACTGCCGCAACAACCGGCTGGCGCAGCTCGCGCTCGAGACCGACGGTTTTGCCGGCGCCGTCGCCGAGGCCCGCGAGCGCCATGACGCCGCGCGCATTGGCGTCTTTTTGGGGACGAGCACATCCGGCATACTGGAGACCGAGCTTGCCTATCGCCGCCGCGACCCGCGGACGGGCGCGCTGCCGCCGGACTACCGTTATGCCCAGACGCATAACACCTATTCGCTGGGCGATTTCGTACGCCGCTATCTGGGCCTGCAGGGCCCGGCATGCGTCGTGTCCTCGGCGTGCTCCTCGACCGCCAAGGTGTTCGGAAACGCGGCGCGCCTGATCGTTGCGGGCGTCTGCGATGCCGCCGTGGTTGGGGGGGTCGATTCGCTGTGTCTCACGACGCTCTACGGTTTTCACTCCCTCGAGCTGACCTCGCGCGCGCCCTGCCGCCCCTTCGATGCGGAACGCGACGGCCTCTCGATCGGCGAGGGCGCGGGCTTCGCGCTGCTGGAGCGCATCGACGGACGCCACCAGGCCGGGGGAGCGCAGCTGCTCGGCATCGGCGAGAGCTGCGACGCCTTTCACATGTCGACGCCCCATCCCGACGGCCTCGGCGCCCGCTACGCCATGCAGCGCGCGCTGGAGTCCGCGGGACTCGCGCCCGCCGACATCGATTACATCAACCTCCACGGCACCGCCACGCGCAGCAACGACGCGGCCGAAGACCGGTCGGTCTGGGAGCTGTTCGGCGAACGCACCCCGTGCAGCTCGACCAAGGGCGCGACCGGGCACCTGCTGGGCGCGGCCGGCATCACGGAGATCATCATCTCGATCCTGGCGATCGAGCACGACTTCATGCCGGGCAGCGCTCATACCCGCCGCATCGATCCCGCCCTGAAGAGCAAATACCTGATCGAGCCGCGCGAGGCGCACGTCGGGTGCGCGCTCAGCAACTCCTTTGGCTTTGGCGGTAGCAATTGCAGTGTCGTGCTGGGGGCGGCAGGCTGATGCTCGCCTATATCGAAGGGGTGGGGCTTGCCGGGCCGGGCCTGCGCGGGTGGCAGGCGAGCCGGGCGATCCTGGCGGGCAGCCAGGCCTACAGCTTTGCGCCCACCGCCGTCGCAGCGAGCGAGATGCTGCCGGCTGCCGAGCGCCGCCGCGCGGGCATGCCGGTCAAGCTCGCCCTTGCGGCCGGGCAGGAGGCCCATACCCATGCCGCGCGCGATGTGGCAGCCACGGCGACCGTATTCGCCTCCTCGAGCGGTGACTGCGACAACGTGCACCACATGCTGGAGGCGCTCGCCACACCGGAACGGCACATATCGCCGACGCGCTTTCACAACTCCGTGCACAACGCGGCGGCCGGCTACTGGAGCATCGCGACGCAATGCCGCGCACCCTCGACCAGCCTGTGCTGCCACGACGCGAGCTTTGCGGCGGGACTGCTCGAGGCCGTGTCCCAGGTACTGGCCGCGGGGGCGCCGGTCGCGCTCATTGCCTACGACCATCCCTATCCGGAGCCATTGAACGCCGTGCGCCCGATCGCGGGGGACTTCGGCGTGGCGATCCTGCTCGCGCCGCGGGCGACGGAGCGGGCCG
>Ga0208685_1000237_pt1 | contig 20554 bp, 19 predicted proteins | sample EasRivMeERMLT890_FD_187533 | JGI IMG/M metagenome (GOLD analysis project Ga0208685, IMG submission 187533) | Soil microbial communities from meander-bound floodplain in the East River, Colorado, USA - East River MetaG ERMLT890 (SPAdes) (version 2) | ecosystem: Environmental > Terrestrial > Soil...
CTGAGACCCTGAAACAGGCGGCGGCGCTCCGCGACCGGAAGATCGCGGCGCTTCGATCGCGAACCGGCACGGAGTGGGTGGCGCAGAACCAGGCGGAGCACGAGCGGATCGATGACGAATACGCAAGTGTGGTTCGCAGTGTGTTGCCGGGTGTCTATCCGCCCGGGCGGCTCTCGCCGGCATGGAGAACGACCACGCCCGACGCGTTGGACGAGGCGGTCCGCCGGGCCATTGCCGACGCTGACGCCCTCACCGCGGCGGCGGCTCGCTCGACATTGGACGATCAGGTTCTGCAGCGGCTCAACTGGATTACCCAGTCAGCGAGGCTGGCGGTTGCAGGCCCGGTGACTTGCGCCCCGGCTACCGGGGCCGCGAAGTAGCGGACACGTCAGCCGGCTATCGGCAGCTGTCGGCAGCGCCCTCAACCCTCCCACCTGAGCCGGTGCATCAGTTTCGCCTGGTGCCGCTGCGCCTCTTCGGCATGTTCCTTTTGTTCTTCACATCGCGTGCATCGAAGGGCAAACGGCATCGCGCACAGGCGGGCCTCGGAGATCTCGGCGCCACATGATTCGCAGAGTCCGTAACGCCCCTCGTCGATCCGGGCCAGTGCTTCGTCGATACGCACCAGCGCGTCACCTTTCATCTGCATCAGGTTGAAGCGGACGCTGCTCAATTCCGTCACGACGCTCACATCCAGGTCGTCCATCGTCTCGCCCGTTTCAACGGCGTCAACGCCAGCGAAGGCGTCGTGGATGTCCTGGCGGAGGTCGGCGAGCAGCGCCGTGCGGCGCTCCTCGAGGATCCGACGGCCACGCTGACTTTTGCGCATTGCGGCGAATGTCATTTCACGCTCTCCAATAGGTCGTCGCAATGTACGAGCGACAGTCGGATGCTGCTATGCGTATTCGGCACGCCGCCGTGTGGTCTGTTGTCGCATGCGGTTGGAAGGGCGACGTGAGAAATGGAAACGCGAAGATGGAGATGCAGGGATTCATGTTCGTCGAATCTCACTGCATGAAGCGCAAGAACGACGCCAGACTCGCGTGACGGGGTGCCTCAGAAAACGGTAGCTCGGCCAGGTTTCTCGATCGAAAATTCCAAACGTCCAACCGCCGGTTGATACTGACTCGATCCGACACGGAAAGCTCCTGCGCAGCGACACGTCGTGGAGCGCCTCCCATCGGCGCTCACAGACGCACTCCGACATAGACCGCCACTGATAGAACTGCTCCGATCATCAGATATGGACGCCGGCTGGTCCCACGCGCCAAAGCAGAACCTGATGCCGCGACGAACGGCGAAATAGGCACGAGATCTGTCCGTCTTCTGACGCCACGAACACCACGCTCCCGGGATGTTGCGCAGCATACGTCACGCTTGCGCGATGACGAGTGCCACGACTGCTGAGATCGATGATTCGAGAACGCGAACCCTCGGTATCCATCGCTTCTGCGACTGTGGTCGGGGGGCCAACCGGCAAGATCACACCGAATGCCACCAGCGCCAGGTCCCGGCTGAGTAGAATCGCGCCATCGATTCCCGTCAGCGCACTGAGCTCTTCGATGACTCGTTCAACTTCCGTCTGCAATGCGTTGCGGAAAAGATCACCGAAGGCGAGACTCTCCGTTCCTCTGGCAGCGGTCTCGGATGATTGACTGCTTCCCAGCTTGCGCGGACGTGGCGGCGGCGGCAAATCGGCGCCTTTCTTCCGATTGATGCGCTGGACCATCCGCAGGAGAGAGGCCACCGACGAGTCGAGCATCATTCTGTACGTCGCCGACTCCGCGACTTTCGGGTGCTCGTCGGGACTGATGATCAGGATGCCTCCCCGGCCATGCGCCGCCATCTCGTGCACGAGAGAACGGACGGCATCGAGGTAGTCGGAAAAGATGTCGCCGTCCAGGCCGGCGGCACCTGCAGTCGCCTCGAGCGCGCGCCGAACCGGGCCGATGGAGAGCACGACATCCTCTCCGTCTGTGAAGATCGCTCCGCGCTCGTACCCGAGCAGAAGATCTCGGCCGCTACGGATGGATAGGCAACCGGGCCTGGACGCAACGATCTTGACGAACGGGCCTGAGTTGGTGTTCAGGCCTTCCCGAGCCAGTCCTGAGATGACCAGGGTTCCATCCTCGAGCATGCGGACCGCTGAATAGATCCGACGGTCGACGCCGGCGACCGCGAGCTTCACAAGCTCGCCGATCGCAAAGGGCCGAGGCGATTCGAACTGCAGGATCTTCCATTGGTAAAGAAGCGCGCCTGCAGACTCTGCTCCTTCCGATAAAGCGAAATCGACCCGGCTCCTTCCAAGGAACGCCACTCCGATCGGATTGCGCTCGCCCTCGTACGTCTCGAGCCCCGCGAAGAAGACCGTTGTGAGGAGCTGAGCGATGACGTCGTCCGTCGCCTCGGCGAGGCATCCGCCCTTCGAGGCAAACCGGTCGCGCAGCACCCCGACAAGTGCAGGAGGGAACACCGGTACTGCGGGTTCCACAGGATGGGCACGATGTCCAGCGGTCACGGCTGGATTCCCTCAAATTCCGGCTGTAAAGCCCCCTCGTCTGGTGACGACGACAAGACGGGCGTCGGCATCGGCGGTCCGTCGAGCGGGACGGTGAAATGGAATGTGGTCGTTTCAGCCGGAGTGCTTTCGGCCCAGATTCGACCCCCATGTGCTTCGACCAGTCCTTTCGCAATGTAGAGCCCCAGCCCCGAACCCTTCGTACCGCTCGTTCTGGCCGCGCGTGAACGGAAATACCGCTCGAAGAGGAAGGGAAGCTCGTCACCGGGAATTCCGGGCCCGCGATTCGTGACCAAAACCTCGGCATACCCACCGGCATCTCTGACGTCGAGTCCGATCTGCGTTTCGGGTGCACCGTACTTCAACGCATTCGAGAGGAGGTTTGTCACGACCTGTTCCAGCCGTTGCTCATCGCCTTTGACGAACAGCCGGCTATCAATGGGTGTTCGAACATCAGTGCGCGCCGCAGCGTCAGGATCCCGCTCGACGACCGCGCGCACAAGCTGCCCGAGGTCCAGCCGGTCGAGGGTGATTCGCATGCGGCTCGTCTCGAGTAGCGAAGCATCCATGAGATCATTCACCATTCGACTGAGGCGCTTGGCTGCGCTACGCACTTCCCGAACATCCTCCGTCTGCGTCTCGGTGAGGCCCTCATGGAGAAGCAGGTCGCTCCTCAGCACGATGACGCTGATCGGCTGCTGGAGATCATGGGCGACGACGGAGGCCCACTCTTCGCGGAGATGCTCCAGCTCCTTGAGCGTCGAGACAACCTGAACGATCATCGTTGCCCCGGCCGGGTAACAATCCGGAATGGTCGTGTTCTCCGCGGGATGGTCGGCGGCCAAGCCGACCATGCGACGGCCTGACGGGGTGACGTATCCCGACTGTCCATCTCGGTCCGTGATGCCGATGAAGTCAGGGGAGTTGTCGATGAGCGCTGCGAAAACGCGCCGTTCCTCGATGACCTTCAGCAGACGCTCGGTTGTTTTCCTCAGACGGTCGTTGAAAACAATGATGACTGTGCCGGTGCTGAAGAACACGCCGGCTGCGAAGAGCTCCTGCGGATCTTTCACGAAGGCATGCTCCGGCGGAACGAATAGCCACCAGATGAGGCCAGTGGAAAGGGCGGTCGCGATGAGACCAGAGCGCCGATCCATCGTCCAGGAACTGATAAGGAGCGACGGATAGAAGAGAAACCACACGTGAGGGTAGATAAGCGGTCCGAGCGCCCACTGTACGACAGCAGTGATGCCCAATGGGAAAAACCCAAGCATCAGTCGCGAGTACCGCTTTTCGGAAGTCATAGCCAACGGCGGGTCACGGGACCTCGCATTCGCCCCTCGATTAGCTTGGCCGATCCACGCTCGGCTGCTTGGAAGACAAAAGCATCGCTGCCACCGACTCGAGCTCGTTGAGCTCGAATGGTTTTCGCAACAGAGCGGCATTTCGACCGAGCGCTTGTACCTGCGCGGAGACTCGCTCATCGCCGAGTGCCGTCATGACGATGACCGGCATTCCGAGTCCGACCGTTCGCACCGAGCGCATGGCCTGCATACCGCTCATCCACGGCATTGAAATGTCCGTGACCACGAGATCAAAGGGTCCTTCGCTCGCCAGTTGTTCGATGAGCTCGGCGCCACTCTCCGCTTGCACCACATCGGCACCGAGACGTCGAAGAGCCTCGGCAACGGTATTAAGAAGCTGCAGATCGTCGTCCGCGACGAGAATGCGCGTGTGGCCCGACATGCGGAATTAACAGCACGAAATGTGCCTGTGCACGCCTTTTCTGATCGACGTGAGAGTCCCGTCTGCGGTTACTGGAAAACGCTCTTCGGCCCGCGCTGCGAAGGTACCGATCAGGTCCGACACATGGTGGGATGACGACATCACGTCGATGATCACGAGCTGTCGTCACTGACGTGAGAGCGGCAGCCGGGGCGTCGTGGATGTCATGACGAAAGCCACGCGTCGCGCCTGCCAGAACATCTGTGAAAAGGATGACCTCTTTGTAGTTGACAGCGTACTGACGGGAAGGTATATCAGTCGAACCTCTGGGGCGCACCATGGACGACCTCACGTGAATACGTACGTTGTCGTCACCATTCTCGTTGTCACGCTGAATGCGTGCCTGATCGCGTCGCTCCTGGTGCTGCGCAGAAGGCGACATGAGGCGCTCTTGCAGAAGAACGCGATGCTTCGGGCTTTGCCCGACATGATGTTCCTGCTGAGCTGCGACGGCGTTTATCTCGACTATCACGCCCGAGATCCGAACGACTTGTTTGTTCCCCCCTCGAGGTTTCTCGGCAGGAATATGCGGGAGATCCTTCCGCCAGACCTGGCGAGCCGGTTCGAGGAGGCGTTTGCGCAGGCGTCCGACGAACCGGTCCTCGTTGAGTATGGGCTTCCCATCAACGGCGAGGTTCGGCACTTCGAGGCACGACTGGTGCGATGCGGATCTGACAAGATCCTCAGCATTGTCCGTGACGTGTCTGCGCAGAAGCTGGCTGACGACGAACTGACGGGCGCGTTGGAAGACCGCGCACGCATCGAACGCGTCGCTGCGCTCGGCGAGCTTGCGGCGTGGGTCGCGCACGAGGTCAAGCAGCCCTTGAGCGCGATTCTCACGAACGCGCAGGCCTGCATCCGGTACCTGAGCGATCCCTCCCGGAACCTGGCTCGCATTCAGGATGCGCTACGCGACGTCGTAGGAGAGGCCGTTCGGGCGACCGATGTCGTCGATCGGACTCGCGCTCTGTTCAAGGGACGTGAGCCGCTCGTGAGGGAGTCTCTTGTCATCGGGCAGTCCATCGACGCTGTCCTGGGCTCCGTTCGTTCGCGCATGCAACGAGCCGGTATCGAAGTCCGAACGGTGCTGGAGCCTGGCCTGCCACCTGCGCTTGGCGCTGATGTGCAGGTCCAGCAGGTGCTCTTTAATCTGGTGTTGAATGCGTACGATGCCCTGATGCATGTCGATCCGCGACACCGTCGAATCACGATTGCCGCGCGGCTCGAGCAGGGCTCTCATATCTTGATCTCAGTCAGCGACACAGGCCGAGGGATCGCCGTTCCCGACGTTGAAACGGTGTTCAACCCGTACTTCACGACGAAAGAGCACGGGATGGGGATCGGGCTGACGATCAGCCGTTCGATCGCGGAGGCGCACGGAGGGAAATTGTGGGCGACGCGGAACGACGGTGGGGGTTCCACCTTCTGGTTGACGGTCCCGACGGCGGTGTCCGCGGCCCGATTTCTCTCTGGCGCTGCCTCGCCAGCCCGGATGGGATAGGAGCACAGTGCATCTTCAAAACTGTCGTTTCGATACGAATTCGTGCAAATTGACCCCGTGGCGTTGCAGCTGTGACCTAATGTGTCACTGGTGAGTCTCGTCCCCATGCCGCCTGGTGAGGCCGCCGGCCTCGTGTTCATCGTCGATGATGACCCTGCCGTCGGCATCGCCGTGCAGCGCCTGCTCGATTCCGTGGGCCTGCCGTCCGAAACGTTCGTACGTGCGGACGAGTTCCTGTCACGGCTGCCATCTGACGTTCCGAGTTGCCTGATTGCAGACGTTCGCATGCCCGGGATGAGCGGTCTCGAGCTCCAGAGGACGCTCCAGGGGGAGTTCGAGATGCCGGTCATCATCCTGAGCGCACACCTGGATGTCACACAGGCTGTGCGCGCGATGAGGGTTGGCGCGAGCGCGGTGATCACCAAGCCCTTCAACGATCAGGAACTCCTAGACGCGGTCCAGGGGGCGCTCGACGTCGATTCAGAGCGGCGGCAGCAGAAACGCGATCTGACGCAACTCGTGGCGCGCTACGACACGCTGACCGCACGTGAGCGAGAAGTGATGGCGTTGGTCGTCACCGGGCTGATGAACAAAGAGATCGGGGCGACGCTTGGCACGTCCGAGAAGACGATCAAGGTCCATCGCGCGCGCGTGATGCAGAAGATGAAGGTCGATTCCCTTGTGGCGTTGGTGCGGGTCGCGGATCGACTGAACGGGCGCTGACCGACATTCCTGTCTCGGTCTTTATCCCCGCGCAGCCATCCCTGTGTTCGGTCCAGTGGAATGTCCGGCCCGGCGAGCTGTTTCGACGGCCTGGCGGATAGCGTCGAACAACGCTTGCTCGTCGAACGGTTTTACCAGCACCTTGACCGACTCGGACCGTACCGCATGGCCGGCCATGTTGGCATCGGCGTGGCCGGTGATGAAAATGACTGGAACGCTGCAACCGGCGCTCGTCAACCGGTCGTAGAGGTCAAACCCGGTGAATCCGGGCATGCGGACATCCATCAGGAGGCAATCGAAGTTGCTGAGAGTGGCGTCCTGCAGGAATTCGAGAGGGGACGCATACGCCTCCACTCGGTATCCAGATATCTCGAGCAGGCGGGTGATTCCTCGTCGAACGGCGAGGTCGTCGTCAATCACACAAACGCTTAGGACGTCCATGGTTGTGTCACAGTCCTGTCAATCGCGGGCAGGGTCAGGTGGAACTCCGCACCACGATCCCTGCCAGTGGCTGCCCAGATGCTTCCGCCATGGGCTTCGACAATCGACCGCGCGATCGCGAGGCCCATACCCATTCCGGACTTCTTCGTTGTGTAGAAGGGTTCGAATACCTGCTGCTCGGAGCCTGCGATCAGTCCAGGACCGGTGTCGCGTACGAAGAGGTGAATCGGATAGCGGTCGTTCGCTTCAGTCTTCACCAGCACGGTGCGAGGATGGTGATCGGAAATAGACGCCGCTTCCAGCGCATTGAGGGTGAGATTCAGGACGACCTGCTGCAACTGGACGCGGTCGCCCTCGACGCGCGGAGCGTGCGGTGAGAGATCGAGTTCGAGAGAGACCTGGCGAATAAGTGAGTCGCTGGTCACGATCTTCGCGACGACCGTCACGAGCTCATTCAGATCAACGGGCGCGCGCTCGGTCGCACTCTTTCGAAGCAGATCCCGCATTCGCCCGACTACGTCACGGGCACGCTTCGCGTCCTCGACTACATCCCGAATGATCTCCTGCAGGTCGACCCTGCGGCGGCGTTCATTCGCGTCGAGGATGTGACGAGCCGCCTGGGCGTTGCTGAGAATGCCGGTGAGCGGCTGGTTGAGCTCGTGCGCGAGCGATGCCGCCAATTCACCCATTGCCGATACCCGTGTCAGGTGTGAAAGCTCGTCGCGGCTCTCGCGTAAAGCGGCCTCGGCGCGCATGCGCGCCAGGGCGTTGGCGAGCACGTCCGCCGCGATCCGAAGCTTGCCGAGCAGTGGCTCTGCCCACTCAGTGCGGTGGGTTGGAGTCATAATGACGATCAGCCCGCCCACGTGACCGCCGCTTTTGAGCGGCACGAAGACCGCGCTCGCCAACCCATGTCGCGCAAGAGCTTCGCGATCCTGTTCAGCCCCTGCAGGCATATCTTCGGAGACATGGAGCGCGATGGCCCCCTCCGTTTTCACGCGCTCTACGGCCCAAGGGAATTCCGTTCGGAGAGAGAGCCTTGTATGCGGATCGGCGTGGAATGTGCTCCAGTGGGCCAGTGCAACCTGCTGCGATTCATCGTAGAGCGCCAACAGAACGTCTCTCCAGCCAAAGAAGCCTGCGAGACGCTCGAGCCAGAACGCGAATGCCCGCGGCATCTCATCGCACGGCAGACCGACGAATGCGGCGGACATTCGAGACAGCACTTCTTCGAATTGCAATCGCTCTGAAAGCGCGCGCTCCGCGCGGCGCCGTTCGTTGTCTAGGGCGCTGGCACACATGAGGGAAATTGCCACCACGATCAGGAAAATCTGCAGAGTCCGAACGCCTTCATCGGCCGACTGCTGATTGAAGGGGCCGACTCCATGCGTAGCGGCGCCCAAGGTGAGCACGGCCGTGGCCAGCAGCGACAACGCCACGCCCTCCGGACCGAATCGCAACGCAGCCCATAACAGGATCGGCAGGAAGACGACGAGCGGCCAGCGTGGATTCCCGGGCATGAAGGCTGGTTGCCTCGATACGAGGAGCGCGGTCGCAACCAACCCGGCGAACAAGACGCTCGCTTCCATCCAACGCCGTCCCCGCCATCGCCAGAGGGACCCTGCTGCAACGCCGATAGCCCCCGCGACAGTCGGGACGACGGCCAGCTCGCTCAGCACGTTTGAGACGACTCGTCTGTTCCAGACGTCCCAATACCGCTCGCTGTGAAACGACGAAACAACCGCGGCGTCTGGAAATGACGAGACCAAAGGCGCGAACAGTGCCGCGACGCCGATGAAGATCGCCATCTGACGAACGGTACCGAGCCTGAACGGTTCCCGGGACAACAGGCGCACTCCACCTGCCGCCAGCAGCGCTTCGCTGCAATTTGTCGCGAACAATCCGGCGACGACGACCGTCGACCAGTTGCGCAGCTCCAGGACCAGATGTGCGGGCAACGCCGCCAGCAACACAAGCCACCAGCGTCTCGTCGGGGTGAACAGCAGCATCGCTGTGAGAAGGGCGTTGGGTGGCCACAACACCGATGTTGTGGCGGGAGGGAACCGAAGGGCCAGCCCAACCACAGCGGCTGCGTAGTACGCCGCGCAGACAAGCACCGCGAGCACTACCGGGTGCGACGTAGCGCCGAATTGAGTGGAAAAATCTCGGCGCTCCATGCTGTTGCACCGCGAGGGCTCGCATTCTACCAAAGTCACACGGACTTGGTGCCCATAGAACTCGCGCCGAACACGATCCTGAATCGGTCGAATGACCTTGGAGTCGCTGCCATCCGTCCACAACGATTCGCGGTGTCGCTTCGCAACGATGACGGACCGCGGCGTTTCGAGCGGGCCGCTTTTGGTCACACCGCTGTTCTCGATGCACGCAGTCCCGCGCGGTCAGGAGGATCCTGCTGGCCGACCGAATCTCACCGTGTATCGTCGGGGCGCTTACAACATCTTGTGAGCGTCGATCGGCTGCGCTCGGCCCGCCGACCACGAGCCGATGATTCCTTCCGATTTGCGTGCAATTTCACGGTCGACTCCCGACGCGGCGACGGCCCGTCCGTTGCGACCGGCGCGCACCAGTGCCTACGCTGCCGATGCCGCCGCAAGCGAGCGCCCATTTCCATCTGTTAGCCAAGTCGACCTCCTTCGCCGAGGGCGGAACGCAGACGAGGCGATGGCGCTGCACGCAACTCTCACCATTCCGTTTACAGGGCCCTGATCGCAGTACTCACCATCGTCAGCCCACCAGGCTCGACCGAGAAAGGGATAAACACACATGACAGCGCGAGACGATCTTCACCGCACAGATCTCCCCATCGCCGACCGACCGCGCACGGGTCTGGTCACGTATGACGCGAAGGACCCGGAGACGAAGTTTCCACCGATCGAGCAATTGCGACCGCCGAAGGGCGCACCTAACGTTTTGATCATCCTCATTGACGACGCTGGCTTTGGGTCGTCGAGCGCGTTCGGTGGCCCCTGTCAGACGCCGAATGCGGAACGGCTGGCGGCCGGAGGGCTCAAGTACCTCCGCTTTCACACGACGGCCCTCTGTTCGCCGACTCGCCAGGCGCTCTTGACCGGACGCAACCACCACACGGTCGGCATGGGTTGCATCACGGAGATGGCGAGCGGCTCGCCGGGCTACAACTCAGTCCTCCCAAACACCTGCGCCCCTCTCGCGAAGACCCTGAAGCTGAACGGCTACGCCACGGCGCACTTCGGCAAATGCCACGAGGTGCCCGTGTGGGAAACCAGTCCGGCGGGCCCGTTCAATGCCTGGCCCAGCGCCGGCGGCGGTTTCGAGTACTTCTACGGCTTCATCGGCGGCGAGGCCCACCAGTGGTACCCGTCGCTGTACGAGGGGACCACGCCGATCGAAGTCAAGAAGACGCCCGAAGAGGGCTATCACCTGGTGGAGGACATGACCGACAAGGCGATCGGCTGGATCGGACAGCAGAAGGCGCTCACGCCCGACAAGCCGTTCTTCGTCTACTTTGCCCCAGGAGCCACCCACGCCCCGCATCACGTCGCGAAGGAATGGGCGGACAAGTACAAGGGCAAATTCGACCAGGGCTGGGACAAGCTGCGCGAAGAGACCTTCGCACGACAGAAGAAGCTGGGGGTCATTCCGCCCGATTGCCAGTTGACCGCACGCCACAAGGAGATCCCGGCGTGGGACGCGATGCCGGAGGCTCTCAAACCGGTGCTTCGCCGTGAGGCGGAGGTCTATGCGGGGTACATGGAGTTCGTCGACCACCATGCGGGCCGACTGCTGGACACGCTGCGGGAGCTTAAAATCTTCGACGATACGCTCGTCTACTACATCGTCGGCGATAACGGGGCGTCGGCCGAGGGCACGCTGAACGGCACCTTCAACGAGATGATCAACTTCAACGGCGCGTCCGCCCTCGAGACGCCGGAATTCCTGGCGGCGCGGATCGATAAGCTGGGCGGGCCGGAATCCTACCCCCACTACGCGGTCGGCTGGGCGCACGCCATGAACACGCCGTATCAGTGGACCAAGCAGGTCGCGTCGCACTGGGGCGGGACGCGCAATGGCACGATCGTGCACTGGCCGAAGGGGATCACAGGGAAGGGCGAGCACCGTACACAATTCCACCACGTGATCGACCTCGCTCCGACGATCCTGGAGGCTGCGGGACTCCCCGAGCCGCTCTCGGTGGACGGGGTCCAGCAGAAGCCCATCGAAGGCGTCAGCATGTTGTATTCCTTCAACGACGCCAAGGCGGCCGAGCGCCGCGAGACGCAGTACTTCGAGATGTTCGGCAACAGAGGCATCTACCACAAGGGCTGGACAGCGGTGACGCGCCACAAGACGCCCTGGCTCCTCATCGGCGAGAAAACGCCGCCGTTCGACGATGACGTGTGGGAGCTCTACGACACGAACAAGGACTGGAGTCAGGCGAACAACCTGGCGAAGCAGATGCCGGACAAGCTGCACTACCTGCAGCGGCTGTGGCTGATCGAGGCGACGCGCTACAACGTGTTGCCGCTCGATGATCGTCTCGGAGAACGGATGAATGCGGACACCGCGGGCCGCCCCGTCCTGATCAAGAGGAAGACGCAGATTCTCTTTGGCGGCATGGGCCGCTTGTCGGAGAACTCTGTCGTGAACATCAAGAACAAGTCTCACTCTGTGACCGCCGCGATCGAAGTGCCTGCGTCGGGTGCCGAGGGAGTGATCGTCGCCCAGGGTGGGAACATCGGCGGCTGGAGCCTGTACGCGAAGGACGGCAAGCTCAAGTACTGCTACAACCTGCTGGGCATCGACTACTTCTATGCCGAGTCGGAAGGGAAGATCCCTGTCGGTGAACACCAGGTGCGCATGGAGTTCGCGTACGCCGGCGGCGGTCTCGGCAAGGGCGGTACGGCGACGCTATACATCGACGGCAAGAAAGTAGGCACGGGCAAGGTTGCGGCCACCGCCGCGATGATCTTCTCCGCCGATGACGGTTGCGACGTTGGCGTGGACACCGCAGCGCCGGTCTCTCCTGACTACGGCCCGCGAGGGAACGAGTTCAACGGTCGCGTCAAGGGGGTGCAGATCGCCATTGCAGATGCGGCCGAGAATTTAGACCACCTGGTCACTCCGGAAGACGCGCTGCGCATCGCGATGGCGCGGCAGTAATCGGACCCGGAGCATCGTTGTCACGGTGACGCGGTGCTCCGGCCCGATCGCCCTCCCAGTAGAGGCCGCATTTTCTCCGGCTGAACGTGGAAGCTGGTTGCCGAAAGCGCATAGCTCGCGACTCGGGCAACGTTTAAGAATCGCGAGCGACGATTCACAGCGATGACACGCAGGCGCGTTCGCGGCGGTATCGGCATCCTGGCGATCGTATGTCTCGCGACGGCCTCTACAGGTCAGTCGTCGGCGCGTCAGGCCTTCGCGGATCCTCTGCCGAGTTGGCATGACGGCGCGGCCAAGCAGGCCATCGTCGCGTTCGTCGGGAAAGTTACCACGGTGGGCGGCCCGTCATTCGTGCCGATTCCCGAACGCATCGCGACGTTCGACAACGACGGCACACTGTGGTCCGAACAGCCGCTCTATTTCCAATTCGAGTTCGCGCTGGCCCGTGTGAAGGCGCTGGCCCCAAGCCATCCCGGATGGCGGACGCAACAGCCGTTCAAGGCAGCCCTCGACGGGGACATGAAGACGCTCGCGGCCGGCGGCGAGAAAGGGCTCGTCGAACTCATACTGGCCACGCACACGGGGATGTCGACCGACGACTTCACGGCGTCGGTCATCGAGTGGCTGCGGACGGCGCGGCATCCGACACTGAATCGCCCATTCACCGACCTGGTGTTTCAGCCGATGCTCGAGCTGATGGCCTACCTTCGCACCAACGGCTTCAAGGTCTACATCGTGTCGGGTGGCACCGTCGAGTTCATGCGCGCCTGGACGGAATCTGTTTATCGCGTGCCGCCCGAACAGGTGGTCGGCACCACATTCGAGACGGCATTCCAGATCGATGCGGCCGGACAACCGTTGCTCATGCGGCAGCCAAAGATCGAGTTCATCGACGATGGCCCAGGAAAGCCGGTGGCCATCAACAAGTTCATCGGCCGCCGGCCGATTGCGGCCTTCGGCAACTCCGACGGCGACCTGCAGATGCTGCAATGGACCACCGCTGGGCCCGGGGCGCGATTCGGGCTGATCGTGCATCACACCGACAGCGTTCGCGAATGGGCGTACGACCGTCACTCGCAGATTGGCCATCTCGACAAGGCGCTTGACGAGGCGCCGCAACGTGGCTGGACGGTCGTGGACATGAAGCGCGATTGGAACGTGATCTATCCCTTCCAGAAGTGATCACGAAGAACCATGACTAGAACACTTGCAACGCCAAACAAATGCCGAATTTGCATAGGCGCCGAGTCTGACTCTGCTTAGTCTCAAGGTCTCTGCACGACGAGCCGCTCTCGAGTCGAGGCTGCGTGAGCATGGGCGGGCATGACGGATGTACGGATCCAAGAGGCAGTGTGATGGCAAGACAATCAGATGATTTGAAGAATCCCAGGCAAGAGAACGCGGACGCGAAGACGGGGCGGGCAGATCTTCCGGTACAAGACGTCCCAATCCATGACGCCGGACCGGCGGCGCCGACGACGTTTGGCGGGGAAGTGACGACCGCGACGGATCGCATCAGCCAGGCTGGAATCCCGATGGCGCCAATGTGTGCACCCACCCGCCAGGGAAAGTGACGAACTCGAAATACGGAGAACGTCGAATCGCAGTCCCCGAGCTTGGGATTCCTATTTACCTGAGGTAACTCGGACATGGCCGACGCAAACAAATGCGCACATCCCAGCTGCCAGTGCACGGTGCCCAAGCACGGTACGTACGGAAAGTACTGCAGCGAGTACTGCAAGGAGTCGGACCAGCATACCGAGCTCCGCTGCGGCTGCCAACATCCGGCATGCCGGGCGGCGAGCTAACCTGCAGCCTCGCGACAGGACCGACCGGCGAAACACGTGCGACGGATCATGTGTGAAAGATCCAACGGCGGGTCCGAAAGGACCCGCCTGCTGTCGAGCGGCGTGTTGCGCCACGCGCGACGTCGGGAACGTGGCCAGGGATGACCCCGCCACTCACGACATCCCGTCATCGAGGTCTCGGCACGTCGTGGCCGGAGGTCGCCACCGCTCCGCTCGTCGGGAATTTCTTGAAGATCTTCTCGACCCCGCGGAGAACCCTCTTGTCGCGGCTCTCCGGCGACGAGTGCGTATGCACCCTTTTCACGCCGACACCACGCCAAAGCAGTTCACCGGTGGCAGCGTCCTCGAGATCGATCGTCAACGTTCCGACGATGATGTCCCGGACCTCGATATCCGTGTACCCGAAGCCGCCCCATCCCGGGCCGTAGCCATAGCCGCCCCATCCCCAGCCGTAACCATAGCCGCCCCATCCCCAGCCGTACGGGCTGTACACCGTATAGTCCTTTTGCGTCTCGAAGGTTTGGCGCGTGATCACATAAACATCCGGGTGTTCCTCAACTCTCCTCAGGCCCCGGCTTTCGAGCTGCCAGGTAACGGCTGCTTTGATGCGCTCGTGCACCAACGGGTTGTCGTATGTGGTCGTCTCTGAAGCCGTGGTCTCCTTGGTCGGGCTGTCCTTGAACGCGTATGTTCTCAGGCGCGTGAAGTCCGTGTCGCGGTCGTAGTCGTAGGTGACCTTTTGGGCTATAGCTACGGAGGGCAGCAGCGCGGAAACCGCGAGGCCGATCAATATTCGAGTCATCGTTTTCATGGAGACCTCCCGTTGTGCTGTGATCGCGGGGCGATCACGGTGTTTGTATGAGGGGCAAGAAGCCTGCCTCGGTCGCACGCGCATACGGGGGCCGCGGCGCTCTTGTCGATGCTGAACCGCCAAAAAGCGCGTCGTGACTGCGACGCGTGAACGACGGACATGAACGACAGCTGTCGCGCTCCGGTCGCGAGCGCGCATAGTCAGATCCGGCAGAGGACTGGGGTCTACCTCTTCTATGCAGGGGTCCAGTTGAAACCGAGGATGGTCTGAGCCGATGTCAGCTGGAGCTTCGATCCGTTGGGCGTTGTCGCGGCGCCGACCGCGTCAGAGCGGCGCGCTGAAGAGGCACATAGAAAAAGCATATCTACGAGCGGTTGGGTGCGGACCCAGCCAACCAGCTGCCTGTAAATCCCGCGCGGCGCAGACCCCCGGCGATGTATGGACAGCTCCGCATGAGCCGCCAGATCAACCCTGAACGATGGTTCTCGATCATCAGAATGACCGGCCCCTGATCGAGCGCGAAATGGTTTTGGGAGATCCAGCCGGAACCTCCGGAGGCGTGACCCGGAAACGTCGGGTTGTAACTGCAGACGAGCCCGTATTCGTTCTCGATCTTCGGGTACGTCTCGGAACAGTGCTGCAGAGTGGGAAGCACGATCTCAGGCGCGAACGGCAGCGATGCGACGACGGCCCATGGAGCCAGCGTGCCGTCATCCGGACCATACGGCACGCCTCGCGCGACATATCCAAGGAAGCGCCGTGTGATTCCTCTCACCCTACGCGTCGTCGGCCCCGGGCCGTTACTCGCCGTGACGCCCCACGCGTGCTGGCCATAGTCGCGAAAGCCCCTGGGATTCCGAATTGCGTACTGTTGGTTCACGTAGGTTGCGCGACGGCTGTTCTCGAAGTAGTCACTCGCCCGTCGGCGCATGAAGGCATCCTGGATGCCGCGGAAGTCGATCCAGAGGTGGGAGAGCTGATGCATGAACAGCGGGGCGCCGAAGAGAAATTCGTAGCCGTACAACTTCTTCCAGCGATAGGTCGACGTCCAAGCCAGATAGCTTGTCTCGGGGAGGGGATGCGTCGGCGAGCCAAGGCCGAGCACGTATAGAAGCAGCGCCTCGTTGTATCCCTGCCAGCGAGCTCGCAAGAAGCCGGTTTCGGGCTTCCACCCATGTGAAACGGTCGCATCACCGTTTTGCGCCCACTGCCAATCCACGCGCCGGTACAACGCGTCGGCGAGCCTTCGCAGTTCACGCTCGTCGTCCGTTGCCTGGTCGAAGTAGGCAGCCGCGGTTAACGCGCCAGCGATGAGGATGGTCGTATCAATCGTCGACAGCTCACAGTGCCACGCGCGCCGGCCGGTCGTGACATCGAGGAAATGATAAAAGAAGCCCCGATGACCGGTCGCGTCCGGCATCGGACCTTGCGGAGCCGTCCACAAGAAGCGCAACGTGGCCAGCGTACGCTCCACCGCCTGCGTGCGGGGCACGAACGAGCGCTCCGCCGCTACGGGATAGCTGGAAAGCGCGAATCCCACACCGGCGATGCTGGCAGGTATGGCGTCGGCTGCTGTGTTGTCGGGAATCAGGCCGTTCTCAGGGTTGGTCTCCTCCCAGAAATATCGGAAGGTATTCTGTTGGAGCGTCTGGAGTTGGTCATCGCCGTACGTTAGGGCGACACGCCGGGCAGCGTTCTTCTGGTCGCTCATGCTGGCGCGAGCTCCACGGTGAGGGCGGCGAGACCGCGAGGAGGCAGCTCGATCTCGAGAACGATCCGTTCGTCGCACCCTGTCTACGGACGCGTCTTCCGTGTCAAACGCGATGCATCTCTCACTCAGTGAAATCCTCGACGGAGCGCACGTGTCCGGCCATCATGGGGCGCGCGGCGAGCGCTCGGGTCAACCGCTCGTCAGCAGTAATTACCTGCGTCTTGAGCCTCACCGCGAGCGTCACATACATCGCGTCGTACACCGTTAGGCCCGTGCTGAGTGCCAGAGCATGTGCGTCCTGCATCAAGTTGCGCATCGAGATGCTCTCGACGGCGACACCCGACAGATCAACAGCCAGGCGCTGACCCTCGTCCGCCGTCAACTCGCCGCGTCGAACCTTCTTCCAGATCGCATTACCAGCCTCAGGAAACAGCAGATCCGGCGCGATGTACTCATGCGGCGATGCGAGCCATCGTCGCGCCGCGTCTCCGCGCACCTCCGGGACGAACCATTTGATGACGACGCTCGCGTCGACGACGAACACGCTCAACGAGCGTCCCGGTCCTCTCGTATGAGTGCGGCACTGTCCGACTGGGCAGAACGCCGCAGTCGCTTGAGCCACTGCGCGGAGAGCCGACGGGTTTCGGCAAGGTTGCGCGTGCTCGCCCGCCGGAGGACGTCGTGGATTTCGGCCTGGAGCGACCGTCCGTTGGCCTTCGCGGCGGCCTTGAGGTGCTTCAGCACGTCCTCGTCGAGGTCACGAACCAACACGTTTGCCATCGCGGGCCTCCTTTGACGCATGGTATCATACTGATACCACAGGCCTCAGGATCGCCGACTCACGATCCGGATTTCGCCCGAAGGAAGTGGGCGTTGCGAGTATCCTCCCGTCCATGACGCGCCTCTTCGCCAGTCTTGCCGGCCTGACTGTGTTGCTGATGGCGGTTGGCGTTCGCACGGCCGTTGCCCAGCGCGGCGAGGCGCGCGCCGATACGCAGCGACCCAGCAGCTTTCCCCATCGCATCCTGGCCGCGTGTGATTTCGAAGGACTTACGCCCGATTACGGCTGGTTTGGTCGCGCGGAGACCAATGACCTGCCGCGTTACGCCGGGAACACCACAGCCCTCGCTGCGGCACCGGGACCCTATCAGAACCTCAGTGCCGTGATGACGGGCATCAATCCCGTTCCCGGACCACGCATGGGCAGGGTGAACCAGCTTTTCCTTCGCTACCGCCTCGAAGGCGGAACGGAGGCGACGTTCCAGCACTTCAGCCTTACTCGCGAAGACAACTGGAACATTCGCGTGGCTGGACTGGCGGAGCGCCGTTGGTCAGAGTTGACGTTGAACTTCACCCGCGACGCGCAGCGCAACGACGGCAGCGCAGAGCGATTCGTCGAAGGCGACCGCATGGATGACTTCAAAGTCTTTGCCGGTCTGCCTGATAACGCCGCGAAATACCGCTTGCTCATCGACGACGTGATTTTCTTCGCCAACGATCCGACCTTGCCGCCCGAGCCCGAAGCGTTCCCGAACCGCGTGATCTTTCTCGCTGCATTCGACACCGGGCCCAAGGAGCCGTATTGGCCCGGCGAATTCGAACTGGCGGAAGAACCTCCAACGAACGCGTTCTGGCGGGCGGCGCGTGCCGTGCCACGCAAGGATGGCCAGGGCAAGCTGGTGAGCCTCGTCATTGATCCGGTGCGTCCCGTGGGCGCGCGTACCAAGCTACGTTTCCGTTACCACCTCTCTGGCGCCACCACGATGACGGTGCAGATCTTTGATCTCACCGCGCAGGACAATCGGTACGTGAACGTGACCAACCTCAAGCAGGGTGAATGGACGACGCGATACGTGGATTTCAGCCGTGATTCGCGGCGCAACGACGGAACAGACTCTCCCTTCGCCGCTGGCAACGTGGTGGATGCCATCTTCTTCTTCGTGCAGCCGACGGGCCGGCAACCGGTTGAGCTTTATGTTGACGAAGTCGTGTTGTTTGACGCGGGCAAGTAAATTGGGTGACTCAATTTGCCGAACGCCCGCGCGGCGAGACACACCTGCCAGATGACCACCAGTGATGCCTCTTCTTCGCTAGAACGTTCCCGCTCACGGTCTGCGTGGTCCCTTCGTGTAAAGCGGTTATTTGGGGCGTCCGGTAAATCCTCGAGCGATCATCTCAACCTTGTACAAAGAGCCGGCGCCGGCGACATACAGCGTGCTCTTTCCCGGCCCCCCGAACGCGAGGTTCTGGCAGTCGGCCGGCGGGCATCTGATCGGAATGGTGCCGAGGTGCCGCCCCTGTTCGCTCAGCACCTCGATGCCGCCGCCGGTCGCGACGTAGAGTCGGCCGTCGTTGTCGATCGTCATGCCATCGGCAAACGTTTTGATCCCTCCGAGCCCGTTGTCACGTGTGCTGCGGCCGGTCAGCGAGCCGAAGGCCCGCCGGTTGCGCACGAGGCCGTCTGGCTGGATATCCCAGGCGATGATGTCGGAGCCGTTCGAATCGCTGGAGTACAGCGTCTTCTCATCACGGCTCAACTGGATGCCGTTCGGGCGAATCATCCTGTCTTCGATCCGGATTGCGCGCCCGCCGGGCGGAATGTAGTAGACGGCTGGCGGCAGCCGTGGTTCGAGCGGTTTTCCCAGCCGCTTCGCGAGTACCTCGGCCTGCTGCACCGTGAGCCCTGGATCGTTGAAGTACACGCCGCCGTTCCTGGCAACGATCAGATCGTTGGGCCGGCTGAACGGCCTCCCCTCGTAGGTGTCGGCCAGCACCGCGCGGCTCTCCGGCGGATAGATGACGCCGATTCTCGTCGATCCGTCCCACGCTTGCGCAGAAATGAGACGGCCTCGCGCGTCCTCGGTCACGCCGTGCGATTCGTTCGAGTCCGCGACGAGCACCGACACCTCGTTCGTCCGCGTGTTCATCCGGTGCAGCCGTCGCGCCCCAGGCTCAGAAAAGACCAGTGTTCCGTCCGTGAGTCCGATTGGATCGTCAAGGCCGTCGTATCCCGTCAGGATGCGTTCGATCGGGGTGCCGCCCTTGACCACGCCAGGGATGTCGACCGCGGCACCGGCTACAGCGGGCGCTTGCAGCGCCTGCGCGCGCGCGGCGGCGTGTGTGGCCTGGAACGCCGCGCAGGACACGACAAGGACGAGGGCTGTTCGTTTCATGAGCACACTCTATAGCTTTTTCAACGCAGCCTTCGCGGCGAGGAGACCGGCACCGCCGAGCACTCCGGGGCCTGGATGGGCGCCCGAGCCCGCGAGAAACAAGCCCCGCACCGGCATCTCGTAATGCGCCCAGCCGGGCACCGGCCGCATGAAGAGAATCTGATCTAGCATCATCTCGCCCTGAGTGAGCGCGCCTTCGGTGACTCCAAATGTTTCTTCGATGTCGCGCGGCGTCAGCACCGCACGATGAACGATGCTGGACTCAAATCCCGGAACGGCGCGATTGATCGCGCACGTTGCCTTGTCACCGATTTCGGCTGCTTGCGCCGCATTCCACGCTCCGCGCTTGAGCGAGTACGGGACATATTGCAGCCGCGCGACGACGACATGCTTTCCTGCTGGCGCCAGATGCGGCCAGCGCGCGGAAGGCGAGAAGAACTCGACGTGCGGTTCAGGAGACACTTCTCCGTACTTTGCCGCGTCAGCGGCTTTTTCGAGCGCAACCGTGGATGCGGTGACTGACCGGGGGAACCCATGGGGTTCAACCTCCGTGTCCACGCCGTACATCACGTACGCAGTGGATCCGCGAAGCTTGATGTTCTTCACCGCATGCATGAACTCGGGATCGAGCCACACGGGATCGAGGAGACCAAGAAGCGTGCGCTTCGGATCAGCGGTGGAAAGTACGGTTGCGGAGGTGAATTCGTCACCGTTTTCGAGCACAACGCCTGTCACCGCGTTGTCGCGCACGCTGATTCGGGCGACGCCGGTGCCCAGACGGATGTCCGCGCCCGCGACTCGCGCCGCCTTCTCGGCGGCTGTCGCGAGCGCGTCCGGGCCTTCATGTTTCCAAGTGGCGCGCGTGACGAATCCTTCGGGCGCGCCGATCATGTTGTGAATCAGATTGAAGGTCGTGCCAGCGG
>Ga0208685_1000239_pt1 | contig 20439 bp, 21 predicted proteins | sample EasRivMeERMLT890_FD_187533 | JGI IMG/M metagenome (GOLD analysis project Ga0208685, IMG submission 187533) | Soil microbial communities from meander-bound floodplain in the East River, Colorado, USA - East River MetaG ERMLT890 (SPAdes) (version 2) | ecosystem: Environmental > Terrestrial > Soil...
GGTGCAGGAGAGCATGGGGCTGGTGCAGGACCGCGGGCGCGAGCACCTCGTTTCCTCGGATAACAACCTCATCATGGCGCGGCGGCGGCTGCGCGAGGCGGCGGAAGGGGTTGCGCGCGGCGTCGCGCCTCCCGGGCTCGATCCGCAGGTGCAGCGCGCGCGGGCGCTGTCGATGATGACGCCGCGCGAGGTGCCGCTGCTCGATGCGATCGCTCAATACCCCTCTCCCCCGCTTGGGGGAGAGGGATAGGGTGAGGGGGAAAAAGCCCTTGGGCGAGATCAAAACCATCGGCGTGATCGGCGCCGGGCGCATGGGCCAGCCGATCATCGGCCACCTCGCGCGCAAGGGGTTCACGGCGATCGTCTACGACGTCGACGCGGCCAAGCGCGCCGCGGTCGAATCGCGCGGCGGGAAATGGGCCGCCGATCTCGCCGCGCTTGCCGCCGCGGAGGCAATGCTGATCTGCGTCGGCTACGACCGCGAGCTGCGCGAGCTGCTCTCCGATCGCGGCCTGCTCAAACACGCCCGCCGCGACAACATCATCGCCATTCTCTCCACGGTACATCCGGAGACGGTGCGCGAGCTTGCGCAGCTCGGTCGAAGCCACGGCCTGCACGTCATCGACGCCACGATGTGCCGCGGCGGCTGGGCGGCCGACGAAGGCACGCTGCTGTGCTTCGTGGGCGGGAGCGCGGATGTCGTCGAGCGTCTCAAGCCGGTGCTCGCGGCCTTCTCGAGCGACATCATTCACACCGGGGACGTCGGCACGGCGCAGGTCGCGAAAGCCGTCAACAACATGATCATGTGGGCATGCCTGGTCGCCGACCACGAAGGGCTTGCGCTCGCGCAGCGCTATGGGCTCGACGTCGAGATGATGCGCAAAGCGCTGCTCACGACGCACTCGACGAACGGCGCGCTCGAGAACTGGGGCAAGCAGACCATGGCGTGGGCCGACGACGACATGGAGATCGTCACCGCCATGGCGAAGGAGAAAGGGCTGCCGCTGCGCCAGGCCGAGGCGGTGCAGGAGATCTGCCGCACGCTCAAGCCCAAACGCTTCAAGCTCGACGAATACGGGAGGTAGTCGTGTTACGCCAGCTGCTGGTGGCAACCGCGTGCCTGGTCGGGGTCATCGCACCGGCAACCGCGCAGGACGGCTGGCCGTCGCGGCCGGTCCGTCTCGTCGTTCCCTCCTCGCCCGGCGGCGGCACCGACACCTACGCGCGGTTCCTTGCGCAGGGCCTCGGCGAAGGGCTGAAGCAGCAGTTCCTGGTGGACAACCGGCCCGGAGGGGGCGGCAACATCGGCGCCGAGATCGCGGCCCGCGCCGCGCCCGACGGATACACCTATCTCGTCTCCTCGAGCCCGGCGCTCGTCGTCAACCCGAGTCTCTTCAAGAATCTGCCGTACAACGCCGAGCGCGACTTCGCGCCGGTCGCGCGTGGCGTGATAAGCCCTCTCGTCATCACCTGTCATCCATCGGTGCCCGTGAAAACGCTCGCCGCTTTGATCGCGCTGGCAAGACGCGAGGCGGGCAGCGTGAGTTACGGTTCCCCGGGCGTGGGCAGCTCGTCCAACCTGGCGGTGAAGATGATCGAGGAAGCCGGCAAGGTGCGTTTCCTGCACGTGCCCTACAAAGGGGCGTCCCAGGCGTTGCTCGGGCTGCTGCGCGGCGAGGTCGCGTTCATGGTCACCGACATCAGCACCGCGCTGCCGCAGCTGCAATCGAGGAAGGTGGTGCCGCTCGCCGCCTCGCACCGGTCGCCGCACATTCCCGGAACGCCCACCTACGCCGAGGCCGGCTTTCCGAGCGTCGACGCATACCCTTCGTACAGCGTGGTTGCGCCGGCCGGCACGCCGCCCGCGATCGTTCAGCGGATGAGCAGCGAGATCGTCACGTTGATGAAGACTCCCGCGTTGCGCGAAAAGCTCGACGCACGGGCCATGGTCCCGATCTACGACACGCCGGACGAGTTCGCCGCCGTCCTGAAAAAGGAGCGGGCGAAGTACGCGGAACTCATCCGCCGCAACAAGATCACCGCGGAGTAGCGATGAACCTGCGTTCCGCCTTTTGCCTCGCGGCGCTCGCGGCGGCGCCGGCATTCGCGCAGAGCATCGCCGAGCTCGCCCAGTACGAGGGACCGGACCGCGAGCAGCGCCTCGCGGAGGGCGCGCGGCGCGAAGGCCGCCTCGTTCTCTACACCTCGCTCACCGTCGACGACATGACGGTGCTGAACGCCGCCTTCGAGAAGCGCTACGGCGTGAAGGTGACGATGTGGCGCGCGAGCTCGGAGAAGATCGTCCAGCGCGCGCTCGCCGAGGCCCGGGCCGGGCGCTTCGACGTGGACGTCTTCGAGTCCAACGCGCCCTCGCTCGAAATCCTGCACCGGGAGGGGCTGCTGCAGCGCGTGCGCTCGCCCCATCACGCGGATCTCATCCCGCCCGCGGTGCCGGCGCACCGCGAGTGGGTCGGGACGCGGTTGAACGTGTTCGTCCACGCCTACAACACCAAGCTCGTGCGCAAGGACGAGCTGCCCTCCTCCTACGCCGACCTGCTGCATCCGCGGTGGAAGGGCCGGCTCGGGATCGAGGCCTCCGACGAGGACTGGTTCGCGGCGGTGGTGCGGCAGCTGGGCGAGGACAAGGGACTCAGGTTTTTCCGCGAGCTGGTGGCGACGAACGGCTTGTCGGTGCGCAGGGGCCACACGCTCCTCACCAACCTGGTGGCCGCGGGCGAGGTGCCGTTCGCGCTCACGGTGTACAACTTCACCGCCGAGCAGCTGAAGCAGCGGGGCGCACCGATCGAATGGTTCGTGCTGCCGCCCGCCATTGCGCACGCCAACGGGGTCGCCGTCGCGCGCCGCGCACAGCATCCGCACGCGGCCCTGCTCTACTACGATTTCATGATCGGCGACGAGGGACAGGACATCCTGCTCAAGCGCGATTTCGTCCCGGCGAGCCGCAAGCTCGATACCGCGCTGAACCGCGGGCCGCTCACCATCATCGACCCGGCGCTGATCGTGGACGAGGGCGAGCGCTGGGCGAAGCTCTACGACGAAATCGTCGTCAAACAGGGCCGGTAAGCGCGCTTTTTCGGGCGTCCCGGGGGAGTTATAATCGCCGCTCCAACGGAGAGCCGCCATGGGCATCGAATCCCACTACCACAGCAAGAAGGACCGGGTGTTCGTCCGGGGCATCCAGGGCCACTACAACCTGAAGGAGGAGCTCGCCCGCCTGCGCGCGCTGCCGCGGGTCATCAAGGGCAAGACGCTGAAATTCGTGGACGGCCCGCAGTCCTACAGCAAGCATTTCGTGGAGCCGGAGGACGGCATGACCCAGACCCTGCACATCCACCTCGAGGAATACGCGCCGGGCGGGAAGACCCAGAAGCACGGCCACGTCAACGAGGCGGCGTTCTACATCCTCGACGGGCGCGGCTACGAGATCCATGACGGCATCCGCTACGACTGGCAGGCGGGGGACGTCGCGATCGTGCACAACAACTGCGTGCACCAGCATTTCAACGGCGACCCCGACAAGCCCGCGCGCCTGCTGGTGCTGAAGTCGAAGCCCATGTTCCTGTTCCTCAACATGCTGTTCCAGAAGACCGTGATCCCGAAGCCGACCGAGCCTGCGCCCGGCGCCGAAGGCTACCAGCCGCGCAACGACGAGTCGGACTTCAACCACTAGGAGACCAACATGGCCTGGGGCGAATCGAAGGCGTGGATGAAGGGTGCGGTGAGCGGCAAGCTCTACCAGAGCCTGCTCGACGACGCGAAGAGCGCACCGGCGCGCAACGCCAAGCGCAAGAAGATCGTCCACCCGGAAGAAATGCCGTGGGAAATGTCGCGGCAGGGGCTGTTGAAGCACATCCTCAACGAGCAGATGAACACGCGCATGGAGACGGTGGACGCCTACATGCAGATCATTCCGCCGGGCAGCCGCTCCGGCAAGCACCGCCACCTCGCCGAGGAATGCCTCTACGTGCTGGAAGGGCGCGGCTACGACCTGCACCAGGATTGCGACGTCGAGATCACCGACACCTACCAGTGGAAGCCGCAGGCCGAGGTGAAGCGCTACGAGTGGGAAGCGGGCGACGTGATCTACATTCCACCGAACACCATCCACCAGCACTTCAACGCGGATCCGGAGCGCCCGGTGCGGCTGATCTCGGCGATCAATCGCGTCTACAAGAATTCGGGGCTGAACGACCTCGAGCAGATCGAGGACGCGCCCGAATACGACGCCAGGGTGGTGCTGACCGCCGAGGTGATCAAGCGCTACCTCGCGGCGAAAGCCAAGGTTCCCGCCTGATACGCAACTTGCTATTCGGTCTTCTCGCTGCGGCGGTGAGCGCGTCGGCATGGGCCCACGTGGGCGTGCACGCCGACGGGGGTCTCTCCACCGGGTTCGCCCATCCTTTCTTCGGGCTCGACCACCTGCTCGCCATGGTTGCCGTCGGGATCTGGGCGGTGCAGATCGGCGGCCGCAGCCTGGTGGCGCTGCCCGCGGCCTTCGTGACGTTCATGGCCGTCGGCGCGGCGCTGGGGGCAGCGGGCGTGCACCTGCCCCAGGTGGAAGGAATGGTCGCGCTTTCCGTGCTGGCGCTGGGATGCGCGGTCGGGTCGTCGGTCCGGCTCGCGTGGTACTGGGCGGTACCGCTCGTCGGGGCATTCGCGCTGTTTCACGGCCACGCGCACGGCACCGAGATGCCGGATTTCTCCGCGCCGTGGCAATACTTTGCCGGCTTCGCGATCGCGACTGCCGCGCTGCACGCGCTCGGCGTGGCGGCGGGCGTCCTGCTCAAGTCGCGCCCCGCGATCCTGCGCGCGGGCGGCGCCGCGATTGGCCTCGCCGGCGGCTGGCTGGTCGTCTCCCTCTAGCAGACGGAATACCCGGTGCCTCCCCCGTGTTAACGCGGGAGTCGGATAACTGCCCCTTTCAACTCCCGGAGGAACCCCACATGAAGCACCTTTTCGTCGCCTTCCTCGCCGGCGTGCTTGCGCTCTCGGCCGGTTTCGCTGCCGCGCAGCAGAAGACCCAACGCATCCGCGGCACCATCACCGCCTTCGACGGAACGACGCTGTCGGTCAAGTCCCGTGAAGGCACCGACCTCTCGATCGAGCTGGGCGAGAAGGCCTCGGTGGCAGCCGCCAAAGCGATCACCCTTGCCGACCTCAAACCGGGCGCGTATGTCGGCGCCACCACGCAGAAGCGCGCGGATGGCGCGCTGGTGGCGCTCGAAGTCCACACGCTGCCGCCCGCCGTCGCCCCGGGCCACCGCCCCTGGGACCTCGAGCCCGGCTCGATGATGACCAACGCCAATATCGAGTCCATGGTGCAATCGGCCGGCGGGCAGGAGCTGACCCTGGTGTACAAGGACGGCTCGCAGAAGATCCTCGTGCCGCCCGGCATACCCATTGTCACGACCGTTTCCGCCGACCGCTCGTATCTCAAGCCGGGCGAATACGTGTGGTTGAACGCCAACGTCGGCGCCGACGGCAAGCTGACCTTCGGGGGACGCATCCAGGTGAGCCACGACGGCGTGAAGCCGCCGCATTGAATAACTCAGGAGAACACTATCCATGAAATCGCTCCTCTCCAGCATTCTCTTCTTCACGCTCGGCGCGCTCGGGAGCGCCCTCGAGGCGCAGGAGCCGACGCGGGTGCGCGGCACGATCAGCGCGTTCGACGGCACCGTGCTTTCCGTTAAATCGAAGGCCGGGAACACGGCCATCGTGCTCGGCGAGAAGACGCAGATCGTATTCACGCAGCCCACCGCGCTCTCCGACATCAAGCCGGGCGACTTCCTCGGCGTCACCTCGATGAAGCGCACCGACGGCACGCTCACCGCCTACGAGGTGCGCCGGTTTCCGAAGCCCGTCAATCCCGGCCACCGCCCCTTCGACGGGCGCGACGACCAGACCATGACCAACGCGACCGTGGGCGCAATGGTGCAGTCGGCGAGCGGCCGCGAGCTCACCATGACCTATGACGGCGGATCGCAGAAGATCGTGGTGCCGGAGAACGCATCGATCTCCACGCTCGTGCCGGGCAATCGCTCGCAGCTCGTTCCCGGCGCCCCCGTGAATCTCACCGCCCGCGCCGAAGACGGCGGCAAGTTGACCGCGATCCGCATCCAGGTCAGCCCCCCAAAGTAAGGATTCGGTCCATTCTGTGGACCGCCGGCGCTGGCCAAGCTCCGCGCTTCGCAGTAAAGTTACCCGCCTGATTCAAGAGCCGGCCGCGGCCACGCGGCCGCGCCCGCCGTCCAATCACGTCGAGCCTGAAGGGGGGCCTTCCCATGATCTACGAAGTGCGAACCTACGACATCAAGCCGCAGTCGCTGTCCGAAGTGGAGAGGCAGTTCGGGGAAGCCTACGAGACTCGGAAGAAATTCTCGCAGCTCGCGGCCTACTGGCACACGGAGATCGGGCCGCTCAACCAGGTCGTGCACGTGTGGCCGTACAAGGACCTCGAGGAGCGCAGGAAGATCCGCGACACCGCGATGAAGGAAGGCGCCGGCAAATGGCCGCCCAATACCTCGGAGTTCATGGTGAGACAGCGCTCGGACATCTTCCTCCAGTTCGAATTCTCGCCCGAGCTGAAGCCCGGGAAGCAGGGGCCGTTCTTCGAGATGCGCGTCTACACCTACGCCACCGGCCAGCTCGAGAACCTTACGCGGGCGTGGAAGCACGCGCTCCCGAACCGGCTCAAGTTCGGGTCGCCCACGGCGATCTGGTACTCGGAGCTCGGCGGGCTGAACCAGTTCGTCCACATCTGGCCCTACAAGACGCTCGACGAGCGCACGGCGACCCGCAACAAGGCCCGCGACAGCGGCGAATGGCCACCCTCGGTCGCGGCGAAGAAGGCGGGACTGCCCGCGTATCTCCTGCTGCAACAGGAAAACAAGATCCTGATGCCAGCCGCCTACTCACCGATTCAGTGACAGCAGGAGAAGCGCATGTACATGATGGAATTGAGGGACCGCGGCCTCCAGGACGAGACCCGGATGATGCGCGACGTGACGCGCAAGTTCGTGGACGAGCACGTCATCCCGTTCACGCGCCAGAACTGGCAGCAGGAATGGAACATGAAGCCGGAAGGCCGGCTGCCGGCCAAGATTCTCGAAACGGCGGACGCCATCGGCATCCGCACGCTGGGCGTGCCCGAGGAGTTCGGCGGCACGCCGCTCGACCCCAAGACCGAGGTGCAGACCTTCGCCGTGATCTCGGAGGAGATCTCGCGCGGCGACTGCGGCCTCTCCGACAAGATGGTGCAGATCTGGAAGGTGTCCGTGCTGCTCCGGAACGTCGCGCCGCGCCACCTCCAGGAGCTGTGGTTCCCGCGCCTCGTGAAGGACCCGACGTTCCTGCTTGCGCATTGCCTGACCGAGCCCAGCGGCGCCTCCGACCGCTGGCTGCCCTACAACGTGCCGGAAGCGTCGATGCGAACGCGGGCCGTGCTGAAGGGCGACCGCTGGGTGATCAACGGCCGCAAGCAGTTCATCAGCAACGGCTACGACGCCAAGCTCTACGTCGTCTACGCCAACACCAATACCAAGGTCGGCATGCTCCAGGGCACCTCGAGCTTCCTCGTCCCGCGCGACACCAAGGGCTTCACCGTGCAGCGCTGCAACGAGACCCTCGGCGGGCGCTTCATGAACAATGGCGAGATGGTGTTCGAGGACATGGAGCTGCCCAAGGACCACATTCTCGTCGAGAACAACGCGCTCTCGCGCGCGGGCATCTACTTCCGTCCCGGCAAGATCATCCAGGGCTCGAAGAACCTGGGCGTGGGCGTGCGGGCGTTCGAGGAGACCGCCAAATACGTCCAGGAGTACGTCCAGGGCGGCCGCATCCTCATCAAGCACCAGGCGACCGCGCTACGCCTCGCGGAGATGGCGACGGATATCTGCGCGGTGCGCGGACTCCTGCGCGAAGCAGCCGCCGCGGTGGACGCGAACGCGCCGGACGCCGACGTGCTCTGCAACATGGTGAAGCTCCACGCGTCGGAAGCCGTGCTGAGAGTGTGCAAGCACGCCATGGAGCTACACGGCGGCAACGGCACCATGCTCGACTTCGGCATCGAGAAGCTCTACCGCGACGCCTCCATGTTCCTGCACATGGACGGCACGGTGGACGTCACCAAGTTCAAGATCGTGAAAGCGCTCTTCCCCGACACCGCCGGGAAGTACGCCGGCCCGGAGGCCTGACAGCGCCGCGGTGACGCGGCGAGGAATCGAAAGCGCCGCAGTACGGTTGTCGCCGATCGGCGAAGCCGGAACCTACCTAAAATCAGCCGATTACCGCGGATGCGCCGTACCGCGTCGGGTATCCACGACGCTCGACCGACGCCCGACGCCGGGACAACGGCCCCAAGAGCTTGATTGTGTGAAATTTGTCACTTCTGGCACGGATGTCGCTTCTATGTCGCGACCGACAAACTGCAACAATCCTTCGTCAGGCTTCTTCGGAAAGGAGAAATCCGCTATGCCGGCAAGAAAAGGCGCATCGGCGCGCATGCAGCGAACGCTTCGCCCGCTCGCGTGGGACGAGATCGACGAGCCAGGGGCCTATGTGGAAGTGACCACTGGCAAGCTCTATCGCATCACGCAAGACAGTCTGCTCGTTGACAACTCGCTCGCGAGGCCCGGGAACGGCGGGCCGGCCTCGCCCGTCGTGCAGCTGAGCAGGGACCCGTTCATCTTCGATCTCGCGGCGCGGATGCTCTGTGTCGAGCACAACATCCGGCCCAACTTCTAATGGAGGACACATGGCACTCAAACCGCGAGCCGTCCCTTCCGGACATCGCACCGCGACGCCGTTCCTCGTGGTGGACGACGCCGCGGAGGCGATCGACTTCTACATGCGCGCGTTCGGCGCGAAGGAGCTGATGCGCGTCGAGAACAACGGCAGGATCAGCCACGCGCAGTTCAGGATCGGAAATTCCCGCTTCATGCTGTCCGACGAGCACCCGGAGACGGGCGTGCGCGGGCCGCGGTCCTATGGCGGCTCCCCGCTCCGGATCTTCCTCTACGTCGACAACGTCGATACGTTCGTCGGCCGGGCGGTCGCGATCGGCGCGAAGCTGCAGCAGCCGGTGGACGAAAAGCGCTACGGCGACCGCTCCGGCAGCCTCGAGGATCCGTTCGGGTACACCTGGCACGTCGCGACGCACCGGAAGGACGTCTCCCCCGGGGAAATCCGGAATCACCCGTCGGACATCACGTATCCGTGAGGCGCCGACCCGCGGGTCACGGCCCGCCGGTCATGCTTCGGCCACGCACTCGATCTCGAGCAGGAAATCCGGGTTCGCCAGGTCGCACACGATCGTGGTGCGCGCCGGGTAGTCGCCTTCCTTGAAGTACTCGCGGTAGATGCGGTTCATGTCGTCCCAGTCCGACTTGCGGACCAGGATCACGTTGACCTTCACCGCCTTGTGCAGGCCGCTGCCCGCCGCCGCGAGCACCGCCTGGATGTTCTTCATCACCTGGTGCATCTGCGCGGGGAAATCGCCCTTCGCGATCTGGCGGTCGCCGTAGAACGCGGGCGTGCCCGACACGAATACCAGGTGGCCGGACTTCACGGCCGGGGACAGCGGTGCCTTGGGCGGCGTTCCCGACTTGGGACGGATGATTTCTCGGGCCATGTGCTTCCTCCTCTTGTTGCGGGCGCCGGGCTAGCCGGGGCGCTGAGCGAGCTCTTTCAGCCACGCGGCGCTGTCGCGCCCGGGATGCACCGTGCCGCAGCGGCGGCAGCGCCGCGCGGACTCGGGCGAGTCGTAGAACGCGTCGTAGGCCCTGGGCAGGTCGGCGACGATGTTGGTCAACTGCACATCGATGCGGTGGACGCGCTCCCCGCAGCGGGCGCAGTACCACTCGAACCCGTCGACGACCCCTTTGGCGCGCGTGCGCTCGATCACCAGGCACACGCTGCCCGCCTCCGGCCGCTGCGGCGAGTGGCGCAAGTGCGGCGGCAGCAGGTAGGTGTCCCCTTCCCTGAGATCGACGCGCGCGTAGCCCCCGTTCTCCCAGATCAGCAGGTGCGCATTGCCCTTCATCTGGAAGAAATACTCCTCGTGCGGGTCGTCGTGAAAGTCGGTGCGCTGGTTGGGGCCGCCAACGACGGTCACGATGAAATCGGTGTTCTTCCAGACCTGCTGGTTGCCGACCGGGGGCTTCAGCAGGTGCGCGTTCGCCTCGATCCAGCGCTGGAAGTTGAACGGCTGCGAGTACGGCAGTGGCGGAGTGTGCGATTGCATGGTTTCGTCATTCCCGCGCAGGCGGAAATCCAGTCAATGACCTTCCGCGGTCTTCGGCGCGGCGGCAGGGTTCCACTGGCCGCGGCGCATGCGCGAGATCTTCACGCTGCTGAACAGCCCCGCCTTGCGAAACGGCTCCTCCCGCGAAAAAGCCTCCGCCGCGGCGCGGTCGGGCACATTGATGACGAGGACGCTGCCGGTGCGCGTCGTCCCATCCTCGGCGAGCAGCGCGCCGCCCAGGAAGAGGATGTCCCGGTTTTTTTCCAGGTATGCGAAATGCGCGTCGCGGTTCGCCGCGCGCACCGCCGCGCCGTCGGGGTGGTCTTCCTGGTAGATGATGTAGAGCATGAGCGCTCAGCGCTTGGGGAGTTGGATGCGCTTTGCGACAGGATATCCGAGCACCCCGTTGTGGGCAAAGACATAGACGCTGTTGCGCGTCAGATCGCCGGTCACGGCGAGCATGTAATCCTCGGGCTTCCACACCAGCGGCACCTTGCGGCTGGGGTCGTCCGAGTCGTGGAACACCTCCGGGATGCGCCCCGCCCGTGCCTCCTCCGCCAGGTTCCAGGTGGGCTTCTGCGTCCAGTCGCGCAGGATGCGCTCGAACTCGTGCGCCGGGATGCGGGCGTGCTCGAACAGTTGGCGCTTCAGATCCGCCCGCGACCAGCCCCAGCCGGCAATGGTCTCGGCGATGATCGGCGAGAGCAGCATCAGCGGCCGCAGCGTGCCCATGCCCTGCCCGACCGTGAACATGAGCTGCCACGAGTACTGCCGGATCACCGCGTCATAGAGATACGGCATCATCGCCTCGGGGGTCGCGCCCGACACCGAGGAGATGTGGTTGCCGCCGGTATAGCGCGCGATGGTGACGGTGCTACTGCCCGGCGCGAAGCCGAAATCGGCGCTGTTGGGCTCCCAGCCGATCTTCTTCAGCACGTCCTCGTTTTCTGCGACGACCACGCGCCAGGTGTTGCCGAAGGTCGCCTTGTCGTTCCTGTGCGGCAGGAAGCCGGCAACGTTGCGCAGGTAAAGCCGCCAGAAGCGCCCGATCGAAGTGTTGGGCCGGAAGCCGTCCCGCATCACCCCCTGCGTGTAGTTGAAGCCGAGCTGCTGGATGACGGGGCCGTTCACGATGATCAGAGTCTCGCCCCCGGGCGTGTTGCCGCTGTGCTCGACGCCGTAGGCCGGGTCGGCCATGGCCTCGATCAGCGCGACCAGCACCGGCATGTATTCCGGCCGGCATCCCGCCATGACGCCGTTCACCGCGATGCTCCAGATCGTCGCCGCGCGGCTGTCCGGGAGCAGCGCCCCCAGCGATTCGCCGGGATCGCGGCCGGTATGGCGCAGGAACTGCTCGACCTTCTCGCGCGTCGGCGGCACGATTGGCAGCCCGTCGGAGAGGCCGTGATCGTAGAAGTAGTCGTTGATCTCCTGGAAGCCGCCCTTGACGACGACGTCACGCGCACCGGGCTCGTCCCCGGTTCCGGCCGCCTTGGGCGCCTTGAGCAGGTTGTCGATCACCCCCTCGAGCGTGACCTCGAGGACGTTACGCTCGAGCATCTCCTTGCTCTGCACCCCGGGATGGCCGATCACCCGCGCGACCGGGAGATTGGGCATGCCGAGCCCGATCGAGGACGCGGCGGCAAGACCCATGAAGCCTTCGCACACGAGAGTGGACGAAGGCACACCGGCCGCCTCTCCCGCCGCGCTCGCCCGCAACACGGCGGGCGTGCAGCTTCCTCAACAGCCCATGCCCGATATGACGGCGTCGACTCTGAGCTCGCGGAAGCGCTGCGGCAACGCGGCCACGACCTCGCGTTCCTCGCTGCCGTGCGAGTTGCCGAACTCGCGCCAGCTCACGAAGCGCACGCCGGGAAAGCGCGCCTTCAAGCCCGCCTCGAGGAACTCGAACACCTCGTCGCCGCGAAACACGTGGTCCCATACCTGCGCGACTGTCTTGCCCGCGAGCGTGTCGAGCCGCTTCGCGAGCGGCTTCACCCGCGCCTGACGCGGGCTGCGCGGCCACAGCGCTTCGTAATACCCGTCGTTGCCCGCCATGATCCGGACTTTCGTGACGCTTGGATGATCGCGCAAGGATACTACTGTACAGCGCGGCGACTGACCGAAGTCAATGGGCTTCAACGTCCACTTTTCCCGGGCTGGTGCCGGTAGTGTTACCCCGGTCCCATTTCCTGGCGTTGGTGCTCACCGCTAGAATAGCGCGTGTTTGCTGCATCCTTGTCTGGCCCGTCGTTCAACCGTCGCGCCTATACCTGGTCCGCTCTCCTGGCGCTCCCTTTGCTCTTGATCAGTCACGTTGCCGCTGCGCAGGCGCACTCATTTGCCGTTGAATTGGAGGCCCCCGCCGCGCTCAAACCGGTACTCCAGAAGCAGCTGCAGATCTATGGTGAGATTGCCGACCCTGCACTAACGGAACTGCGCTTTGGCTTCCTGGTACGCCGCGCGGCCGAGGAAATCAAATCCATCCTGATGACCGAGGGCTATTTCTCCCCGACGATAAAGCAACGGATTGAACGCGGGGCTGATCGCTCCCTCGCCCGTTTTGAGGTGCTCCCGGGAGAACCTTCCCGGATTATCGGCATTGATCTCAGGTTTCGTGGTGCGATCGCAGAACCCGGCGTGGAAAACGACCAGCACAGGACCGACCTGCGCCGCTCGCTGCCGCTGCGTATGAATGGGATCTTCCGTGATGCCGAGTGGGACAAGGCCAAACAGCAGTTGCTGGTGGCGCTGCACTCGAATCGGTATCCCACGGCGCGAATCATCGATAGCGAAGCACTGGTTGAACCCGATGCCCATACGGTAACGTTGCGTATCGAAGTGGATAGTGGACCGGCCTTCACTTTCGGCGAGCTTTACATCGAAGGTCTGAGCGCCTTGCCCGCGTCCATCATCACCAGCCTCAACCGCATCAAACCCGGATCGCGCTATAGCGAACGTGATCTGAGCGATTACCAGAATCGGCTGCAGCAGACCAACTACTTCCGCAGCGTGTTCGTGACCACGCCCAAGGATCCCGCCAGCCCGGAACGGGTGCCGATCCGGGTGAGCGTGGTGGAAAACACCGAGCGCCGAATCGGCATTGGCGCCTCGCTCAGCACGGATGTCGGTATCGGCGCGGAATTCCGCTACGACGACAACCTCACGTTCCGGCCGGGTTGGCGTTCACGCAGCACCATCAAGGCCGACCAGCGGGAACAGTCCATCGCGACGGAACTGTACCTGATGCCCATATTCGGCGAACTTCAGCCCCGCACGGACTTACAGGTAAAGCAGACCGACATCCAGAACGACGAGACGACCAGCACCATACTGGGCGCACGTCTGCAAAGGCCCGGCTTCGAATCCGAATACACTCTTTCCATCGAACTGCGCCACGAACGCAAAGTGGTGGCAGGCGAGTTCGACAGTGACGCGACCTCACTGCCGCTCAACTTCTCCTGGACGCACCGCAGGCTGGATAACGCCCTCTACCCGCGCAATGGCTTCATAGTGAACCTCCAGGCCGGTGGCGCCTTTGACAAGGCCATAACGGATCAGCGGTTTACGCGGCTATATGGCAAGGCCAGCACCTACTGGCCCCTCGGCGCAAGCGGCACGCTGATTCTGCGCGGTGAACTGGGTGCGGTGAATGCCACTTCGAGCCAGAATATCCCGGACGACTATCTGTTTCGTGCCGGCGGCAGCCAGACCGTCCGCGGCTATGCCTACGGAGCGCTGGGCATCGATCAGGACGGCGCCGTTGTGCCTGGCCTCTACATCGGCGTGGCCAGCGCGGAGGTCTCGCACCCGGTCACGGAACAGTGGGCTGTAGCACTGTTCTACGATGCAGGAAACGTGGTGGATCGATGGCAGGATTTTTCTGCAGTGAGGGGCTATGGCATCGGCGTCCGCTGGAGAAGTCCGTTTGGGCCGCTGAACGTGGATCTGGCCTATGGTGAAGCGACCAGGGAATTCCGCGTGCACTTCGCTGTGGGAATCACTTTTTGATGCGCCGCCTGGCCTACCTCCTGCTTGGCTTCCTCGCCCTCGGCGCCGCGATGGTTTGGCTCGCGGGCCGCGACGCGAGCCTGCAGTGGGCGCTCGACCGGGTTTCCCGGGCCAGCCAGGGCAAATTGCAGTTCGAAGGCGTCCGCGGCTCTCTGCTGGGCACCATCGACGTGGATCGTGCCCATTTTTCCAGTCCGGAACTCGAAATCAGGATTACTCGCGGCAGCTTGCAGTTCTCCCTCTTCCCCCTGCTGAGGGGCGATCTGATCATCGACCGCGTGGCAGCCGATACGGTCACCCTGCGCCAAACGCCGACCGGCAAGCCCTCGCAGGCACCGCAAGACCTGACGCTGCCGCTGGCGATTCAGGTGAAAGCGCTGGAAGTGAAGGAATTTTCCTTTGAGTCCGGAGCGCTGAATCTGTCAGTTGCCCGGCTGCGGGGACAATTCAGCAGCGACGGCAAGCAGCACGAGATCGTACTCGATCATTTGGAATCTCCATGGGGCACGGCTTCTGCATCGCTGTCCCTGGGCGGCCTGGCACCGTTTGCGCTAACCGGCAAGACACAGTTCAAGCCGCTCCAGCCGGCATGGCTGCCCATGACTCGCATCGCGTTCAGCGGCAATCTGCTTGAGTTCCGGGCGAATCTCGACGCCCATACGGCATCGCTATCGGTCAAGGCAGCCGCTCAACTGCGCCCCTTCGATCCCGCCGTGGTGCCCGACCTGACTGCCGACATCGAGCGGATCGACCTGCGCAGTCTGGATCCCACTCTACCCCGGGCTGAACTGAAGGGAAGCATTCGCGCGCATATGGGTGCCGACAACGCCTTGACCGGCGATGTGCGGCTCCGTAATGCTCAAGCTGGGCCGCTCTCAACGGATCAGCTGCCATTCAGCGAAGCGCGCTTCCATTTCCGAACGGACTTCCAGCAGTTGCGCCTCTCCCATCTGGATCTGAAGCTTGTTCGCGGATCCTCCCTGGCCGGAGAGGCGGTCCTTGCCGCAGACGGTATCACTGCGCAACTTACCACGTCGGGACTGGATCTCAGCGCTTTCCACGCCAGGCTCAAACCAACCCGGCTCGCCGGCAATCTTGCACTAGACCTTCATCGGACCCGCCAGCGCATCAATGCACGGCTTGCCGACCGGCATTACCACTACGAGGCCGACGTTACGCGTCGGGGCGATCGCCTGGAAGTGCGCAAAGCGCAGGTCCGTGCCAATAGTGGCAGCATCACGGCACAGGGATATTTCGAGACGACGCGAACCTACCCGTTCAAGGGCCATGTCGAGTTCAGTCAACTCGATCCAGCCGCGTTCGGCGATTTCCCCTCCGCGCAGTTGAACGGCACTGCCGACGTTAACGGATGGATCAACCCGAACTGGCAAGCCGACGTGAAGCTCGCGTTGAAGAACAGTAGCTGGCGTAACCAGCCGCTGTCAGGGCGGGTCGAAACATCGCTGAGCGAGGCGCGCCTGTGGAACAGCCACGGTGAAATCTTCCTCGGCCGTAACCAGTTGGATTTTCGTGGTGCGCTCGGCATGCCCGAAGACCAACTCGATGTGGAATTCAAGTTGAGCAGTCTCGAGCAGGTTATCGACCAATGGCAGGGATCACTGCAAGGCCGGGCACGCCTGCAAGGCAAGTGGCGCTATCCGTCCCTCGACATCGATGTGACGGGGGAAAAGCTGCGGGGGCCGCAGCAGATACGCCTCGACACATTGCAGTTGCGGGCAGCGGTCGAGCCTGCACTGGATGCGCCGCTGCGGATCGACGCGCAACTCAAAGGCATCGCTTTCGCCGGCATGACCAGTGATTCCCTGCTGCTGCAAGTCGCGGGCACCAATCGCGACCACCAGGCACAGTTGTCGATCGACGGTGAGCGCCTGGCACTGCACGCACAATTGAATGGCGGATTGCAGAATCTGGTGGGGTGGTCGGGACGCATCGCACGGCTGGATATGACCCGACCACATCCGGTGAAGCTCGAAGCGCCGGCCACGCTGGCCGTCTCGAAAACCGGGCTCGACATCGGCGCGGCACGACTCACCTCCGACGGTGCGCGCCTGGAAATGACGCAGTTGACTATCGCCCCGGGCGTCCTGCGCACCCAGGGCCGCTTCACCGGGTTGCCGCTCGCGCTGCTCAACCTGCTGCCGGCGAACTGGGGAATCGAGACATCGCTGTTGCTGGGCGGCGAATGGAGTATCGACGCGGCACAAACGCTGAATGGCTTCCTGCGCGTGCACCGCGAATCCGGTGACATTTTGATGGTCGGTGAAAATGCGATCGAGGAGCAACTGACCGAAGCACGCCTCTCCGTCGTTGCCGACAACAATCACCTGCACATTGAGAGCAATGCCACCGCCAGGCGCGGCGGCTTCGTTCGCGCGCAACTGGATGTGCTCGCCGCGAAGGACGACTCGGGCTGGGTGGTCCAGGCAGATGCACCCATCGTGCTGAACGCCGATGCGAACCTGCTATACATGGACTGGCTCGGCCCATTCATCCACCCGAGCTTGCTTACGAACGGAAAGTTGCACGCGTCGGCGAGCGGCCGCGGAACCTGGGGAGCACCGATCCTCGAGGGCCGCATTGAAGGGTCCGATCTCGCGATCAGTGAAGCGGGCAGCGGCGTGCGCCTGACGAAGGGCACGCTGACTGCGCACTTTTCCGATGAACAGCTCGTGCTGGACGATTTCATAATCCATGGCAAGCAAGGTTCGCTCGGCGCAACGGGACGAGCCAGCTTCCGCGGCGAGCCAAAGCTCGCTCTGACCTTCCAATCCAGGCAGCTTGGGCTACTGGATCGCCCTGGTTGGGACGTCAATGCCGATACCGATGGCACGCTCACTGCAGATCGCCTGGGGGCCAGGTTGGCCGCCCGTATCAAGGTCAATCACGCCAAAATCGGTATACCGGAGCGCCGCGCCGCAGTGCTGTCGCAGGATGTTGTGATAAAGGGTCCGGCGGACTACGCAATAAAGAAAGGCCCGTCGAACGTTGCGCTGGATTTGCTGGTGGATCTGGGCAGTGATTTCCGTGTAAGAACGATCATTAGCGGCGCGGCCCTGAAACAAGTGCTATCCGTTTATCAGAACAGGCTGGATGCGCGGCTTGGCGGGAGCCTGCAGATCCGCAATGAGTCGACCGGCGCACTCTCCGCCAAAGGCAAAATCCACGTGGTTGACGGCATCTACACGTTTCTTGGCAGACAGCTGGAAATCAAGCGCGGCACGTTCCAGTTTGATGGCCCCGTCGACAATCCCGCGTTGGATATCCTGGCCATGAACGAGCAGTTCCAGGTAAAGGTCGGCGTCAGTATCACGGGCACCGCCCTCAACCCCCACACACAACTCGTGTCCGATCCCGTGGTGTCCGAACAGGAGAAGCTCTCCTGGCTTCTGTTCGGGCGTGGCGGACAATCTCCGGACTACGCACGCTCGAGCGGCGGTGCTAGTACCCTCACGTCCCTGGGTATGCAAGTGTCGGAGACAGTCTACGTGGGCTACGAACAGGGTTCGGTTGGGACCTCGAATATCATGACCATTTACACCAAGCTGACGAAACGCCTCACCGCAGAAGCGCGAACCGGTGATACGAGTTCGCTAAGGCTGTTTTACACCTTCGAACTGGATTAGGTATGCATTTCGGATATAGGAGGTACTTCTGATCAGACGGGAATCTGATCTAGGGCAACGTCCGTTAGCAGGCGACCAGCGTCCCGAGCGTCCGCTCATGGCCGGAAGCGCACACATCCAGTTAGATCAGATCGCGGCTACCAAGAAGAACTAAAGGGGCGGCCACCCCTTCTGCCTTTTGTCTCAGATCTTCCACCCCAGCCATTCACACAGCCCCCGCCCCAGGATCCACTCCTTGTCGCCGGCGGAAAGCCAGGGAATCTCCTCGCTCATGTAGGTGAGCGACTGACCGTAGCTGCACGGCAGCCGCGACAAGTCGCTGCCCCAGAACATGCGCTTCGGCCCGAAGGTATCGTAGACGCGGCGGATATACGGCTGGAGCTGGCGGAACGGGTATGCGTCCGTTGCGTAATGCGGCAGACAGCTCACCTTCACTGCGACGTTGGGCCGCTTCGCGAGCGCCAGCACGTTGTCGAGGTGCTGGAACGCTTCCGCTCCCTTGCCGGTTGTGAGGCCGAGGTGATCGATCGTGAGTTTCAAACGCGGATGACGCTCCGCCACGCGATCGATGAGATGCATGTCCGAATGGAGCGCGAGCGTCATGACCGGCACGCCCGCTTTCTCCGCTTCCAGCCACAGCCAGTCGAGGCGTCCCTCGGTCAGCAGCGGCCGCAGGAATGGCCGGTGCATGGTGAAGCGCAACCCCAGCATGCCGGGCTGCTTGCGCCAGGACGCGATCTTCGCGCGTGACTCGTGCGCGTCGGGATCGAGCCGGCCCATGACTGCGAAGCGCTTCGGGTATTTCTGTGCGGCGGCGAGGCACACATCGTTGCGCTCGCCCTCCCACGAAGGCGGCACCAGCACGCACGCGTCCACACCGGCGGCGTCCATCTCGCGCAGCAGGTCCTGCGCGGTAATCGGATCCGGCTTGTGCGGCTGGTGCCGCGCCGGCCACGGCCGCTCCGGGGTATTCGCCGCCCAGATGTGGACCTGTGCATCGACGATCATTTCCACCCCAGCCATTCACAGACACCCCGCCCCATGACCCACTCGAGGTCCTGGCCCTTCAGCCACGGCAGTTCCTCGGTAAAGAGCGTGACGCCCTGCTGGTAGGGGCATGGCAGGCGCGAGAGATCGGTGCCCCAGAACGTGCGCTTCGGGCCGAACGCATCGAACGCCTTGCGTATGTAGGAATGCAGGTTGCGGAACGGATAGGGCTGCGAGCTGAAGAACGGGAAGCAGCTCACCTTGGTCGCCACGTTGGGGCGCTTCGCGATCGCGAGGAGCTTGTCGAAATCGCGGAAGGCGGCGTCGTCCTTGCCATCCACCAGCCCCGAATGGTCCATGACGAGTTTCAGCCGTGGGTAGCGTTCCGCGATCCGGTCGACGAAGTGCACCATCGGATGGGTGACGAGGAGATAGATCGGCACGCCGTGCTTCTCCGCCTCTCCCCACAGCCATTCGGTGTGCCCTTCCGTCAGAAGCTCCTTCAGCGGCGAGCGGTGAAAGACGAAGCGCAAGCCCAGCATGCCGGGCTGCTGCTTCCAGGCCGCGATCTTGCGGCGGGATTCGGGCGCGACCGGGTCGATACGACCCATGACCGCGAAGCGATCGGGGTGCGCCTTCACGGCCGCCAGCGCGAGATCATTGCGGTCGCCTTCCCATGAGGGCGGCACGATCACCACGCGCGAGACGCCCGCGGCATCCATCTCGCGCAGCAGCTCGTCCTTGCCGAGCGGCACCTCGCGCTGCGCCTTGACCGTCCGGTTCTTCGGCCACGGACGCTCGGGCGTATCCGCGCCCCAGATATGCACCTGTGAATCAACGATCATCATTGCGCGGACTCCGCGGTGATACCCGCTTCCTTGATGACGCGGGTCCAGCGCTTCAACTCGGTGCGGATCATGTCGTGAAACTCGGCGGGCGTGCTGCTCGCGGGCTCGAGACCCATCGCCGCGAGCTGCTTCGCGAAGTCAGGATTGGCAACCGCCTTCTTCATTTCCGCGTTGATGCGGTCCACGACGGGCTTCGGCATGCCGGCCGGCCCGAGCAGCCCGAACCACGTCGTGTTGCTGAATCCGGGGAGCGTTTCCGCGATCGCCGGCACGTCAGGCCACCCGCTGACGCGCGTTGGATGCCCGATCGCGATCGCCCTCACCCGCCCGGCTTTCACCTGCGGCCCGGTATAGGGAATGCCGCCGAAGAGCGCCTGCGCGCGGCCGGCGATGACATCCACCACGGCCGGGCCGCCGCCTTTGTAGGCCACGTGCACGAACTGGAAGCCGGTCATCACCTTGAGCAGCTCCGCGCCGAGGTGATTGGGCGTCCCGAAACCGACCGACGCGAAGTTGATGTTCCCGGGCGGCTTCTTGGAGAGCGCGAGGAACTCCTTGAGATTCTGGGCCGGCAGCCCGGGATAGACGACCAGAAGGAAGGGCGTGTACACCCCGAGCCCGATCGGCGTGAAATCCTTGACCGGATCGTACGGCACCTTCGGGTTGATGGCCGGAGCCGTCGCGA
>Ga0208685_1000240_pt1 | contig 20420 bp, 22 predicted proteins | sample EasRivMeERMLT890_FD_187533 | JGI IMG/M metagenome (GOLD analysis project Ga0208685, IMG submission 187533) | Soil microbial communities from meander-bound floodplain in the East River, Colorado, USA - East River MetaG ERMLT890 (SPAdes) (version 2) | ecosystem: Environmental > Terrestrial > Soil...
GTCAAGGCCCTGGCCACCGTGGAGAGTGCCTGGCAGCAGGGCGCAGTCAGTTCCGCGGGCGCTGTCGGCATCATGCAGATTGTGCCCGGCACCGCCGAATATATGGAGACGGAGGTCTTCAAGGCCCCGATGAACGAGGACATTAGCGTCGAGGACAACATCCGCATGGGCACGCGCCTCCTCGCCCTCCTCACCAGCACGACTGGCACGGAGCGCGACGCCGTCGCCGCCTACTACCAGGGCCTCACCCCCACCCAGTCCGGAGTCTACTTCAACGAAACCCAGGGCTACGTCGCCAGCGTCTACGCTACCAAGTACCTCTACTGGCCCTAGACCAATCCAGTCATCCCAAATGACGTAGGGGCGGGGCCAAACCCGCCCCTTGCCTGTTGCCATGAATTGTCATCTTGCCGCGCAGGATCCGGTGGGGCGAGCGGTGACCGAAGTCCGAAGTCTCCCTCGCTGCCTCTTTTACTCTTTACTCTTTCCCTCCAGCTTCTCCAGCCGGTCATAAATCTCGTAGTCGATCCCGCGGTGCCGGGCGATCGCCGTTCCCATAACGCCCAACGCCAGTACAACCCCACCAATCCAAACCGCGGCCGACTCACCCTCCGCTGCGCCATAGGCCAGTACCAGCGCTCCAATCGCGCCGATCAACCCCGGCATCCCCACCAATGCATGTCCATCCTCCTCCTCCCGCAACCGCCTAAAGATCCGAACGAACTGGCTCAAAGGATCCCTCCTGTGACCTAGACTGCCGATGCCCATAAACCATTCACCATTAGCTATTTGCTATTTGCCACTCCCCCAATTCCAAGCTCCCCCGCCACCGGCTTCAGCGACTCGATCACGAACGCGATGTGCTCGTCCAGATCCACCCCCAGCACTTCCGCTCCGCCCGTGATGTCCTCCCGGTTCGCCGTCCTGGCGAACCCCTTGTCCTTCATCTTCTTCCGCACCGCCCGCACGTCCACCTCGTCGATGCTCTTGTTCGGCCGCACCAGAGTCACCGCGATTACGAACCCCGCCAGCTCATCCACTGCGAAGATCGCCCGGTCCATGTCGTTCTCGCGCTGCACCCCCAGCTCCTCCAGGTACGGAGCGTGGCACAGCACCGCGTGCACGATCTCCTCCGGCACCCCGCGCTCCCGCAGGATCGGCGCCCCCTTCGCCGGGTGCTCTGCCGCCGTCGGGTGCATCTCGAAGTCGAAGTCGTGGAGCAGCCCCACGATCCCCCACGTCTCCACGTCCCCGCCCAACTTCCGAGCGTACGCCCGCATCGCCGCCTCCACGGCCAGCCCGTGCTTCCGCAACGGCTCCCCTTTTGTGTACTCGCACAGAATCTGCCAGGCCTCGTCTCTATTCATGCGGGCCTCCCTTCGTGCGGCAGATGATACTACCGCCACGTCTAAACGGATAACTCGTCACATGTCCCGGACCCCGTATCTGCGGTAAACTACCTAATAGTCCCTATTCCCGTTAGAACGAAAGGGCGAACACCATGCCACGATCAATCTGGAACGGCGTCATCTCCTTCGGGATGGTGTCCATCCCCGTTAAGCTCTATACCGCGACCGAGGACAAGGACATTTCCTTCAACCTCCTCCACAAGGAGTGCGGCACACGCCTCAAGCAACTCCGCTGGTGCCCCGAGCACGAGCGGGCCGTGGAGTGGAGCGAGATCGCCCGCGGCTACGAATACGCCAAGGACGAGTACGTGACCATGGAGGACGAGGACTTCCAGAAGCTCCCGCTCCCCAGCAAGCAGACTGTCGAACTAACCGCCTTCGTCAAGGCCGAGGAGATCGACCCCATCTACTACCAGAAGACCTACTACCTCGAGGCCGAGACCAAGGGCCAGAAGCCCTACGCCCTCCTCCTGAGGGCTCTCAAGGAGAAGAACCTAAACGGCGTCGCCAAGATCGCCATCCGTAACAAGGAACAGCTCGCCGTGATCCGGCCCCTGGACGGCGGCCTGGTCATCGAGACCCTCCACTACCCGGACGAGATCCGCGAGGTCCCGTCCGAGCTGCCGGAAGTAAAGGTCGATAAGAAAGAGCTGGACATGGCCTACGCTCTGATCGACCTACTCGAGGACGAGTTCGAGCCCGAGAAGTACCAGGACGAGTACCGCGAGGCGCTGCAAAAGGTGATCGACGCCAAGCTCGACGGTGTGGAGATCAGCGCCGAGCCGGCCGCCCAGCCCGCGAAGGTGACGGACCTGGTGGCCGCCCTCAAAGCAAGCGTCGCCGCCGCAAAGAAGGCCAAGGAGGCGGAAGCCGAGGAGGAAGACGAGGCGCCGGCCCGCCGTCGCAAGGCCAGCTAGTGGCCATCACCCACGAGCAGATGCGCGCCGTGCTCACAGAGCACGTCGAGGCGGAGAACGCCCGTGACTCGGCGAGGGTCCTCGCGACCTACAGCCGAGAGAACGCCGTCTTCGAAGACGCGGCCACCGGCCGCCGCTACGAGGGCGGTGAGGCGATCGTCGGGGACAACTACCGTCACCTCTGGGACGGCTTCCCGGGGCTGGAGCGCCGGGTAACCCGCTGGACGCTGGGCGAGGACTCGGCGGTCATCGAGCTTGTTCTGAGCGGCACCCACAGCGGCGACTTCCGGGGCGTCCCGGCGACCGGCAAGGACGTCGAGTTCCGGATCATCGCCCACTTCCAGTTCGACGATGAGGGGCGTATCCAGCAAGAGACCGCCTACTACGACAGCGCCACCTTCCTTCGCCAGCTCGGCCTCACGCGCTGAGCCACCCTTTCGCCGCGACGCAACTGGTTCTAGGTTCCAGGTTCTTGGTTCTATAATCCACTCGTGGCACCCGCAGAACCCCGCCCTCGCCTCGTCCTCATCGACGGGCACTCTATCATCCACCGCTCGTTCCACGCGATGAAGCAGCTCGCCGAGCCGCTTCGGATGCGGTCAACCGGCGAGCTAACGGGCGCCCCCTTCGGTTTCGCCAACACCTTCCTCGCGATGTTCGACGAGCTGAAACCGACGCACGTGATCGTCACACTGGACACGTCGAAGCCGACTTTCCGGCACGAGATCACGGATACGTACAAGGCGACGCGCGTGGGGATGCCGAAGGAAGAGCGCGAGGAGTTCTCGCGGCAGATGAAGCGGACACAGGGGCTTATCGAGACGTTCGGGATGCCGATGGTGGAGCTGGAAGGCTACGAGGCGGATGACCTGATGGGCACTCTCTCAAAGCAGGCGGCGGCGGCCGGCATCGAGGTCTACCTGGTGAGCATGGACAGCGACATCGCCCAGCTTGTTGACGACGACCACGTAAACCTGTGGATGTACCGGCCCTACCAGCGGGACTCCGTGATCTACAAGGACTCGGCGGACATCAAGGAACGCTACGGCGTCGAGCCCGAACAGATGCCTGACCTGAAGGCGTTGAAGGGTGACACGTCGGACAACATTCCCGGCATCCCCGGCGTTGGCGACAAGACGGCGGCAAAGCTAATCGAGCAGTTCGGTACCATCGAAAACCTTGTCGCGAATGTGGACGAGGTGAAGCCGCCGAAGGTGCAGGGGTTGGTTCGGGAGTATGCGGATCAGCTACGGCAATCGAAGCAATTGGCGACGATTGTCCGTGACGCGCCTGCGACTTTGGATATGGAGAGCGCAGATTTCTACGCCCATTACGACTCGGCGCGTGTTCAAGAACTCTTCCGCGAGATGGAGTTCCGTACCCTGGTGCCGCGGCTGCCGGAGGGCAGCGCGTCGGCGGCCGAGCCGATTGATCTGGAGCCCGTCGAGACGAACTATCAGGTTGTCCGCGACGTGACAGCGCTCGAGTCACTGGCGAAGCGGATCAAGGAACAAGGTTCGTTTGTGCTGGACCTGGAGACGGCGAGCCGGGAGGCGATGACGGCGGACATCGTGGGCGTCACCGTTGGGCTGGGCAATGGCGAAGCACATTACGTGCCTGTCGCGCATGCGGTGAGGCTCGGCGACAGGGCGCAGCTAACGTTGCCGGACGCGCTGGTGGTGCTGGCGCCGTTGATTTCAGCCCAGGACGTCGCCATCACGGCGCACAACGCGAAGTTCGACATCGTCGTGTTGGCCAACCACGGGGTGGAGGTAAATGGCGTGGAGTTCGACACGATGGTCGCGGCCAACTTACTCGGCGAAGGCGGCGGCGCGGGGCGCCCGGAGGAGGGCAACCTGTCCCTCCCGTGGCTGTACGCAAGACGGTTCGGGACGGAATTGCCGGACCGTGGCGCGCTGATGGGCCACGGTGGCAAGAAGTCGGCCCAAATCACGTGGAGCGAGGTGGAGGCGGACGCGGCCGGAGAGTGCGCCTGTGCCCACGTGGACGCGATCTGGCGCTTGCGGCAGGTATTTGAGCCAGAACTGGTGGAGAAGGGGATGGAGGAGTTATTCCGGGACGAGGAGATGCCTCTGGTAACCACGCTTGCCCACATGGAACTGCACGGACTTGCGGTGGATACAGGGACTTTGCACGAGATGGCCGCGGTGATGGCGACGGATATCGCCAACCTGGAGGAGGACGTCTACAAGTCGGTCGGGCACGAGTTTAACATCGGGTCCCCGCAGCAGCTCTCGCAGATCCTCTTCGAGGAGATAGGGCTGCCGAAGACGCGGCGGCTGAAGACCGGCGCCTTCGCCACGGACAAGGACTCGCTCGATGCGCTGCGCGGCGTTCATCCCATCGTTGATCTCATCTTCGAATACCGTGAATTGGCGAAGCTGAAGTCGACGTATCTCGACCCGCTGCCTTCTCTGGTCAACGCCCGAACCGGGCGGATTCACACGGAGTACAACCAGGCAGGGGCGGCGACCGGGCGTCTCTCGTCCCACAATCCGAACGTCCAGAACATACCGGTCCGTGGCGAAGCCGGTGCCCGGGTGCGGCGAGCGTTCGTGGGGCGGGACAACGGGCCGGACCCGCAGTTGTTGTCAGCTGACTACTCGCAGATCGAACTGCGGATCATGGCGCACATCACGGGCGACCCAGGGCTTGTTTCTGCCTTTGAAAACGACGAGGATATCCATGCCGCCACCGCTTCGGAGGTATTCGGAGTGCCGATAGATGAGGTATCGCCTGAAATGCGGAGGCGCGCCAAGGTCTTCAATTTCGGTGTCCTCTACGGCCTCAGCGAGTACGGGCTCTCGGTGAAGGAGAAGATCCCGCGGGAGGACGCGGCGACGTTCATACGAACGTACTTCGAGAAGTATCCGGGTATCCAGGAGTACGTCTCGGAGACGGTATCGTCCGTGCGCATGAACGGCTACGTGCAAACGCTATTCGGGCGAAGGAGATACATTCCGGAGATCCACTCGGGGAACTTCAACGTCCGCAACGCCGCCGAACGCGCGGCGATCAACATGCCGGTGCAGGGAACTGCAGCGGACATCATCAAGATCGCGATGAACGGGCTGGACGAAAGGCTAACCTCGAACGGGATGCGTAGCTGGATGATCCTCCAGGTCCACGACGAGCTGATCTTCGAATGCCCGGGCGAGGAGCTTGAGGACGTCAGAAAACTGTGTCTCGACATAATGCCAGCCAGCCTTGAAATGAAAGTGCCGCTCAAGATCGACACGAAGGTAGGCCGAAACTGGGGGGAGATGCAGTATGGGGAGGCGGTGGACCTGGCGGCCTACGGGTAAGTCCGAACCTCGAACCCGGAAGGTTTTACAGCAGTTCAGCTCAACCGTCTTGTTCCGGCGGGACTTGCTCCATAGTCTGGAGGGAAGCCATGTGGGACATCCTGATTACCGGCGGCAACCTTGTGATTATTCCGGCGCTGCTCGCTACCGCGCTCGACAAACGAGCCTATATCCCGCGGATGTCCTCCGGCGTAACTCTCGCTGGCGTGATCGCTGTGATCGTCGGCATGGTGGGCGCCGGGCTCGTCTTTAGCCCCATCGTTTTGGGTGTCATCGGACTGATCTGGCTCTATATCTTCTGGTTCCGGCACCAGCCAGGCGAAGCAACGTCAGTAACTGGCGAAGTCTCCCTCGGCGGTGGTGAGGTGGTGAGTGTCGTTGAGGAGCCGCACGATACGGCGGCCCTCGCCGGCAACCACGATGTTGACCGAGGTGTGAGCGGGCCGAAAGAACATGTCATAGGGGGACTTGATGATGTGGCCGATGTACGAGTTGATCACGCCCCCGTGACAGACGATGACTATGCGCTCACCTGAGTTGTGGGCGATGGCCGCCTCGATGGCGTTGATCGACCGCTTGCGGAACTCATAGCTCGGCTCCGAGTACGGGTACACGTCCCAGCTTCGCTCATCCAGCATCCTTTGCCTTACGCCGAGCAGTAACTCACGGCCGATGAAACCCTCAACAGTCTTGTCTGGTGGAACGTCACGGAAGACTCCGACTTCCTGAAGGTCCTGGACTACAGTCAGTTCCAGATGTTTGTGGTGTGAGACCACTGCCTGCGCCGTTTCCATCGCGCGCTTCATAGGGCTCGCGAATATGGCGTCGACCTTCTTCGTGGAAAGGGCCTCGCCGACGAGCTTCGCCTGCATGCGTCCGTGCTCGGTGAGGGGCGGATCGAACGTGTCGCCCACGAGTCCTTCGAAGTTCGCATCTTGCTGGGCGTGCCGCACCAGGATGACCTCGGTCACGCCCTCTATGCCGGTGAGGAACGCCTGGTCGAAGACTCCCGGGACCCTTAGTTTGCGGCCTGGTTGGGCCTCTTCTTTCGAATCGCTCATTCGTGTTCTCCTCCAGGGCCATCATAGCCCAGCGGCTCGCCAGGTTTGAGAGGGGTTGGCGTAAACCCGTTGTTAAATGCCGGTGGTAGAATGCCGCCGATGGCTGAGAACCCGTACAGAGCGCTGCCGTCCGTAGATCGCGTGGTCGCGCACGAGTCTTTGCGCGCGCTTCGGGAGCAATCCCCGGAAATGACGGTCCGACTGGCGAGGCGTGCCCTTGAAACCGCAAGGAACGCGGTGGCGGACGGCCAGGGGGCCAGGGATGAGAACGAGATCGCCGCGCAAGTGGCGGACCTGGCGCAAGCTGCTGTTGAGCCATCGCTACGGCCGGTGATTAACGCAACCGGGGTGATTCTCCACACGAACCTGGGCCGGGCGCCACTCTCGATGGCCGCCCGCGAATCGATGGATGCAGTGGCATGGGGCTACTCGAATCTTGAGTTCGATCTAGATGCTGGGGAACGAGGGTCGCGGCAGACGCATCTCCAGGAAACGATCTGCCGAGTCACGGGGGCCGAATCCGCCGTGGTAATGAACAATAACGCTGCTGCTGTGCTTCTGGCGCTAACAGCAATTGCCAGAGAACGGGAAGTTGTTGTTTCTCGAGGGCAGGCGGTCGAGATCGGCGGCGGGTTCCGGATCCCGGACGTTCTGCGACAGTCCGGGGCCACGTTGGTTGAAGTGGGAACGACGAACAGGACTAATAAGAGGGACTATGAGTCGGCCGTCGGGCCGGAGACGGCGGCAATCCTGCGGGTGCACGCGAGCAACTTCAAGGTCGTGGGTTTCACACATGAGGCGTCTCTGGCGGATATGGTGCGAGTAGCCAGGGAGCACGCGATCCCGCTGATTGACGATGTCGGTTCAGGTTGCTTGATCGATGTGACGCAGTTTGGGCTGGCGCCAGAGCCCACTGTTCAGGAGAGTGTCGCTGCTGGCGCTGACTTGTGTCTCTTCTCCGGGGACAAGCTCCTCGGTGGTCCGCAAGCTGGGATCATTGTTGGGCTCGCGGAGTTGGTTGAGCGCCTGGAGTGCCACCCACTGGCGAGGGCCTTGCGCCCGGACAAGGCAACTCTGGCGGCGCTCCACGCCACGTTATTGCATTACCTGAAGGGTGAAGCTCTTACTGAGGTTCCGGTCTGGCGAATGATCTCAATGCCGCTTGAACAGATCGAGCAGCGGGCAAGCGCATTAACGAAGGCTATCGGCGAGCCTGCGATCGTGATCGATGGTAGATCAATGGTCGGCGGTGGCAGTCTGCCCGAGGAGAGCTTACCGACGAAACTGCTTGCTATCGCTGGAGACGGCGCGTGGCTCGACGGTGCCGCTCGACGATTGCGGCTCGGAAGTCCGTCAGTCGTTGCCAGGGTGGCCGACGGGCAGTTGCTCCTCGATCCTCGGACTGTTGATCCGGAGGACGATGGAGCCATCGTTGAGGCGCTAAAGCCTCTCCTTGCAGCTCGCTAGTATTCGATTCGGAAGCCGGTGTGGGCCTCGGGGCCCTCTGGATCGAGGCGATCCAGCCGCGGATAGACCCGCTTGAACCACTGGTGCGGTGCGTTGACGGCGGCAAAGATGCCGAGACCGGTGAGGACACCGCCCACTATGCCAGCGATATCGCTGTCTGCAGCGAATGCAACGATCAACGCGATAGCCGCGGCGATGCCGAGGGTGGTAGCGAGAGCGGCCCCGCCATGGCCGCACTCTCCGTTCCTTGTGCATTCGTGACTGCGCGACATCACTGGTTGCTCTTGTAGAGGCCGACCAGGCTGCCCTCTGGATCGGTGAACATGCCGACCGTGACCATTCCGAGGTTCTCAGCGGGCATCACCACTGTGCCGCCGAGGCCCTTGATCTTATCGAGGTGGGCCTGGGGGTCAGGGACTTCGACGTACCAGCAGGCGTGCGGCTCGGGTGCTGTACCGACGCCGCCATCGATTCCCTGGCCGCCGTTGTCCACCATGCCGTAGTCCGAAGGTGCATCCATCACGTTGAAATTCCAGCCGAAGACGCTGCCGTAGAACTCGCGCAGTTTGGGTCCGTCCTTGCCAACCACCTCGAACCAGGTGACGGGATACTCTGACGGTGGGGCTTCCGACGGAGGTGGTCCGGAGCCCTCGTCCTTGATAATCCCGATGAGGTTACCCTCCGGGTCCGTGAATTGCGCGAACGTCACGACATCTGGAATCTCCATCACGGGCGCAGCCGTTTTGCCACCCAGCGACTCCACCTGGTTCAGCGTTGCCTGGGGGTCCGGAACACCGACATAGAAGATCGCAGCGGCCGGCGCCTCTCCCTGGCCTGCGATTCCGCCATTAATGCCCCTGCCGCCGTTGTCCACCACGCCGTATTGCATCTCCTCCATCACATCAAACGTCCACCCGAACGCCTTCGCATAAAAGTCGCGAAGCGCGCCACCGTCCTTACCTGTGGCCTCGAAGTGCACTACTGGATTGGGCATTGGCTCCTCCTTCACTGAAATTTCCGTCAGTGTCACAAGTATAGTGTGACTCATCATGGAAGGGAGTGGTATTGATGGCTGAAGAGTATGGCGCTCCAGCACAGATCACGCCTACGCGCCTCGGTGACTATCTGGAGGCGATGAGCAAGTCCGTGTTCCAGTCCGGGATGAGCTGGAAGGTGCTCAAGAGCAAGTGGCCGGCCCTGCGCGAGGCCTTCCGCGAATTCGACGCTACCACCGTCGCCTCCCTTACCGAGGGCGAAATCGCCGAGCTGGCCCAGGATCCGCGCATCATCCGCAACCGACGCAAGGTCGAGGCGATCGTCGACAACGCCCGACGCATGATCGAATTGGACGAGGAGCACCGGGGCTTCAAGAACTACCTGCGCTCACAGGGCGATTTCGAGCTCACTGTGAAGGACCTTCGCAAGGACTTTCGGTTCCTCGGTGATAGCGGCGCGTACATCTTCCTGTATGTCGTCGGCGAACCAGTCCCTGAGTACGACGACTGGTGCAAATCGCGCGGGCGGGAACACTCGCACGATCACTAACTAGCGCCCAATAGCCCTCGATAAGGGTGTCAGCCCACCCGCGAAGCGATCCCCGGATACTCGATGACAACCCCGTCCGAATCCACCCGGATGTCCGCCGCGAACGCCCCATCCAGCGATTCGAATCGAACGATCGAGATCCCCGGCTCGCTTCCCAGGAAGGTGTACCGTTGGCGCTCGGGAGTCACCGATAGGTCCGGCACCGATATCCAGGCAACTGTGATCTCGATTGGCCCGGCGCCATCGAGGATTCCCTCTCGTAGGAAGGGCATCGTGTTTGTGACCGGCGAGAAGCCCAGGTCGCAGTCCAGGGCATCGGCTAACGCAGGCGTCTCGGACGACCACTCCTGGAACGATGGCTCGCCGTCCTGCTGCATCTCCGCGCTCCAGCCCTCGGCCGATCGAAGCAGGCTCAAGGCCCGGTGCCAACCCTCACCCGACGCCTTGACCTGCATCGATCGTGTCTCAAAGCTCACGCTCGTTTCCAGCGAATAGTCGACCCGGTAGGGGACAGGGTCTGAGCCGACTTGGACGCCTATCGCCAGCAACTTGTTTCGTAGGATCGTGATCTCGGCGAACTCGGCGCCGAACGATCCCTCTCTCGACCAGATGACGCTGCGCTGTTTCAGGTCCACCGGGTCACTATAATCGGGCGCATGGCTGAGAAGCGGCGTTGCGATTGGTCGGGCGGGACGGATCTCATGATTCGGTATCACGATGAGGAGTGGGGCGTACCTGTACACGACGACCAGAAGCACTTCGAGTTCCTGACCCTTGAGGGCGCGCAAGCCGGACTGAGCTGGAACACGATACTTAATAAGCGTGAGGGTTACCGGAGGGCGTTTGACGGATTTGACTGGGAGAAGATAGCGCGCTATCGCGCGAAGGACATCGAGCGTCTCCTGGACGATGCCCGTATCGTCCGCAACCGGCTGAAGGTCGCGAGCGTAGTCGCGAACGCTAACGCTTTCGAGGCGGTTCGGGAGGAGTTCGGCTCGTTCGATAACTATGTATGGCCGTTCGTGGATGGCAAGCCGAAGGTGAACAAGTGGGGCAAAATGAGCGAGCTGCCCGCCTCCACTCCGGAGTCCGACGCGCTGAGCAAAGACCTTAAGAAGCGCGGCTTCAAGTTCGTCGGCACGACAATCGTCTACGCGCACATGCAGGCCACCGGCCTCGTTAACGACCACGAAGTGACCTGTTTCCGGTACAAGGCCCTCGCCTCCTGAGTTGGCATTGAAGCCCGGCAACATCCTGCGCGACCGGATTCGGAACCTCGGCCTGGACGCCCCGCGCTTCAAGCAGACCGAAGACGCCGTTCGCTGGCTCGGCGCAGTCCAGTCGCAAGACTTCGGTCCCGCGAAATGGTCGATCGGCGAGCGCGTGAAGAGGGCGACGGACGCAACGGTCGATTGCGCGTTCCAGGAGGGGCGGATCCTCCGCACCCACATCCTGCGGCCGACCTGGCACTTCGTCCTACCGGAGGACATCGCCTGGATGCTCGAACTGACCGGCCCGAGAGTCAGAGCGGGCAACGCGTTCATGGATCGTACCCTCGGTCTGGACGACGACACACTGTCGGAGGTGCATGTCATCATCCGCAGGTCCCTCGCTGGTGGCGTCCATCTCACCCGAAAGGAGCTTGCGACCGCCTTGACGCGGGGCGGCGAGGAACCTGCTGGCCAACTACTCGGCTACATCATGATGAGCGCCGAACTGGCCGGGCTGGTTTGCAGCGGCGCGATGCGAGGGAAGCAGCAGACCTACGCGCTGCTCGAAGAACGCGCGCCCGGCACCCAGAAATTAGCGCCCGACGAGGCGCTGGCGGAACTCACGCTCCGCTACTTCCGCAGCCACGGTCCTGCCACGGAGAAAGACTTTCGCTCGTGGTCCAGCCTCACGCTGGCGGACATCCGGCGCGGCCTCGAGATGGTGGCCGGGGACCTGGAACGCGAGGTGATCGACGGAACCACGTACTGGTTCGCGCCGCCCGTCTCCGCTCGACATAAGACGGCACCGCGTGTCCATCTCCTCCAGGGCTACGACGAGTACATCGTCGGCTATAGCGAAAGCAAGCACCTGCTATTGCCTCCGCTGGTACCAGCGTCACCCCTTGCAACCTCGTCCTATAACGGTGTCATCATTCTGGATGGCCGAGTCGCGGGCCAGTGGAAGCGCACGATCGGGGCGAAATGCATCGCGATCGAAGCGCGGCTTCATACAGCGCTGGGTGACGAGGCGATGGCGTCGTTCGAGGATGCCGTAAGCAGGCATGGAGCTTTCCTCGGCGCCGAGGCCCGTGGTTCGATCGTTGGTTGGTAACGCCGCCGAGTAAACTAATTTCGTGCCAATATCGCCCAAGTCCCTCACCACGCTCGAATACGACAAGGTCGTCGAACGCCTTACCCGCCATTGCTCCACGGACCCCGGCCGGGTGCTGGCGTCCGCGCTCGTGCCGGCGACGGAATACTCCGAGGTGTTCCACCTCCAGCAACTGACGGCGGAAGCACGGCGCCTTGTAGAGCTCAAGCCCAACGTATCGTTGAACGGGGTCCGGGACGTGGCCGGCGTTGTCCGGCAGGCGGCGATCGACAAGATCCTGGAGCCGGGCGAACTGCTCGAAGTGCAGGCAACGCTCGATGCGGCACGGGTCCTGCGCGAAACGATCGACAAGCTTCGCGGTTATATGCCACTGCTTGGCACGTTCGCGGACCGGATTGCGGACTTCCGCGACATAACTGAGGCCATAGGGAAGGCGATCAATGGTAAGGGAGAGATCGTCGATCACGCCTCACCGGTGCTGGCGACGCTTCGACGCGAGTCACGTGTCGTGCACGACCGGCTTCGGTCACGCCTTGAACAGATCGTGAGCAGCGGCGCGAAATCGGCCCTACAGGACCCGATCATCACCCTGCGCGATGGCCGCTACGTGGTGCCCGTGAAGGCAGAGTTGCGGGCGCAGCTCCCGGGCATCGTCCACGATGTCTCGTCCTCGGGCGCCACGGTCTTCCTCGAACCGCTGGAGACCGTCGAGATGGGCAACAAGTGGCGCGAGATGCTGGCGGAGGAGCAGCGGGAGATCGCGCGTATCCTCCGCGACCTCTCAGTTCGCGTCGGCAGCCGTGCTGATGAGATCGCGGCGGCGCTTGACGCCCTGGCTGAAATCGACTTGCTCATCGCAAAGGTGCGGCTGGGCGAGGTCATTCAGGCGAAGCATATCCCCTTCGACCCCGAAGGGAGTGGCGTGGACCAGCCGTGGCTCCTCCAGGAACCGGGCTCGCTCTACCTGCGCAACGCGCGTCACCCGCAATTGACCGGTGACGTCGTCCCCGTGACCGCCTGGCTCGGGGAGGGAAATCCTCAAGGCACCGGCATTGCCGACGGCCCGGATGGGTTCTCTGTCATGCTGATAACGGGACCCAACACCGGCGGCAAAACCGTGGCGCTTAAGACCGTCGGCCTCCTCGCTCTTATGGCCCAGGCGGGCCTCCCCATACCCGCCGATGCCGACTCCCGTCTCCCCGTCTTCGACGACGTTTTTGCCGACATCGGGGACGAGCAGTCCATCGAGCAGTCACTGTCGACGTTCAGTTCGCACATCGGCAACATCATCGACGTCCTTCGCCGTGTCACTCACCGCTCGCTCGTGCTGCTGGACGAACTCGCCGCCGGTACCGACCCCGTCGAGGGCGCGGCGCTGGCGAAGGCGATCCTGTCCTATCTGCTGAAAGTCGGTGCTTTGACAATCGCGACAACCCACCACGGCGAGTTGAAGGCGTTCGCGCACACCACGCCGGGAGTGACCAACGCATCCGTCGAGTTCGACGCGGAGAGTCTGGCGCCGACCTACCGGTTGCGCGTCGGGCTGCCCGGTCAGTCGAACGCGCTCTCCATCGCCCAAAGGCTGGGGATGCCCGCGGACGTGCTGGCCGAGGCGCGCGAGGGAATCGACCCGGACCGGCTCGCCGTCGAGACGTTGATCAGTGATCTCCACCGCCACCGCGACGAGGCTGAAACCGCCAGTGAAACGCAGCGCGCCGCCGCACTCGAGGCGGAACGGGCACGCTCGCGCGTGACCAAGGAGCTTCGATCGCTCGAAGCCAACCGGAGCAAGCTCATCGAACAAACGCGGAAGGAGATGGAAACAGAGCTTCAGCAGACTCGCGCGCGCCTTCGGGATGCGCTGAAGCAGTTGGAGAAAGCGGACCGTCTGACAGTCTTTGAGAGGGCGCAGGCAGTGGAAGCAGTTCAGGAAGAGGTCGCAGTGGCGGAGACCGCGGTGAAGCGAGTGCAGAAGCGAGAGCGAAAGAAACGCCGCGGTCCCCTGCCCGCGATTGAACCGGGCGATCGAGTCTTCCTGGTGGACGTTCCGACCCCCGGAGAAGCCGTGACCGAACCAGACGGGTCGGGCGAGTTCGACCTGATGCTTGGCGCCCTGCGAGCAAGGGTCAGCGTTAGCCAGGTGGCTGACGTTGAGAAGGCTGCGCGTGATGAGCCTGCACGAAATGATCGGCCGGTGGCGGCATTCGAACACCCCACGGTAGCGCCCGAACTGGATCTACGCGGGCTGACGGTGGACGAGGCCCTGATCCTGGTGGACCAGCGCCTCGACGAAGCGTCGCGGGCCGGGGTGGGCGAGATCAGGATTATCCATGGTAAGGGGACAGGGGCGTTACGGTCGGCCGTGCGCGAACTACTGCGCAAGCATGTCCAGGTGCGAGGCCAGGCCCCAGCCGAGCGTCAGGGCGGCGGCGACGGTGTGACCGTCGTGGAGCTGGCGGTCTAGTGGCACGAAGCCGCAAGAAGCTGGGCCCGATGTCGCCAGCCCCGCGCTTCTCGCGCGACCGGGAGATCGATCTCCACGGGATGTACGTGGACGACGCTCTACTGAGGCTCTCGGAAGAAATCAACCGATCGCTTCGATACGGCGAGGAATACCTCCGCATAAACCATGGCAAGGGCGGTGGGCTTCTGCGGTCGAACATCCGCGAGATGCTCTCCCACCATCCCAACGTTGTCCGGAACTTTGCGGCGCAGCCCAACCAGGGCGGTGACGGCGTGACGGTCGCGCAATTGGCAGTGTAGTATCGACCGCGAGATGCCCGATCCGTTCGTCGGTTCCGCCCGCTACATCATCAGTGACTACCTGGATGAATTGCGCAAGGCTGTCGACGGGCTGCCGCACGAGGCCGTGAACTGGGCGCCGGCGGGCGATGACACGAACTCGATCGCCGTGCTCGTGACCCACAACCTGAATAGCACCCGCCTATGGATGAGTGTCGGCTTGGGTGCCGCCCCGCCTGACCGTGATCGCGACGTCGAGTTCGAGGCGAAGGCGGAGAATGCTGCGGAGTTACTGGGCATGATCAACGAACTGGGTGCGGAGATACTGGCGCTGATGGATGGCGCGGGCGACATTGACTGGACGGAAAACCGGCGGGCCCACCTGGGATCGGACCCGGGCCTCCCCAACTACGTCCCTGCTGCTTTCGGAATCATGCACGCCGTTGAGCACTTCAGCCAGCACGTCGGCCATGTCACGCTGACCCGCCAGCTCTGGGACGCGCGCTGACCCTGGACACACGTTGATCACTGTCCTCGCGGGAGGCGTTGGCGCCGCCCGCTTCCTCCAGGGGCTGGCCGCCGCTCATCCCCCTTCCGATATCACGGTCATTTCCAACGTCGGTGACGACGCCGAATTCTTCGGACTTCACGTCTCGCCCGATATCGACATCGTCACGTATCACCTTGCCGGCTTGGCGGACGAGGAGCGCGGGTTCGGGATTGAGGGCGATACGTTCGAGGTGATTGACTCCATCGGCCGCTACGGGTACGACACCTGGTTCCGGCTGGGCGACGCGGACCTGGCGACGTGCATCACGCGGACGCACCTTCTCCGCAAGGGCCGGACGCTGGCCGAGGCAACCCAGGAGATTACGTCATCGCTACTCGTACCAGTGCGGATCATCCCCGTGACCAACGATCCGCTGCGGACGAAGATCCGCTCGGACGATGGCGTTCTGGACTTCCAGGAATACTTCGTCAAGCGGCGAACCGAGGGCCATGCCTGGGAGATCATCTTTGATGGTGCTGAAGATGCCTCTCCGACTCCAGGCGTTATCGAGGCGATCCAGGAGGCGGAGACAATCATCGTCACTCCATCCAATCCGCTCGTGAGCATCGGGCCGATCCTGTCGGTGCCGGGTTTGCGCTCCGCCCTGGCCGAATCTCCTGCGCTTGTCGTGGCGGTGAGCCCCATTGTCGGCGGGAAGACGATCAAAGGCCCGGCGGACAGGATGCTGCGCGACCAGAACCTCGAAGCGAGCGCAACGACAATAGCGCGCCTGTACGCCGATTTCCTGGATACGCTGGTGATCGACACAGTTGACGAGGCTCTGGCCCCGGATATCGAGGCGCTAGGAGTGCGGGCGGTAGTAACGGGCACGATAATGGAGTCGATGGACAAGAAGACGGCCCTGGCTCGCTCGGTACTGGCGGCAGCTGGCGGATGATACGCGCGATCGTGCCCGCGAAGTCCCTTCTGCGCTTTCGCTGGAAGAACGGCGCGAGCTTGCGTTGGCCATGCTCACCGATGTCCTGACGGCGCTGCGCCAGGTAGATGAGATCGATGGGATCTCGGTGATCAGCCCTGACTCCCACGTGCTGGCACTGGCGTCCAGCCTCGGGTCCGACCCGATAGCAGAGATCGCTGATGTGACGGGCATCGGACGGGCTCTTGAACGGGCGATCAGTTCGATGTCACCACCACCGGAAGCTGTTGTTATCATCCTCGGCGATCTGCCGGAAGTTACGCCGGCTGATATCGAGTCCCTGGTCGAAGCCTTGCCTGACCCTGGCGTCTCCGCCGCTCCCTCCAATGACGGCGGCACGAGCGCACTTGCGGCACGGCCTCCGAGTGTGATCGAGTTTCACTACGGTCCGGAGTCGTTCCGGCGCCACCGGGAGGCTGCGAAGAAGGCCGGCGTGGAGTTCAAGGAGGTGCGGCTGGAATCGTTAGCGAACGACATGGACACAGAGGAAGACCTCAGAGGCCTCCTTTCTCGGCCTGCTACCACGACCACCCAGAGAGTTCTGGCACGGCTTGGAGTGGCCGATCGCTTGAACGTCGCATGAGCACCGAGTATCGTCCCGTGTCCGATGTGATTCGGCAGCGCCGGTCTATCCGTAGGTTCCTGCCTGATCCGGTACCGCCGTTGATCGTGCACGACCTCGTGGAACTGGCGTGCGCTGCGCCCGCGCCTCATGGCTCGAAGCCGTGGCGGTTCGTCTACGTTGCGTTCGAGGATGCGAAGCGCAGGCTCGCGGACGCGATGGCCAACGCGTGGCTCACCGATCTGGTACAGGGCGACCGCCCGGTGCTGGAAGTAGACCGGGTGATCAAGCGTTCACGGGACCAGATTTCAACTGCACCGGTACTGCTCGTCGCTTGTCTCCAGGATGAGAAAGCAAAGGAATGGCCGGACGAAGAGCGCCGCCGGGCTGAGCGCGACATGTTCGTGCAGAGCCTGGGGGCGGCGCTCCAGAACCTGCTACTTGCGGCCGAGGAGCGTGGCCTGAGCGGATACTTGAAAGGAGCGCCCTTGTTTTGCGCGCCAGCCGTTCGCGATGCGCTGGACCTTGAACCTGATTGGGAGCCGACTTTTCTGGTGCTCCTGGGATCCCCTGACCCAGCAGTCATCCCGCCGGAACGCGAACGCTTCGATCTGGAGCGATACCTTGTGGAACGGTGACACGACCTTGCTGTGCTACGCTGAGCGCCGTTAACCCAGAGAGGAGCCCTGATGGACATTTTTGAAGCGATCTACACGCTGCGAGCCATGCGTCGCCTGAAGACGGATCCCGTTCCCGAAGAGCTGATCTGGAAGGTCATGGATGCGGCAATCCGCGCACCGAGCGGCGGGAATCTGCAGCCGTGGGACTTCGTCGTTGTCACGGATCCGGAGAAAAAGAAGAAGATCGGCGAGTGGTACCTGGACGGCTGGAACGCCAATTACAGTGGCCAGATCAGGGACGCCATGCTCAACGACCCAGTCCGCGGCAAGACGTACCGCTCCGCGGACCACCTCGCGAACAACATCGCGGACGTGCCCGTGCTCATTTTCGCGTGCGTCAATGTGGCAACTGCTTCAGTGTCCGGCTCCGGCCCCAACATCTTTCCGGCGGTGCAGAACCTCATGCTCGCGGCAAGGGCGCTGGGCCTTGGAACGACGCTGACGACGCTGCACCGGGCGCACGATCCGGAGGTGAAGGATCTATTGGGAATCCCCGAGGCCTTCGAGGCGCTGGCGATGATCCCGATGGGTTGGCCAAAGGGCAACTTCGGGACGGGTCCCAGACGGCCGGTGGAGCAGGTCACATTCTGGGAGTCCTGGGGTGCCACAAAGGAGCGGCCGGCCTGAGAGTCCGCACTCGCTACGCCCCCTCGCCCACGGGCGAGCCACACCTGGGCAACATCCGCACGGCCCTCTATGCCTGGCTGCTAGCGCGACGGTATGGCGGCGACTTCCTCCTCCGCATCGAAGACACGGACCAGCAGCGCCACGTCGAGGGCGGCGTTGAGGCGCAGATGTCGGCTCTACGCTGGCTGGGGCTGGAATGGGACGAGGGGCCGGACAAAGAAGGCCCGTTCGGGCCATACACACAATCACTACGCTTGCCGCTCTACCAGGAGCATGCGCAGCGCCTGATCGACGGCGATCACGCCTACAAGTGCCACTGCACTTCTGAGCGCCTCGATGAGGTGCGCAAGGAGCAGCAGGCGCGCAAGGAGCCGCCCCGCTACGACCGCGCCTGCCGCGATTTGCCCGATGCCGAGCGGGCTGGGCGAGATGCACAGGGGCTGGCGTCGGTGGTGCGGTTCAAGACGCCGCTGGAAGGAGAGACCGTCGCGAAGGACATCCTCCGGGGCGAGGTGACGTTTAACAACGACACCCTGGACGACTTCGTGATCCTGAAGTCGGACGGATTCCCGACGTACCACCTTGCGTCGATCGTGGACGATCACCTGATGGAGATCACGCACGTCATCCGCGGCGAAGAGTGGCTCCCGAGCGCTCCGCGTCACTTCTTGATATACCAGGCCTTTGGCTGGGACCCGCCTGAGTTCGCGCATGTCTCCCGGATTCTTGGGCCTGACCGCGCGAAGTTGTCCAAGAGGCACGGCGCTCACTCCGTGCTCGAGTACCGCGACCAGGGCTACCTGCCCGAAGCATTGATCAACTTCCTTGCCCTCCTCGGTTGGTCATTGGACGACAAGACGGACATCATCGACCGCGACACTTTGGTCAAGAACTTCGATGTTGCGCGGCTGATTCCGAACCCGGCCGTCTTTAACGCCGAAAAACTCCTGTGGATGAACGGTGTGTACATCCGTGAGATGCCGCCAGAACGGCTGGCGACCGAAGTTTTGCCTTATCTCGAAGACGCGGTACCCGGAAGGCCCGACACGGCCACGTTGGAGCGCATCATCCCGCTTGTCCGCGATCGGATCAAGCTGCTCCCGGAGATCGTGGAGATGGCAGATTTCTTCTTCGTCGATGGTCCGCTGGAGTACGAATCGACCTTGCTTCTGGGCAAGAAATTCGCAGACGACCCCGCGGGGGCGGCTAACGTACTGCGGCTTGTGATTGCGGCGACCGAGGGCTTGCCAGCCTGGGATCACGAAGGGTTGGAGGGTACGATCCGGCCGATCGCGGACAAGTTGGGTCTTAAAGCCGGCGATTTGTTCGGCGTTATACGAGTCGCTGTCACCGGGAAGACAGCTGCTCCGCCGTTGTTCGAGACGATGGAAGTGCTGGGCCGCGACCTTTCGCTGGCCCGACTTGGGGATGCGTTGAAACGGCTGGAGTTGCTCTCGGCCGGGACTAGCCCGCGCCCGCGGGGGTGATGCTTTCGAGGCTGGCACGCACCACGAGTCTGTGGCTGTACTCACCCCCGAATACCGGGTCGTTGTTCTCAGAGTAGGCGCCGTCGCAAGTGATGATCGTGATCACGTCGTTCGGCGTTCCGGACATGACCTTAAGCGATTCCGGATTGTTCGGGTCGACCTGGGACACATCAGTCACGGTATAGACCATTGTTGTGCCATCGTCGCCGACGAGGCGCACTTTTTCGCCGCCTGAAAGGGTCTTGAGGTCGTAGAAGACGCCGCGTCCGCTCCACGTCACGTGGCCGGCAAAAACCGCGTTGCTGCCTGTACCGGGCTTCGCGGAGAAATCGTACCAGGCTACGAGCTGCGCGGCCCCCGCACCCGTAGGCACTTCTGGTATTTGGTTCGCGTCCAGGCCGTATGCAGCTACCGGTGCGTCCACACCGATTTGTTCGATCTGAATTCTGTAGGGCTGGTCACCAAGAGGAGGTTGAGGCGGACCCGGAGGAGAAGTCGGCGCTGGCGTGACCGGTAACGGCGTCGGCGTTGCTGGTGCGGCGGTTTCCGTCGCCAGTACAACCTCTTCGGGCTCTCCACCGCCGCCGCCCAGGAATTGGGTGGCGCCCGCCACCGCGAGCAGGGCGACAAGGAAGGTGGCGACGCCGCCGCCGAGAAGCACCTTCCTGTTTTTGAGTTGTTCGCTAATTGTCATCGCCAGTCCCGGTTTTGCCTATTCGAATCTACGTCCATTATACGAAGAACAACGCTTGCTACCTTAAGTTAGACGCGTGAGACTGAAATAAAGA